>Ga0224514_10000244_pt1 | contig 16542 bp, 14 predicted proteins | sample SF_May12_sed_USG_3_FD_169107 | JGI IMG/M metagenome (GOLD analysis project Ga0224514, IMG submission 169107) | Sediment microbial communities from San Francisco Bay, California, United States - SF_May12_sed_USGS_24 | ecosystem: Environmental > Aquatic > Marine > Sediment | place: USA... | reverse complement strand
ACATTAGGGTTATCCTGTGTGAATATTTCTATAGAAATTAGCAATATTAACAATCCACTTATTATTCTCACTTTTTTCATTTTATTTTTTTATACTTGTTTTCTTCAATTCTTTATAAGGCACAATATTGCAACGTAATGACCAATCATTATATATTTGCACCATTGCTTTTACTTTTTCAGGATATTTTTCAGCAAGATTATCCATTTCCGAACGGTCTTCTTTAATATTGTATAATTCCCAATTTCCACCATCAGGTGCCTGCTTATTAAAAAGTGAAACAATCTTCCAGTCGCCCTTTCGAACAGCTCGGTTTCCTTGATGTTCCCAGCATAAGAATTCATGTCCCTTACGAGTTTCGCCCTTAAAAATTGGAACCATACTTAAACCTTCAGTTGGAATAATTTGGTTGCCATTATATTCACTAGGATAGTTTATTCCGGAAAGCTCGCATGCAGTTGCCATAATATCGACAATATGAGCTACCTGGTGATCAATTTGTCCGGCTTTAATTAATTTAGGGTACCAGGCAATAAATGGTGAACTAGAGCCTCCTTCGTGTGTCCAATGCTTAAACCAACGAAAAGGAGTATTACTTACATTTGCCCAACTATGTTCATAACCTTTATAGGAATCCGCATATCCAATTGGAACACCTTCTTTCCCTTTACTCATTGTTTCATGAGAACCGCCATTATCGGAGAAGAATAAAATGATAGTATTATCTTCATCATCCGTTTCCTTCAATGACTCTATTAGTTTGCCAATATTTTGATCCATCCTGTCTATCATAGCGGCATATACAGCCATCATACGATCGTAATATATTTTACTTTGGTTGTCTAATTTATCCCAGTCTTTAACCAGTTCATTAGGCTCGCTTAAAATCCATTTTTCCTCTATTATACCAAGTTCTATCAATTTCTTATATCTATATCTCCTTATAGAATCCCATCCAACCATGTATTTACCTTCGTATTTTTTAACATCTTGTTCAAAAGCATGTAATGGCCAGTGCGGAGCGGTATATGCCAGATATAAGAAAAATGGTTTCTTTTTATCTTCTTCTCTCAACTCCTTAATAAATTGAATAGCATGATCGGTGTATGCATCTGTAGCATACCATTGGGAACCATCTTCATTTTTAAGTAGTTTATATTTTATTTTCCCAGCTTCGATCCATTCTCCCTGAATTTCTATAGGTGAGCCATCAATTATAAGATCGCTTCTGCTTGTTACACCAAAATAGTGTCTTGTTGAATTACTGCTACCATACTGTTTATGAAAACCTCTTTTCATGGGCAAGGCATCCTCATGTTTTCCAACATGCCACTTCCCGGAAATTATTGTATGATAACCATCTAATGATAAGATCTCGGCTAATGTTACTGCATTTCGATTTATAAAACCTCGATATCCGGGGAGACCTTTGTCTTTCACCATTTCACCAATGCCAGCCTGATGTGGATATAAACCAGTAAGTAATGATGCTCTTGATGGACAACATCGAACTGCATTGTAAAAGTGGGTGAGACGAATTCCTTCAAATGCCAGTTTATCAATATTGGGTGTTTGTATTTCCGAACCATAGCACCCTAAGTCGGAATAGCCCATATCATCGGCCATTACAATTATTATATTAGGTCTTTCTTGTGAGTATAAAACTGAAGAAAGTAATAATAGAAAAATTATTGTATATCCCTTTTCTCGTTTTGTCATTGTTCTTATTAACAAGTTTCTGCCAATATAATCAAAATTCTATAAACTAAAATACTCTTTTGCATTATGATAACACACATTCTCAACCATTCCATCAACCCAGTTGCAACATGGTATTTCACCCTCAACTTTGGCAGAAATTGTTTGAAAAATTTGTTTTACATTTTTCCAGGTTGAAGGTGAACCTCCTGGCAGAATTGAAGATGCTTTTAGGGCTCTTTCTTCTCCTTCCGAAACACCTGATCCATTGTAATGTAGTCCATTGCTTTCCATGTTTAGTAGAGGTTTTCGCCCATAACGGCTAAATCCAACACTGCAATGTATGATAATTCTTTCATATTTATTCTAATTTATATTTTTATAATATTCTTTGAGTACTTCGTCCATCACCCAACTTGTGCGGGCCGCAATATTCCCTTCTGTGGGGGCTTTTCCTTTTCCTAACAGAGCATTTACTACTTCTTGAATTAAGTAATACTGAACATGTTTTGGCCTGGGGTAATCAAATGTTTGTGTTCCTTTTGATGTTATTAATTTAATTGGCGTAAAGTTAAAGCAAGTGAATTCTATACTGCCTTTAGTTCCTATTATTTCAATACTATCTCTTTGTAAATAATCTGGAACTGAAAAACACCAACTACAGTTAGCAATAATGTCGTCATTAAACAAAAAACCAGCAGTTACAATATCTTCAGCATCATATTTACCGGTCTGGTTTATAGCTATTGAAACAATTTCTTTAACGGATCCAAATAAAAAATCGAGATAATCTAACTGGTGTGAGGCTAAATCCACAAAATGACCACCACCAGATATATCCGGCTGAACACGCCAGGGTAAATTTCCACTTATTTCGTTTTTCGAAAGTGGTTTGTAAAGCTGTATGTTAATAATCTTGATGGGTCCTATGGCACCGGTATCAACAAGCTCTTTCACTTTCTTAAATCCTGGCAAAGACCTGCGGTAATATGCTACAAATAAAGGAGTTTTATATTGCTCGGAAGCTTTTACCATATTCTGGCACTGTGCGTAATTTAAAGCCATTGGTTTTTCAACATACACTGGCTTACCAGCTTTTAAAGCCTTTAATGAAAGTTCAGCGTGAGCATTTGGGGGGGTGGCTATATAAATAGCATTTACATCAGGATCATTAATTAGTTCATCAGCATTGCTGAACCATTTTGATACATTATGCCGTTTTGCATAATCGGCTGCCTTTTGTGCATTTCGACGCATAACTGCCACTAACTGAGAATTATCAACAAGGTTAAATGCTGGCCCACTTTTAACCTCCGTTACACTTCCACAACCTAATATGCCCCATTTAATTTTGTTCATTAATGTTATACTTTTAATTTACAGCGAATTTGAATATTAATTTTATCCGGTAAAACTATTCAAACTTTCTTTGTGCTATATCTTTAATTCTAACTTTTTTAATTTGCTTGTCCTTCATTGTTGTGTGCGTAAACTGAGACAAAAATAGTATTTCTTTTAACTTCCGTGTGCGCTCACGATATTTTTTTTTAATTTCGTATATCACTAGATGATGTATAAAACAGTTGCTAATAATTAACTTGAATAACATAGATGAGAAAAACAATCTTTCTTCTAATTCCGGTATTATTCTTTATTGCAATATCAACCATAGCACAAGACAAAACAAAGAAGAAACCTTCAGATTATAAATCACAGTTTTCTGCAGTAACGATTGAAAAGAATGCTCGTGAGTTACCTATTAATTCATCAGGTCTGCATTCACAATACATTCCACCAAACCTAAGAAAACATATTGATATTCAATCGATAAGAGATGGTTTTATTGATGTTAGCAAACCTCCTTATAGTGTAATCGGAGATGGTAAAACTGATAATACAGTTCAAATTCAAATGGCATTAAATGATGCTTACTTATGTCGCATGATTGTATATTTTCCTCCCGGAATATACCTCGTGTCAAACAGGTTGAAATGTTATCGGGGATGGAACGATATGTGGAATTACCCAAAAGATTATGAAGAGCATGCCGGAATGTGCTTTTCTCGGTTATCCGGCTACCAAATTATAGGTTCATCTTCAGAAGATAAATCTATAATTAAACTTAAGGATAACAGTAAAGTAGAAGGAAATATATTACTTGAATTTCTACAATATGATATGGATTTAAGCATGCGCGACAGAAGCAATTATTGTGCCCTTCTTCGCAATATTATGATTGATATGGGCAACAATCCTGAAGTTTCTGCAGTTAAAATGCCCGGTGCTCAATATAGTACAATAGAAGATGTAACTATTTATGGTGAAAACTTTAATATTGGCATTAAAGAAGTTCCAGGTTCAGGAGGAAGCATGACCAACATAAAAGTAATAGGAGGGATGATTGGCATTGAACAAGCACATTACAGGCCAAATCCATTAGGTACAGGTGTAGAACTTATTGGACAAGAAAAATGTGGTGTGAGACTAAAATATTGTCGTGGACCTTTGGTATTGTGCGGTTTTAAAATAGTTAGTAAGGATAATCCTGACACAAACTATAAGGCCATCTTTCTTGATGTTTCATCAAATAAAACCGGTAATGGAAATCTCGCAATACAAGATGGAAGTATTGAAGTAAAGGGTAAACAAGGAATAGCAATAGGAGGAATTGGCAGAGATGTTATTATAAAAAATGTATTTATAAAATCAGATATTATAACCACTATCAATTCCGAAGAAAAACTTAAAGGCAACAAAGATGAATGGCTGAAAATTACATATTTGGCATATTCAAGAAATAATTCGCCTGTAATTGTTAATGGTGAGGATGTTAGTTCAAAAAAATTATACCTCGAACCTATAATTAATGAATATCCTCATGCAGAATTATTGGTTAAGCATTCATGGTATGAAATGCCATCTTGGGATGAGAGTAATCATGTTAACGTAGTCACTGACTATGGGGCAACTCCTACTTTTGGAATAACCAATGAATATTTGAGCAAAGGGGATGCAGATGATATTGCTATTCAAATGGCTTTAGATGAAACAACCACTCCTGGTCATCCCAATTTTGGCAAAACAGTTTTTATTCCACATGGAGATTATCGTATAACAAAGCCCCTGGTTTTAAAAACAGGATCAAAATTAATTGGCGCCGGAAAAACATCATCGGTACTTCAACAGGCATTTGATGTTTGGGAGGATCCTTCAAAGCCGGTTATTGAAACGGTTGATGAAGATAGTACTAATATTGTGTTGTCAGATTTTTATATATGTGCATATCCAAGAGGAAGATTCTTCCATATTCGCAGCGGAAATATAATTATGCGTGATGTTCAAACTCATGTATTTGAAAGGCTGGGATATTTTAAAGATGCTATGTTTCCTTATGCAAGTTTTTCCGGACATGCCAGCGGTAAAATATATAACATGTGTTCTGATCATATTATGGGGTATGATAGTGTTTCAGTTAGAAATGGCACAGTTTTAGGTAAATCCTATCATCTGTTACTTATAGAGAATAAGACAGGGTATGACCCACTAAATATTTATCAGGCCAGCATTGAACACTTAGATTCTTACAAGGGACAAGCTAAAATTATATCATCAAAAAATATCCATTTCTATGCACTCAAAGCTGAAACTATTGAGGATGGTCATACATTGATGCACATCGAAAAATCGTCGGATATTTCTGTATTTGGCACTTCTGGTTTATATTATTTAAGCTCCGAAGATGAACCTGCAATTTATAATATTAAAAGTTCATACAACATTGAGCTTTTTGCACTTACAAGGCATAACAAATGGGTAGAACGGGAAATTACCAATGGTTTGTGGGTAATTGAAAACAGTTTTTCACTAGATGATGATAGCCATGAAGTAAGGATATTCCGTAAGGAATGATTATAATAGGGTAGGAGTGGACTTGTATGTTGATATAAAGAAATACATTCAACCTGGAATATGTAATAGTATTTCTATTAAATATTCCAGGTTCAAAATATAAGCTCAATTCATAATTTCACGATTAATTAAAAGAGGTCAAATATTTTTATAGCCGGGGGGCCTCCTTCAAACCTGGTTATTAGTAACCTTACTTTTTTAGTTGTAATCGGATTGCACTTCAAATCAAAGTAATTTAGTTTTTTACCTTTATAGAAGGTTATCCATTCATCTTTTTTAAAGTATTGAATTTCGAATTCTTCTGTTCTATTTTGGTGTTCGACAATTTGAACCTGGTTAAACATCACAGGTTTTTTCATATCAATTTCAATCCATGGTTTTTTATCGCTATCATCAGCCATCCAATATCTCTTTTTATAGTGTCTGTCGGCAAATGCAAAAGTATATCCAAGTTGCTTCTCTTTCCGAGCAATAAATTCATTTTTTTCCTTTGCAGTGGTCAGCGAATTGCGTTCACGCATTATTTCTTTCAATACACCATCGAGATCTGAATGAAATACTACTGCATTACCTGGTGTTTTAGAAAATTTCTGACTCGATGCTAGTACTTTTGCATCATTAGTTAATGAAGGCGTAATATTATCTGATTGAATGGGCGGAGTATTCATAAGCTTTTTATCAAGCTTAAGTTCTAATATTGTTGCTACTTGAGGATATGAGGCTATTTTATCGAGAATGAACACATATTCATCTGATACCTGTTCCATCTTACATTTACCGTCTGTCAATAACTTATAACTGATTACATTAGCTGGTAAAGAGGGCAATACCAATCTCCCTTCTTCCTGATGTTGAGTAATATAAATATAAACTCGATCATCAATTCTGGTTGAAACGCCCCATTTCCCTGAGATATATGGGCCTCCTTTTGTTCTGTATATACCTTTACCGTATTTATCCAGCCATTTGCCCATACCTACAAGTACTTCTTTTTGTTCTGGTTGAATATTACCATCCGGTTGTGGACTAATGTTTAAAAGTAGATTACCACCATTTCCAACACAATTAATCAACATTTTCAAACATGTTTCAAGGTGTTTTATATCCCTTCCTCCATAATGATGCCAGTTGATTCCTTCTATTGGAATACAACTTTCCCAGGGCTCCTTCAAATTGAAGTTGCCAATTACTTGTTCCGGAGTGCCAAAATCTCCATGCTCTCTACCTAATCTATTGGTCATCAATATATGTGGTTGATGCTTTCTGGCCATATTAACCAGCTCTTCATTTCTCGATTTGTAAGGATGGTCTCCATCCCACCAAACACCATCTACTTTTCCGTAATTTGTTAAAAGATGCTCTGCCAGGTTATATATATATTGATAATATGGTGAATTTATGTCTTTATGCCCATCCGGATAAGGTGTCCATTGTGGCTGACCAATCCCAAAATAGAAAAACAGCTTTAATCCATTATCACGTGTAGCATCAGCAATTTCCCTTGTTATATCCATTTTAAACCGTGAGCTCATAATATCATAGTTGGTATAGGGATTATCGAACATTGAAATTTGAGAATGATAAGTTGTAAAAGTTAAATACCTCGCCCCGGCTTGTTTATATAACTTAACCCATTCATCTGCATCGAAATTATCAGGACTAAATTCTTTTATCAGCTTGTTCATTTCTTCAAAGGGGAGTTTACGCTTTTCTCCAATATCGTTTCCTGGTATCCTTCCTTTTTCTTCAATCAGTTTATGAATCATTGAAATATGGTTCCAATGGATGAAAATCCCAAACTTAGCATCAGTAAACCACTGAGTTTTTTCTATAGTATCACCCGGATTGTTAGCGTATATATTCAATAATGAAAGATTAAATATCAGAATAGATACCTGTATAATATGAGTAATTTTTTTTATCATAGCTTTTATATTAATATTAAATTTTGCCGAAATAAGTTTCTAAATATTGAAGTTTTAATGATTGTGTTGAAGAAAGGACAGTGTCAGCATTGAAAAGTACCTTTTTATCACCAATTCCCACGGTCTTCATCCCGGCCTTTTTTGCCGATTCAATTCCTGCAAAGGCATCTTCGATAACTATACAGTTATGAGGATTTACTTTTAATCGTTTTGCTGCCAGAAGGAAACCGGCAGGGTGGGGTTTAGGCTCTATCGGATCATTACCTGATACTATAGTGTCAAACCATTCAGTGGTACCAAGATAATCCAATATTCCCGGAGCATTTTTACTTGCTGAACAAATTCCCAGTTTATAATCATTATCTTTTAATTCAGCAATGAATTCTTCAACTCCCGGCAGTAAGCTTTCTGAGGAAAGATGCTTTAAATATTCTTTATAAATATTGTTTTTTCTTTTTGCAATATCTTTTTTCTCAGCTTCAGTGTAGATGCGACTAGCCTTTTCTAAAATAATTTCAAGGCCGGTTAACCTGCTTACGCCTTTTAGGCGTTCATAAATAATTTTATCGAAGTAAATATCTTCTTCCTCTGTAATTTGTTTCCAGGCCAGGAAGTGAAATTCAGCTGTATCACAAATAACTCCGTCCAAATCAAATATTATTGCTTTATTTTCCGTATGATCTCTCACTTCCATTGTTGTTTTCATTTTTAAGGTATAAAATTCTTCCAATTCTCTTCTAGCGTATGCGGAGATGGAACAAAATTGAATTTGTTGTTGTCTTCTTCAAACTGCTGGTAGATTGATTTTTGTGGAATTATGTCAAACTCGCTATAAACACGGGGCTGCTTTTCAATAAGTTTAATTCCTTTAATGTAATTTTTATTGAGTTTCCAGGTAATCTTGTTATCCGAATTGAGTATGGGAAAGAAAGCTAAACCACTATGTTTTCGAACATCATCATATTCAAATCCAAAATCCCTATCGCACCAGGCACCAAATGTTAATGGTGTTTTTGGATTAGCGCTAATAGTAGCATGCGCCCATCCTGGTGGTACAATAACAACTTCTCCGGGCTTTGCATAAACAGCAAAACATCTTCCAGGATCATCATTGGCTGTTTCTTGCATATATATTATTGCCTCTCCAGACCAAATTTCATAAACTTCTGGCGTTGACCAGTTATTTGCATAAGTTGATTTCTTATGTATATGCCCTTGGCTCCGAACAGGTTCCTTTCCTAATTTCCCTGCTGCATAGGTCACAACTCCATAAAGGAGGTGAAGTTCTTTTAATTTTGCCAAATGCTTTTTTTTACCAACATCCATTGCTATGTAATATACTACTTCAGGCCCATTACAATTATTATCAAGAAGACTTTCCCGAATCGAATCTATAGTCCTGAATTCAGCTTCCGGACCGAAGCAATCTGAACAATAGTTAAACCCATCTCCATTAGTTATAGGGGTAACAAGAATTCCTGGATCAAACTTTGTCATAGAATTAATATTTGCCTATAATTAATCAAAACCTTACATAGGCTTTAAGTGTAGCACATTTTCTTCCCTCAGAAATCCCATATGGCCTAATAACATACTCTTTTACATTCGCCGGGACAATAAATACTTCAGCATAGTTTACAACAAAAGGATCAAAACTTTCTTTCGGACATTCTACAACTACTTGTTCACCTTCAACAATACATATAACATTTACACTGCCATTAGTTTTATGAAATGTTTTCTTGGTGAACCAATGACGCCGCGTTTCAATGAATTCACGTTCATGAAGTCCTGTTCTTTCTTCTACCCAACCATCTCCTTCAGCAATTTTTTCTATTTGGTTTATAAGATTATTCTTTGACCACTCGGTTGTCCGGTACCACTGAATAACATTTTTACCATGTTCTATGTTAATAGGTCTGGGCTTGCCATCAAGCCCAACACGCCCCCAATCCCAAAGCTTAAATGTAAAAATGTATGGAGTAGCGCTTATTTCCAGAACCATAGAATTTTTACCAGAACAATGAATTGTTCCAGCAGGTATTAAAAAATGGTCATGCTTTTTAGCTGGCCATTTCTGAATGTGTCTCTCATCATCAAATGGCACTTTACCCTTTTGTGCTTCTCTCAGATCACTGACACATTTTTCAGGATTTATACCAGTTTTTAATCCAAGGTAAACGACGGCATCATCTTTTGCATCCATCAGATAATAGCTTTCATCCTGAGTATAAGGCATTCCAAATTTCTCCTGTATGTATTCGGTTAGCGGGTGCACTTGCAAGCTCAGGTTCCCACCATCAATTGTATCAAGATAGTCAAAACGGATTGGAAATTCATCACCAAATCGTGCATGAACCGGTTCACCCAATAATTGTTGTGGATGCTTGAAAACCAGATTAATTGAAGGAAGCTCAACAGATTGATCACCACATTTTACAAGAAGGCTGTTCTCTTCTGGAACACAATTAAAACACCAAGCAAAATTGTTTGCACTTTTATCAAGTCCACATTTCTCTTTCATCCATTGCCCCCCCCAAGGACCTGGATCAAAAAATGGAGCAACACTAAAGGGTCTTGATATGGCAATATCATATGCTTCAATTATCGCTTCATTTGACAACATTTTCGGTGTTTCACTATTGTTCGTATCAAGTACATAGTCAATTTTATCCATTAACTTTTTCTTTAACCGATCCAGTACTCTCCAATCGACAAAATATCCTTGCTTATACAGTAACATCCAGTCATCAATATCCCTGTTTCTAACACCGAGATTATCAACTTCATGCCTGCGCATTCTTTGTTGTATCTCCCAGCGTGCCATATCAGCATATATCAACAAATCCCAATTTTCTGTAATTAATGAAGCACCTGGGCCATAAATCACAGTTATTCCTTTCTTCTGGTCATTTATCTGTTTTCCCGCAATTTCAATCATGTTGCTATCGAAATACTCTTCGATATTCAGTCTTGATAAATAGCCAAAAATTCTGTCATCTGTTACATCCGGATAAACCATTTTCCTGATATATCCTTCGTTATGCATGCATGAGTTGGAATTTATTAAAAGTGAAGGCTTTAAATGATTGAGTATGGCACATTTAATTTGATCGTAATGTACTCCCTGGTAACACTCTATAACTACAATCGGATTGTAATTTCCACACTGTTCGATTTCGACAAGAATTTGGTTGACGATATTATTCCACCCAACATAACATTCCCAATTGTTTTTTAATTCTATATAGGGGGATGTATTATAATTTACTATTGACATTATTTTAACAGGTTATTTGTATAAGTGTTTTTATTCATTTGCAGTAAATCAAGCAGAATACATTGTACTTTGGAGTTTGAATGCACCCTATATTATTCTTTTATTAAGCTTGGTTTACCATTAATATCCACTAGCCGGGCACTGAAGCCGTTAACTTCAATTTCTTTATAATTGTGCCCGGCATTTGATGGCCAACATGCGTTAAATACAAGTTTTTCATCTCCAGTATTAGCAGCACGGTGGGCTATTTTACCTGGTATGTAGTGTAAGCTTCCGGGATGCATTTTTTCTGCTCGCACATTTCGTTTTTCATCCATTAAAATAAGCATTCCTTTACCCTGGATGCACCAGTAAAATTCCGCAGTATCAATATTTTCATGAAAATGTCCCCGTGTCATAAAATATTCATTGTCAACCTTACCCGGATAAACTATTGAATTTCCAAAATAAAGTCCGCCAGTTTTACCTTCTTCAACAGGCAAATAGGCTTGAACTTCGTATATGGGGCCTTTATTGTCAAGCCTGGCTCTGGCTTTTTCATTTTTAAATACTCCTTTTAAATCGTCAATGTATTTTTTAGTTTGTATGACTTCTTTTCCTGAGATATATCCGGTAGAAATGTTTAGAAAAACATTTGCTTCTTCTATTTTCATGCTAAAGTGATCCTCCTTTTATAATTTCTATACGATTAATTACTTTATCCCTTTTTTTCTTTAATATCATGTTTGATATTGTTTTACCCATCTCTTCAAAATCTGTTGAAATGGTTGTAATACCATTTGCCATAACTTCTTTCAATGGTGATTTGTTATAGGATATAATGCCTATATCCTTTCCTATTGTTAAACCTCTCGTATTGGATGCCTTAATTATTTTAACCAGATCAATATCGTTTATTACTAAATAAGCTTCTTTTGGGCCTACTGTTTGTTTATCTAAGTTGTTAAGAACTTTAGAGTTTAGTTTGTTATCTTTTGCGAATTTTTCGAAACCATACTGTATTTCTTTATATTGAAATTTGTTTCCAGGGCAAACGAGATAAAACGATTCATATTTCTTTAGTTTATTTGAGAGAATTTCTAAGCTATTATATACATCCTTCTCGAAATTTTGGCATACACAGGCATATTTATTGCTTAATAGCTTGAGGCCTAAATCTAAAATATAAACACTTTTCTCAGGAAGTTCCTGTAATACATTAATGGGTTCGGACTGTAGGATTGGTATTATTACATATGCCGAATAATTGCCAGCCGCATTCTTTACTATACTTTTGAAAACCTGACTGTTATTGTGGTGAAAAAAGATTTCAACACGCCCCTTTCCTTTGAATTTATCCAGTATGGTATTGTATAAACTTTCTTTGTATAAAGTTAGCGTATCGAATAACAGGAATATTTTGTGTGATTCATGAACAGCTGTAGAAATAATATAGTATCCTTTGCCTACTGTAGAAGATATAATACCACGGGCTTTCAGTTCATTATATGCATACAATACTGTATCTTGTGATAACTGAAATTCTTTGCATATTTTATTTAAAGAAGGAAGCTTACTTCCAAGTTTTAATTCGCCATTTTCAATAGCCTCAAGCACAGAATAGACTATCTGCTGATACTTTGGTTTTTGAAAATTGCCATTAATATTTATATAGTCCATTTGCCACACCTCTAGGGAGTACTATGCAAATATATAACATTTTTTTCAAAGCGATAAACTATCTCTCTTTGTTGTTATGATTTAAATTCTAATTGCATAAACACTTTAAGTATTAAATCCATGGAATTTAAAAATGGATGAGATTTTAATTATTATGTAAGATCATATTGTGATTTAATCAGAAAATATTTTCAAACTTGCTGTGCTCATGAATAGTGAAGGAAAATAATAGTATAAATATGAAAGCCCGATAAATTCGGGCTTTACATAATCATTGATATAAACTAATTACAGGGCAGGTTGTAAATCTTCTTTCGGTAGTTTTGATTTGGTGAATATTCCGATAACACCTTTAATTCCAACAGTCATTACGATATTATAAAAGAAGGCAATAAAAGCTACTAACAATAACGCTCCGCATAATCCTGCAAGGATCATGTATAAATTAAATTCACCATTGTAATATATTGTTCTTCTAAGCATCCCTTTAAGTCCGGCCATGCCCATGAAAGCTCCCATACCAATCCCACCTATTAAATGTGCCCAAAAGTGAATGTTAGCTAATTTCTGGCTATACAGTTTTGCATTATTGGTTACGATTGGAAATAGCTTATAAATAGCAGCATAAAGTGTCATTGTTAATCCTACCAATATAGCAACATGAACATGAGGCCCAACTATCCATTGTGTGTTGTGTAAAATACGGTTCAAACCAATATCAGCCTGCATTATTCCAGCCGGAACTGCTAGTGCAAAACCTAAAAGTCCTCCAAGCAAGAATTTTAGCTCGTTGGTCATTTTAAGCGGACGGGCACTCCAAAGTGTTGCAAGCGTGATAAAGAAGGCAAGCCCTTGTGTTATTAATTCCAAAGCTGTTACCATTTCACCAGAAATGATTTTCAATATACCGGGTTGAGCCTGATCTGAGAGCAGGTGGTGCGACCACACAGTCCAAGAAACGATAAGTTCAACAAGAAGTGCAGCACGAGCGATATTTTGCATAAATAACTTTTTACCAGTGATTAACATGGCTAACAGATACCATGTACCAGCTACAAATATAAGAACCAAGCCATCTGCTATTAAATCGAGTCCCCACCAGAACCAATTTTTATAAAGCAAGGCATCTATAGCTGTTTCTTTTAAATCAAATCCAAGTAAGTGCCCAACCATAAATACAAGGATTAAAACTCCGGTAAAAATTATTATTCCTGCATTAAGTGCGGCATCAACTGTTCCCCTGGCAATAGCAGCAACAGGAAGTGATACCAAGTGTTCTTTTCTCTTTTTCTTCCTTTTAAATAAGTTTTTCAGTCCATCGTACCCAATTGCAGAAGCAATTAGTGCCCGTGAAGGTTGTTTATCCCAGCCTTTGGGTGTATATGCTATTGTTTTATAAATATTTATTACAAAGAATACGGTACCCAACATTACAAGAGCTATTCCAAGTATGAAGAAGGTGCCACCCAGTGGGTTAAACTGTGAAAAATCAGATGGTAATGGCCAATATAAAGTATATAGAGGTGCATAATGGCTTATAAATCCGGCAAGCCAGAATACCAATGTACCAATAGTTATAAATAGAAATGTAAGGTTACCAAGTTTATAACTCCAAAGAGGTTTTTTCATTAAAAAAGGGACTAAAAAAAGAAAAGCACCAAACACTAATGAATATGTAGAACCAAATATGCCCACTAGCGGGTGTGCTGTTAAAATAGCAAAATATTGATAATCAGGTATTGATGAAATAGGTTCAATTTGATAAATTCTCATTATCATGCCTTCTATGAGAGCAAAGCCATAGTAAAGAAGCCCAACAACAACAAATCTTAATATTAATTTTTGCATTGGGGTAAGTCCTTCAGATTTAAATAAACCCTGTTCGCCTTTTATAATTGTATTAATAAAACTCATATTTATTAGCTTTTGTAAAATTTATATTTGTCCAGTGACTTCAACAACGTTGCTTAATATCATTTGGGTACCTTTAGGTCCGGAATATTCTGTCGATCGTATAGTATAAATACCGGGCTTGTTAAATTGCCAAAGAATATCATTTCGATGACCAGGAACCACCTGCATTTGGAAGAGCATCGAATTATCCTGTCTAAATAATCCAAAGCCATATGTTAAATCCTTAGAAATTACATCGAAAAGTACTTTATCACCAGTACTTATAATTAATTTTTCAGATGGTAAATGAAATTGATGGTTTTCAATACTAATATTGAAAACTTTATCAGGTTTAATTTCCGCCCTGTTGATATCCATTGGAGCCCATGGAATGGTATTGTACGTAATTATATGCAATGAAATACCAAGAACCGTGAGAAACACAACAAAGCTATAAAAAAGGGTAAGGCTTATTCTATTTGTTTTTCCCGGACGGGTGATTTTAAAAGCAAACCACGCCATTAACAGGATAATCACAAATGCATAGCATGTATAAGCAATTGTTTGTCCGAATAGTACAATTTCTGAATCAACCATAATTAATCATTTTTAATGAATAAACTATTATTATAGATAAAATCATTTGTTCTCTTATTAGTTAGATCTGATATAGTTGTTGATTTTAATATATTGTCGATGTAAGATTGTATCGATTCCCATTTATCATGCATACTGCATTTATTATCGAATGCACAGTTTTTGAAACCAAAAAAACACATACTTTCATCACTTTTAGTTGTCGTAACTTTAACAATATCGTAAAGCGATATTTTATCAATTTTTTTCGATAGCATGAAACCACCACTTTTCCCCTGAATACTATGCATTAATTCGGATTTTGATAATAGTGTTAGAAGTTTACGAAGATATCTCATGGGGATCCTGAGCTTTTCAAATATCTCTTCTGCACGATAAAGCTTCTTCTCATTTTCTGCCATTAAGCTAAAAATCCTTAATGCATATTCTGTTGTTTTACTAAACCTCATAAATAATACCTTTAGGTGGCATTTAAGGCAATATAAAACTTTTTTTACGTAAAACCAATTTTATTGTTAACGTATAGACTTTCAAAATAATTTCAAAGTCTACGCTTACTTAGTGAGTTATAATATATAGATACATCTTAAGCATAAATTATCGGCAGAAAATATGTGAAATAGATAAAATGATTAAAACTAATAAACACAGTATTAGCTAGTGGTACTAAAAAAATGGTAGTATTTTGTAACCTGTTATGCCGAGTTAGTTTGCTTATATTTTTATTTGATAATTTTAAAATCAACCATTAACGGCATAAGAATTATTTAGTTAAGTTCTAATAAAGTACTTTCTGTATACTCTTTTTAACTATGAGTTTAACATAAAGATTATTTTAGATTTGTTACAGATGCCAAATTTAAATATGCACCATTTTTACAGTTAATATATAATTCAAATAACCTGATTATAGCAATAGGAAAGGATCAATTATTTATCCAATTAATTATTTTATCATTGTAAGGTAAAGTACCCGGACTAGCATAATCTACAAGACTACCGTTTTCATCAATCAAATATTTCTGGAAATTCCATTTAACTTTAGAACTTTTAACACCATTTCTATCCTTGCTTGTAAGCCATTCATATATTGGATGTATATCTTTACCTTTTACGCTTATTTTCGACATCATAGGAAAACTTACTCCATAATTAATCCGACAGAATTCTTTAATTTCATTATTTGTACCAGGTTCTTGCCTAAGAAAGTTATTAGCAGGGAAACCAATTATAATAAAGTTCCTGTTTTTGTATTCCTGATATAGTTTTTCTAAATCCTTGTATTGCGGTGTAAATCCGCACTTCGAAGCGGTATTAACAACCATTACTTTCATTCCTTTCAGTGTTTTCATATCAAATTCATTTCCACTGATATCGATTACCTTAAAATCATGGAAGGTTCTTTGCGCTATTATTTTTTCAGATTTTGAAGAAATAATACTTAATATTGCTAACAACACCATTTTTATCACGAATCTAATTTTTAATTGTACTCTTTTAACATACTATTGATGATATATCATTTTCTTTTGTGAACTAATGGTGATTTACTAATAGATAATTATATATATTTTGTATAGT
>Ga0224514_10000242_pt1 | contig 16577 bp, 14 predicted proteins | sample SF_May12_sed_USG_3_FD_169107 | JGI IMG/M metagenome (GOLD analysis project Ga0224514, IMG submission 169107) | Sediment microbial communities from San Francisco Bay, California, United States - SF_May12_sed_USGS_24 | ecosystem: Environmental > Aquatic > Marine > Sediment | place: USA... | reverse complement strand
CAGTATTAAATGAATACCTGAGGCACGTGCTTTTTGCGCCAGACGGGCAATCAACTCTTCTACTTTTTTACCAACCAGCATCATCATGTCGGCAAGCTCATCAACTACGACAACAATATAAGGCAGTGGTTGCAATTCCTGTGGTGGCAATTCTGAATCAGCCGGATGGAAAGGATCCATAATCGGTTCTTTTGCCGCTTTGGCTTCCGCAATTTTACGATTAAAGCCAGTAATATTTCTTACCTTGAGTGAGGACATGAGTTTATAACGTTGATCCATTTCAGCAACACACCAACGCAATGCATTGGCCGCTTCTTTCATATCAGTCACAACAGGTGCTAATAAATGCGGTATGCCATCATAAACTGACAGCTCCAGCATTTTAGGATCAATCATAATTAAGCGAACATCTTTTGGCGTTGCGTTATATAGCAAGCTAAGAATCATGGCATTTAGTGCAACAGACTTACCTGCCCCTGTGGTACCCGCCACTAACAAGTGTGGCATCTTGGCTAAATCAGCAACCTTAGGTAACCCACTAATATCTTTACCCAACGCTAAAGTTAGAGGTGATTTTGCATCAGCAAATTCTGCTGACTTCAGGTTTTCACTTAAACGCACTACTTCACGGTGTTCATTGGGGATTTCCAGACCAATGGTATTTTTGCCGGGAATAACTTCAACGATGCGTACACTAATGGCCGACAATGAACGCGCCAGATCTTTTGCCAATGCCGTTATCTTGCTGGCTTTGGTGCCTGGCGAAGGCTGAAGTTCATAACGGGTAATGATGGGGCCGGGATGTACAGCTACGACTTCAACTTCAATATTGAAATCCTGAAGTTTTAATTCAACCTGTCTGGACATCGCTTCAAGTGATTCATCCGACATGCGATATTTATGAGGTTCAGCTTCATCGAGAAGTGCCAGTGGTGGTAAAGCCGTATCGGTAGGCGTTGCAAACAGGGGAACCTGTTTTTCCTTTTGCACACGCTCACTTTGCTTTTGAGGCTGAGGTGCGGTTTCAATTTTAGGTGGCTTACGCGAAACCTGCTTTATCTGTTCACGTTGAGCCGTTACTTTAAACCTGGCTTCACGGACTTTACGTGCTTTGCGGTTTTCATAAATTTGATGCAATGCCGCAAAACGACCACGCACCCAATCAAGAAACGATAAGGTAAGTCCTCCAACTGCATCCATTAACCATAACCACGACATGTGAGTGAACAAGGTTACCCCGCTGAAAAACAAGGCAAGTAACAAAATGGTGGCACCAAGAAAGCCCAGCGCCCCTTCCATTGCACTGCCGATAACATCACCCAATCCACCGCCCGCATTGACCGGTAGTTCATTGACCAGCGAAGTATCGTGCAAGCTGGCTAAAGCACAACCTGCACCCAGCGTAAGCAAAAAACCCACACCTCTGATGGTAAATGCCCGACCATCAAATGGGCTATCACTGCGACGACCCTGATAAAGCAACCAACCGGTATAACCCACCATGATGGGGAACAAATAAGCCAGGTAGCCAAATAAAAACAGGAATACATCTGCAAATAAAGCACCTGTGGGACCACCAAGGTTAGCAATAGGGGTTTTTGACAGGCCACTTTGTGACCAGCCAGGGTCAGCCGGGTTATAACTGCCTAATGCGATAAACAAATAAAGCGCGGTGAAACCAAATATAAAAAGCGCACCTTCGCGCAAGCCCCGGTGTAAGTGGCTGCCTAATGGAATACGTTGGTCTGATTTTTGTTTTGCCTGGGCCAATGTTTAAACTTCTTTATTAGAATAATAGTGTAAATTACTAAATATATTGAATAATTTCAATTTTAGGCTTCGATTAATGCCGGATGTTTGATTTTTCCATCCTGAACGTTAATACCACCTTTTAACGCCGCATCAGACTCCCAATCGGCTGATGCCAAGCGCAGGATATAGGGAACCAGTGCCGCGGACAATGCCTGTGAGGCCGTTCTGGGAACTGCACCCGGCATGTTGGTCACCCCGAAATGCACTACCCCTTCCCAGATAAATGTAGGGTTGTTGTAGTCAGTGGGTTTCGTGGTTTCGATACAGCCACCCTGATCCACTGAAATATCGACAATGACGCTGCCATTTTTCATCTCGCGTACGGTATCTGCATTAACCAGGTGAGGGGCCTTGGCACCGGGAATCAGTACCGCCCCAATGAGTAAATCAGCTTCGATCACAGCTTCATGAATAGATTTTTTGAACGGGTGTAATCCAGTGACGTTATTACCCAGGGCCCTCATTTGCGCCAGTTTGTCGCGATTTGGGTCAAATACCGTGACATTCGCGCCCATGGCTGCTGCCATCGTAGCGGCATTGCCCCCGGCCGTACCCCCACCCAGAACCACTACATTGCCCCGCTCTGCGGCAGGAATACCACCGAGCAAGATGCCACGACCTCCCTGAGGCTGGTGCAGGTAATGACTGCCTAATTGTGTCGCTAAACGACCGGCAATATCACTCATTGGTGCTAACAAGGGCAAAGCGCGGCCTTCCTGTACTGTCTCAAAACCAATCGCGGTAAGCCCTGCTTCGCATAGTTGTCGGGTTAGTTTGGGTACTGCTGCAAGGTGCAGATAAGAAAATAAAATATGATCCGGGCGTAGTTTGCTCACTTCCTCAGGCTGGGGTTCTTTTACTTTGACAATTAATTGACTTGATTCGTACAAGGAAGCCGCATCAGGGTATATCGACGCACCCGCATCTTCATAGTCTATATCACAGTAGCCACTCAGCTTGCCTGCGTCTTGCTGAACAAAAACCTGGTGTCCATGATGCACCAGTTCAGCAACCGCATCAGGAATAAGGGCAACCCGCCCTTCTTGTGGTTTAATTTCTTTTGGAATTCCTATTTTCATCATCAAGCTTTACCCTTTAAGCTGCATTACGTACCATTACCATCAAATTCGACAAACTGAACGCATTTCGGGTTCAATAGTCCTAAAGATTGATCAATTTTTAACCTACGAGAATTTCCCCAACTAAAACAACGGGGTTTATTTTGGAGTTTAACACATGAGTGAAACGAAACACTGTCGCGTCCTTATCCTCGGTTCAGGTCCAGCGGGTTACACAGCTGCAGTCTATGCTGCTCGTGCCAATCTTAACCCTGTCATGATCACTGGTTTAGAGCAAGGTGGTCAATTAATGACAACCACGGAAGTGGATAACTGGCCTGGTGATGTCGAAGGTTTACAAGGACCTGCACTCATGGAACGTATGCAAAAACATGCAGAACGTTTTAATACAGAAATTGTGTTTGACACTATCCACACCGTAGATGTTAAAAACCGTCCTTTTACCTTAACCGGTGATAGCGGCACGTATACCTGCGATGCGCTGATTGTTGCAACCGGTGCTTCTGCCATGTACTTAGGATTAGAATCCGAAGAAGCATTTAAGGGTAAAGGTGTATCAGGTTGTGCAACCTGTGACGGTTTTTTCTATCGGGGTAAACCGGTTGCTGTTATTGGTGGTGGTAATACCGCTGTTGAAGAAGCACTTTATCTTTCCAATATTGCTTCGCACGTTACTGTGGTACATCGCCGCGATTCATTCCGCTCAGAAAAGATTTTATCTGATCAACTCATTGAAAAATCCAAAACCGGTAATGTAACTATAGAATGGAACAACGAACTGGATGAAGTGCTCGGTGATAATACTGGCGTTACCGGAATGCGGATTAAAAACCGTGCCGATGGTAGCACCAAAGACATAGAACTGATGGGTGTCTTTATCGCAATTGGTCATAAACCAAATACAGTAATTTTTGAAGGTCAGCTGGAAATGGAACATGGCTATCTGAAGATTCAAAGTGGCACACAAGGTAATGCGACGCAAACCAGTATACCTGGTGTATTTGCTGCCGGTGATGTAGCTGATCATATTTATCGTCAGGCTATTACATCAGCAGGAGCTGGCTGCATGGCCGCATTAGATGCTGAACGTTATCTGGAAAACCTGGAAAAGAAATAACCTGATATTTAATTCATATTACTAAGGGGTGAGTTCTCCCCCTTTTTATTTTGCACATTATGAATATCACTGTCAGTGATAGTTTAAGCCATATTGCGGCCAATGACTGGAATCGGTTAATTGGTAACGATAATCCTTTTGCACGTCATGAATTTTTGTTTGCCATGGAAAGACATGGCGCTATTGGAGAAGAATTTGGCTGGATTCCTCAGTACCTGTTAGCTTATCAAAACAATACATTAGTTGGCGCTGTGCCCATGTATCTTAAAGACAACTCTTATGGTGAGTTTGTATTCGATTGGGCATGGGCTGAGGCTTATGCGCGTAGTGGCTTCGATTATTACCCTAAGCTGGTTGTCTCTATCCCTTATACACCCGCTACCGGCAACCGACTTTTTATTCATCCTGAATATGAGCGTAGTGCCATTGCAAATGCATTGGTTAATCATGCCCTGCTCCACGCAGAAAAACTGGGGGTTTCTTCCTTACATTGGTTATTTATGGATGAGCGTGATACGCAATATTTTAAAGCCCATCCTGAATTCTTAATGCGCCTTGGTTGTCAGTTTCACTGGCATAATCAGAATTATGAAAGCTTTAATCATTACCTCGATTCATTTCGCTCCAGCAAACGTAAAAAAATTCGTCGTGAACGAAAACATGTTCAGGAACAGAATATAAATCTGAACGTTTTATCCGGTAATGAAATAACCGAACAACAGTGGGATATCTACCATCAGTTTTATACTTCTACTTTTGAGCGCAAAAGTGGCATACCTACTTTTTCAAAATCATTTTTTCAAGAAATTGGCCAAAGCATGCCAGAAAATATCGTTTTGGTGATGGCCGACTATAATAAACAATATGTTGCCAGTGCATTTAACATGCGTGGAGCGCATTCGTTATATGGTCGTCACTGGGGCTGTTTAGCTGAGTTTCACAGCCTGCATTTTGAGGCTTGTTATTATCAAGGACTGGACTATGCCATTAAACATGGATTACAACAATTTGAACCTGGCGCACAAGGTGAGCATAAAATCAGTCGTGGCTTTCTGCCGACAGCAACCTGGTCTGCCCACTGGATTGCAGAACCAAAGTTCAAGCAAGCGATTGATCAATTTTTGCAACATGAAACCAATGGTATGCAGCATTATATAAAAGAATTAACTAAACATTCGCCTTTTCGGAAACAAGATGAGTGAATATCGACAGTCAACCGCCCCCTTCTGGCTTGATCTCCGGCAGCCTGAACATTTTCCTGAGGTATCTTTAGCCTTACAGGATCCTGATGGCTTGCTGGCAATTGGCGGTGACCTATCGGAAAAACGTCTGCTAGCTGCTTATCGTCAGGGAATATTTCCCTGGTACAGTGATGATCAGCCGATTTTATGGTGGTCTCCTAATCCTCGCATGGTGTTATACCCAGACAACCTGCACATATCAAAAAGTTTACGTAAAACCTTACGCAAGGAAAATTACTCTATTACGTTTGATAGCGTTTTCGATCAAGTTATTGATGAATGTGCTGCACCACGTAACTACACAGCAGACACCTGGATCACCGATGAGATGACGCAGGCTTATATCAGGTTGCATCAATCAGGTTATGCCCATTCCGTTGAATGTTGGCAGGATAATGAACTTATTGGTGGCTTATATGGTATTGCCATCGGCAAAGTTTTTTTTGGCGAATCCATGTTTTCAAAAAAAATGGACGCATCAAAAATTGCCTTTATCTATTTAACCCGTCAATTGCAAAGCTGGGGATATCAACTCATAGACTGCCAGGTTTACTCAAGTCATTTGGCCAGTTTAGGTGCTGTTAATATTTCGCGGGAAAATTTCATAGAACAACTACAGCAACTCTGTAATCTAAAAGTCGATCATCAATGGCAATGTGAATTGAGCGTAGCAGATATTACTTCTGGTAAAACAGATGAATAAAGAAACCGCATTACACCAGGTGTTTCAGAAGTATCAGTTTTTCATTTCACCTGAGCATCCATGCAGCTATCTTGAACAAGCTGTTGCGCGCACCTTGTTTGTTGACCCTGATGCTTCTATCACCATGCAGGATTACGGTTACTTGCTGGAGGCCGGTTTTCGTCGTAGTGGTGAAAATATCTATCGCCCTGCCTGCGACACTTGTCAGCAATGCATTCCTTTACGCATCCCGGTTAGCCAGTTCAAACCCCGACGCAATCAACGTCGAAACTGGAAAGAGAATCAGGATTTATCTGTCTCAACACTAAAAAACCAATTCAAAGATGAGCATTACCAGTTGTACAGAAGCTATATGCAATCCCGACATCCTGGTGGTGGTATGGATGAAGATGATCCGGAAGCTTATCTACGGGTTATTTCATCTTCATGGAGTAATACTTTGCTCTATGAGTTTCGTGATGAGGAAAAGTTAGTTGCCATTGCTGTTGCTGATGAATTTAAAAATGCACTATCCGCTGTTTATACCTTCTTTGATCCTGATTACCATTCTCGTAGCCTGGGACGTTTTGCAATTTTATACGAAATTGAACAAGCCCAAATCTCAGAAAAGGACTGGTTATACCTGGGTTACTGGAACCCGCAATGCAAAAAAATGGCTTATAAGAATGATTATCATCCGTATGAGATTTATCAAAATATGCGCTGGGTTAGCATCGAGTAAATCGTCACAATTTAATGAAATTGTAACAATTGATGGTCTATAATTATTAAAACCAGATAAGGATATGGTCGATAATGTAAATAGCAGGACAGTTAGTATCTGAACCAAAGCGGGTACTAAATGTCGAACTTAACGAAAACACCCTATCGGGAAAGGAGGTTGCGATGTTAAGCTTCCTGTATCGCATGGCCAACACATTTGAGCGCGAACATGGCTTTCGACCTAATGTGCTTTACCTTAATAATCAGCACTTTCTGCAATTAAAATCCCAACTGGACAACATCAAGGATCTGGATGCTTTGAACCAATTATTAGGTATGGAGCTGGTGCTGGATGACGAATTAACCCAGCCACATGTCGCCTGGTCTAGCGTTGAGTGGCAGGAGTCGGTTGCCGTTTAATACATAAAATGGCTCTTCTTTTCATTTGAGGTCGTGACTGGATCGCGATTGGCCTCAAATTCTTTAGTCTTTCACTTTGAAAATTAGCGAGAATTAGGGCATTATTCGCGCTGGTTTTCTCATAGAAGTTTCATTGAACAGGTTAATTAGACTGAATGGCTAAAGAAGAACACATTGAAATGAGCGGCACGGTCATTGAGACCTTACCTAACACCATGTTTCGCGTTGAACTGGAAAACGGTCATGTTGTTACGGCTCATATTTCAGGCAAAATGCGTAAACACTATATCCGCATCCTGACTGGCGATACCGTTACCGTACAACTAACACCCTACGATTTAAGCAAGGGTCGCATTGTTTTCCGTGGTAAGTAACCCTGTTTACTGAGCTGATACCCCAATTACTGGGTTACCAGCTCATTCTTCCCTTTCAAATCAAAAGATAGCTCATCCCCCTTCACCGTAATGGTGATGTGGCCACCCTGCGCCAGTCTTCCAAACAGTAGCTCCTCCGCCAGCGGCTTTTTGATATTTTCCTGTATCAGGCGTGCCATGGGGCGTGCACCCATTTGTGGATCATAGCCATGCACAGCCAGCCAGGTACGCGCTTCATCATCAATGGAAACCGTGATATTCCTGTCTGCCAGTTGAGTTTCAAATTCAAAAATAAACTTATCAACCACATGACCAATGACATCCGGTGTTAATTGTTTAAATTGCACAATCGCATCCAGTCGATTACGAAACTCTGGTGTAAAGGTCTTTTTAATGGATTCCATGCCATCCAATGAATGATCTTGTTGCGTAAAGCCCATCGAGGCACGGCTGAGCATTTCTGCACCTGCATTGGTGGTCATCACGATTATCACATTACGGAAATCGGCTTTGCGGCCATTATTGTCCGTTAAGGTACCGTGATCCATAACCTGAAGTAACAGGTTAAATACATCGGGGTGTGCTTTTTCAATTTCATCCAGTAACAATACGGCGTGAGGGTTTTTATTAACTGCTTCGGTGAGTAAACCTCCCTGGTCATAACCAACATAGCCAGGCGGCGCACCAATTAATCGAGATACGGTATGACGCTCCATGTATTCCGACATATCAAATCGGATGAGTTCAATACCCATAATACGAGCCAATTGCCGCGTCACTTCGGTTTTACCTACCCCGGTTGGCCCGGAAAACAGGAAGGAAGCAATCGGTTTTTGCTCTTGCCCCAACCCTGCCCGTGAAAGCTTAATGGCACTGGATAAATTTTTAATCGCTTCATCCTGACCATAAATGACCATATTAAGGTCACGTTCCAGGTTACGCAGCACATCCATATCATCAGAAGAAACCGTTTTAGGCGGAATACGCGCTATCTTGGCAACGATATTTTCAATCTCTTTAACACCAATAGTTTTTTTGCGTTTTGCTGGGGGTTGCATACGTTGATTGGCACCCGCCTCATCGATCACATCAATCGCTTTATCCGGTAAATGACGGTCATTGATATAACGTTCTGACATCTCTGCTGCCGCACGTAATGCCGGATGGGTATATTTAACCTGATGGTGTTCTTCATAGCTCAATTTCAGACCTTCAAGAATTTGTATGCACTCTTCAACAGTTGGTTCATTGACATCAATTTTCTGGAAACGACGCGCCAGGGCATGGTCTTTTTCAAAAATGCCTCGATATTCCTGATAGGTTGTTGAACCAATACACTTTAAGTCTCCACTGGCTAATACCGGTTTAATCAGGTTCGACGCATCCATAGTGCCACCCGATGCTGCACCTGCACCAATGATGGTGTGAATTTCATCAATAAATAAAACAGAATGCGGTTCTTTTTTTAGCTTGGCTAAAACAGCTTTTAAACGCTTTTCAAAATCACCACGATATTTTGTGCCAGCCAGTAATGCACCCAAATCTAACGAATAAATAATAAAGTCAGCCAGTATCTCAGGTACTTCACCATCGACAATTTTTTTCGCCAGACCTTCAGCAAGTGCCGTTTTACCAACACCGGCTTCGCCAACAAATAGTGGATTATTTTTACGACGGCGACACAAAACCTGTACGGTACGTTCCAGCTCATCCTTACGGCCAATCAATGGATCAATGCGACCTTGTTTGGCCATTTCATTAAGGTTAACTGTAAATTGATTTAGCGGATTTTGCTCCTGTTGTTCTTCACCTTCTACATCGCTTGTAATCCCGGCATTATCACCATCATCCTCAAGTTTAGCCACGCCATGTGATATGTAATTAACAACTTCAAAACGAGTGATATCCTGTTTTTTCAAAAAGAAAACGGCTTGTGACTCCTGCTCACTAAAAATGGCAACCAGCACATTTGCACCGGTGACTTCCTGTTTACCTGAAGACTGAACATGAAAAACAGCACGCTGCAATACACGCTGAAAACCCAGGGTTGGTTGCGTATCTCGCTCGTCACCCTCAGGTAATAATGGCGTTGTTTCGTTTAGAAAGTTCAATAAATCTTTTCGTAAACTTGCTATGTCTGCACCACATGCTTTGAGAATATTTACAGCATTAATATTATCCAGTAACGCAAGCAATAAATGCTCCACCGTCATAAACTCATGATTCTGAGCACGGGCTTCTTTAAACGCATTATTCAGCGCTTCTTCAAGTTCTTTATTCAGCATCAGTTTAGTCCTCTGCTACAGGAAATTTTCATTAGTCATTTATTTCAAGTGTACACAATAACGGGTGTTGATTTTGCCTTGAATATTCATTCACTTGAGCAACCTTGGTTTCTGCAATATCACGCGTATAAATACCACAAACACCTTTTCCTTGCGTATGAACGTTTATCATAATATGCGTTGCCTTTTCCCTGTTCAGTCTAAAAAAAACTTCCAATATATATACTACGAATTCCATAGGGGTATAGTCGTCATTTATCAAAATAACTTTATACATCTGTGGTTTTTTTAATTTGGGTTTCGCTTCTTCAAGCGCTAAACCGTCATCAAAATGATCTGGCTGTTGTAATTTTTTGCTCATATTCGAATTTTAGCTGACACTGAAATAACTTCCTAGGGTTAAAATTATGCGCAAAATATGGTCAAGCCAATAAAAATTGACTATATTTCTCAGATATCATCATTTGCACTTTGTGAAATTCATCCATATTTTATGGGGGATTAGGTGTAATTATACAATGAACCAACGTTGACAAGGAGGCTAGGAAGGCAATGTCTGAAGGTATTGTTAAATGGTTTAGTAACGCCAAGGGTTATGGGTTTATCGCACCAGAAGAAGGTGGTGAAGATATTTTTGCTCACTTTTCTGCGATTACTATGGATGGCTACAAAACCCTAAAAAAGGGTCAGCCTGTTGAGTTTGAGTGCACGCAAGGGCCAAAAGGCAAACATGCAGTCGATATCAAACCTAGGGCGGTTGATCTGGCTGATAAAGCCAATTTACATTAAATAAAAATGCCCCCTATTAATAAGGGAGGGGCATTTTTGGTTTAATTATTTCGCAACATCACATATTGCTGATAATGGCTTCACCAAAGCCTGAACAGCTAAGTAGTTGTGCGCCCTCCATCAGCCGTTCCAAATCGTAGGTAACGGTCTTGGCTGCGATTGCGCCTGACATACCCTTGACGACCAAATCCGCCGCCTCAGCCCAGCCCAGGTGACGCAGCATCATTTCTGCCGACAGGATTAATGACCCCGGGTTAACCTGGTCTTTACCTGCATATTTGGGGGCTGTGCCATGTGTGGCCTCGAATAAGGCTACGCTGTCAGACAAGTTAGCACCGGGGGCAATACCAATTCCGCCAACTTGTGCGGCCAATGCATCGGAGATATAGTCACCATTGAGATTTAAAGTCGCAATGACTTCATATTCTTCTGGACGCAACAGAATTTGCTGCAAGAAAGCATCGGCAATCACGTCTTTAATAATAATTTCTGAACCGGTATTCGGGTTCGACATACGACACCATGGGCCAGCATCGATCTCTGTCGCACCATACTCATCTTTGGCCAACTGATAACCCCATTCCTTAAAGGCACCTTCGGTAAATTTCATAATATTACCTTTGTGTACCAGGGTGACGGAGTCACGATTATTGTCAATGGCATATTGAATCGCTTTGCGAACCAAGCGTTGCGTACCTTCAGCAGAAACCGGTTTAATCCCTATACCCGAAGTTTCAGGGAAACGGATTTTGCTAACACCCATTTCCGATTGCAGGAAGTTGATAACTTTTTTTACTTCGTCACTGCCTGCTGCCCATTCGATACCAGCATAAATATCTTCCGAGTTTTCACGGAAAATCACCATGTCGGTTTTTTCAGGCTCCTTTACCGGGCTTGGTGTACCTGCATAGTAGCGAACCGGGCGCAAACAAACATAGAGATCCAGATCCTGACGAAGGGTTACGTTTAATGAACGAATGCCTCCACCAACAGGGGTGGTCAAGGGGCCTTTAATCGCAACACTAAAATCTTTGATAGCCTGCATGGTTTCATCAGACAACCAGACATCATCACCATAAACCTGGGTAGATTTCTCACCCGCGTAGATTTCCATCCACTCAATTTTGCGTTCGCCACCATAAGCTTTGTCGACAGCCGCATTAATAACTGTCTTCATTACTGGCGATATATCAACGCCAATCCCATCACCTTCAATAAATGGAATAATCGGGTTATCCGGTACATTAAATGAAAAATCATCATTGACCGTAATTTTTTCGCCATTTTCCGGAACGGAAATCTTTTGATAAGCCATGGTTTCTCCGCGAAGCAGCTATAAAGGTTGCGGATTATAGAAGATTTTACCTTACAGGCACAGGGGAATATCAGGAAACAATTTTCAAAATCGGTTTAGGCCTTTCAAGCCCCAGACGTTGATATTCAGATACAGGTATTTCAGGTATACCAATATGGAAACCTTGTATGTAATCAACACCCATTAGATCAAGCATCCGAACTATCTCGGCACTTTCCACAACTTCTGCAACGGTTTTCTTACCCATCGCCTGCGCCACATCATTTAATGATTTAAGGATAGTTTTGTTCAAAGGGTTATGTTCAATGTCCTTAACAAATGCGCCATCAATTTTTACGTAGTCAACGGGCAAATCTTTCAGATAAGCAAACGAGGAGTAACCAACACCAAAGTCATCCAGTGCTGTTTCACAACCCAGTTCACGCAGCTTGGTTAAAAAATTAATCGCTAAACCAATATCAGCCATTGCGACCGTTTCAGTAATTTCAAATGTTAATGCAAATGGATTAATATGGCGTTTTTTGATCTCATTGGTTACAAGATCAATGATGTCGTTTGTTTCAAACGATTGTGCCGACAGGTTTATCGAATAACTGATCTCAGGACTATGTCGTGATTCAGCCTCTAACATTTCAATAGCATGGCGGACAACCCACTTATCAATATCAACCATTAAACCAAAACGTTCAGCCGGTAGTATAAAACCCGATGGCATAATCAAATTTCCATTCTCATCGATCATCCGCAACAGGACTTCATACTTATCGCACTTAAGCGTTGATGTATCCGCAATGGGTTGTTTAGCCATAATAAAACGGTTTTCTTCCAGCGACCTTTTGATGCGGCGTGCCCAACCAATATCATCAGATAAAATATCAATCTGGGCTTTATCTTTCTCAGTATAACGATGAATTTTGTTGCGACCTTCCATTTTGGCAATATGGCAGGAAAAATCCGCCCGGGATAATATTTCATCCTTACTATTAATATCACCCTCCAGTATAGCGATACCAATCGAACAACCGACATCAACCACTTTTCCTTCATACTTGAATATATATTCCTGCAATTGTTGTCGATACTGATCGGCAACACTGGAGGCAATGGTTTCATCTACATCATAAAGAAGAACAGCAAATTCATCGCCACCTATACGCGCTAAAAGATCACTCTTGCGTGTCCTGCTACACAATAGCTCAGCAACCTCAATCAGCAGATAATCTCCGGCCAAATGTCCTAAAGTATCATTGGTGTATTTAAAATTATCCAAGTCAATATAAAGCAAGGCATCTTTCCGACTATGCTCACGTCGTGTCCGGTTAACAACACGTTCCAGTTCTTCCATAAAATAGAAACGATTATACAGGCCGGTCAGTGAATCATGTTCTGCTAGCTTGCGAAGATTCTCAATCATGGCTTTTCGTTCACTGATATCTTCAACAATTGCGGAATAAAGACTTCTGCCGGCTACTGTCAGTTCGCTAATTTTGATTGAAATCGGAAATACTTTGCCCTCTTTATTTTGAGCATTAACGTCAAGCTCAAGCCTGAATCGTTCACCCTCATACCCCCGAGTTGCTTTTTTAAACAGCTCATTATGGCCTGTCCTAAGCGACACAGGTATTAATATGGAGATATTTTTCCCGATAACTTCAGCATCATCATAGCCAAAGAGTTTTTCTGCGGCCGAATTAAATGATTCAATATTTCCTTCTTCATCAATCGTAATAATACCTTCGCCGGCATTTTCAAGAATAGAAGTAAGTCGGCTTTCGCGGGAATGTACCTGTTCCTGCATATTATGAAAAGCATCAATTAACACTTGCGTCTCTTTGGTCTTTGAATCCACTAGCGGTGTAAATGATTCCCCTCTTGCCTCAGCATCCAATGCAATGGCGATTTGCTCAATCGGCCGGCGCAATAAATACTCAAACATAAAATAGGCGCTTGCAAAAACCAATAAAACCGCAATTGCAACTAGCCATAATGAAAATGTTATTTTTTCCGATATTTTAAGTGATTGTTCCAGCGTATCATTTGTCGCAACTTCAATATATTTTTCGTACTGTGCTAACAGATCTGACGCTTTTTTAAATACCGGCTGAATAAATTCACTGAGAAAAGGATAATCTGCCCGCCATTTATCAGATGTATATATTTGTTTTGCTTTTTCAAAATGTTTTTCATATCCAGCGTAAGCATCAATCATTACTTGTAGCGATTCTGTTGCTTGCAAATAAAGTTGATCTCTTTTTTTCAGTTCATTTAGCTTATCCAGATATTCGCCAACCTGCTGCATATAGATTTGGCGATTTTCAAGGTTTAATTCCATACTTTCTTCAGGTGCGCCGAATACACCTGAACGGTTCGCAACAAAAAGCCGGAACCAGCTAACTTGTTGTACCCACGCATAACGGGCTCTAATGAACAGGTCTTCAGCTTCACGAACACGGTGAACTTCATCCGTCTGTTGATAATCAACTAACGCTTCATCAGTCGCCTGAATAAAATTGGTATTATGTACCAGCAATTCATTAAGCAATACTAGCATCCCGGGAAAACGCAGGCTGACATCATCAATCAAGTGATAATAATAAGTAATGTGGGTCTCAATTTTGCGCAGAACTTGTCTCAACAAGACAATTGTCTCAGCTTGTTTGTTGTTACCATTTTCTAAAGCGTGATAAGGTTCACTTTTCAAATGAACACTTAAACTACGCAAGGTGGATTTTAGTTCTGTCATCTCATTACGGATAATTTCTCTGGATTCAGTATCGAGGTAAACCGTATGATGATAAACCTGCTTTTCAATGGACTGCAAATGGTTATCAACTTTATCCACAATTGATTTATGATGATTGTTATCTTTAATGGACTGAAGTGAATTAAACGCGGCGTTATTGGCAATATCCTGGCTATAATAAATAATACCGACAATCATTAATGCCAGTGGCACACTTATCCAGAGAAAGCGCGCATACAGCGAACTTTGTCTTAATCCATTTTTATCGCCCAAAATAGAGATATCCTTATTTTTGTAATTTTTTTATGACTTTTGGTAAAGTTATTTAGCGTCTTTTTACCCTACAGACTTTAAGTTTTTTTTACCCAATTTTCCAAATATTAGCTAACCTTCCACAAAACAAAATAACTAATTGATATTTATGATTATTTTATTTAATAAACCTTATAATGTGTTGTGCCAATTTACAGGAGACACCCCTAATCTGGCTGACTTTATAGACCTGAAAGGTGTTTATGCCGCTGGCCGCTTGGATAAAGATAGCGAGGGTTTGCTAGTATTAACTGATGATGGTGCCCTGCAAGACCAGATAAGCCACCCGAAACATAAACAGCCTAAAACCTACTGGGTACAGGTCGAAGGTGTGCCTGATGAAAAAGCGATTCGAGCGCTGCAAACTGGAGTTCAGCTAAAAGACGGCTTAACACGTCCTGCCAAAGTAAAAATTATTGATGAGCCGGCGGTGTGGCCACGCACTCCTGCTGTTCGCTATCGCGCAGCAATACCAACCACGTGGCTGGAAATAACCATTACCGAAGGTCGTAATCGTCAAGTACGCAGAATGACTGCAGCAATTGGTTACCCTACCCTCCGATTAATTCGCTATGCCATCGGTGAATGGAATCTTGATAGCATTGAAAATGGTCTTCAACCCGGTGAATGGCGTAAAATAGATACTCCTCAAACATCATTAAAAAGAAATCATGAACAGCAACAAGCAAAGACCACATATTCACCTGACCGTCGCCGCCATCATCGAAAAACAGGGAAAGTTTCTACTCGTCGAAGAACATGACAAAAATGCAAATGGTTACCCTGACGATACACAGACCGTTCTAAACCAACCCGCAGGCCATGTGGAATTAAATGAAAACATTATTGATGCGGTCATTCGTGAAACATTAGAGGAAACAGCCTGGCAATTTAGTCCCGAAATAGCAACTGGCATTTATCGTTGGCAGCATCCCAATGGTGATTTATATATTCGTCATTGTTTTTATGGTGAAGTTAGCCAGCAGGACAAAGGCAGGACTCTGGATGAAGGAATCGTCAGCTCTGCCTGGTTAACGCTGGATGAAATAGAACAGCAAAAACTGCGTCATCGTAGTCCACTGGTGTTACGTTGCATAGAAGATTTCCTGTCTGGCCAGCACTATCCGTTAAGTCTGTACCATGATTTATGCCCATGATTTATACCCATAACTTATATAGAAGTGACATTCTGTTATACTGCCTTTTTTATTGAGCGCTGAATTTTCATCTATGTCTTTACCTTCAGAACAACGTGTCATTGTCGGTGTGTCCGGTGGTGTTGATTCCTCTGTTGCTACCCTGCTGCTTAAACAACAGGGCTATCAACTGAGCGGGATCTTCATGAAAAACTGGGAAGGCGATGACACTGATACACACTGTGCTGCTGAAGATGATCTGGCAGATGCACAATCAGTTTGTGACGCTTTAGATATTAATTTGCAAGGCGTTAATTTTTCTGATCAATACTGGGATCGGGTTTTCGCTTATTTCCTTGAAGAGTATAGTGCAGGCCGCACACCAAACCCGGATATTCTTTGTAATAAAGAAATAAAATTTAAAGCCTTTCTTGATTATGCTATTGCACAAGGTGCAGATTATATCGCGACAGGGCATTATGCGCGTGTTACTGAAAATAATGGCGAATATTTTCTTTTGCGCGGCAAGGATACAAGCAAGGATCAAAC
>Ga0224514_10000241_pt1 | contig 16592 bp, 15 predicted proteins | sample SF_May12_sed_USG_3_FD_169107 | JGI IMG/M metagenome (GOLD analysis project Ga0224514, IMG submission 169107) | Sediment microbial communities from San Francisco Bay, California, United States - SF_May12_sed_USGS_24 | ecosystem: Environmental > Aquatic > Marine > Sediment | place: USA... | reverse complement strand
CCGCCACGGGCATCATTTACTATATCGGGGTGGGTAGCGGGAATGAGCCGGCCCTGTTCCGCTATGACTACAGCCTGGGTACCGCTGGCGCCACCTTTGATGAAATGGTCGAAGGCGTAGAGAACACGCAGATCCTCTACGGTGAAGATCTGAGTCCCAATGATGACGATATCCAGCCGACCCGGTATGTCACCGCCGACAACATCACCAGTCCCGACAATGTCGTTGCGGTGCGCATCAGCCTGCTGGTGCGGACACCGCAGGAACTGAACCGGCCGCAGGCACCGGCAACCAATCGTCTGCTGGGAGTCGACGATGCCACCGGCGTGGATATCACCAGCCAGAGTGATCGCCGCATTCGCAAGGTCTTTACCACCACCATTTACCTGCGCAACAAAGCCGTTACCCGGGTGCGCAGTTGATTTGTTGAACGAGACGCCAACATGCAACAACTGACAAGACAAACCTATCGACAACGTGGCGCGGCCCTGATCACCAGCCTGATTATTCTGTTGGTGTTAACCGTGCTGGGTGTCAGCGCCATGAGCACCTCCAGCCTGGAAGAACTCATGGCCGGTAACCTGCGGGATCAGGATCTGTCCTTTCAGGCAGCCGAGGCAGCCCTGAAGGATGGGGAACGTTACATTGACAGCTGGGGCGGCATGCCGCCGACGGCGACCAGTAGCGGCACCAATAACGGTCTCTACACCACGGACGAGTTTGGTCTGTATGAACGCACCGCCTTTGACACCACCAACGTGTGGGTGAATACCGTCGCGACCACTTACGGCGCGGACACCGGCATTGCCATCAGTAACCTGGGCGATGTGCAGGCCCTGCCCATGTATATCATCGAGGAAGAAGACTTTGTGGCCAAAGACGCCTCTTTCAAGGCACAGACGCAACGTGAAGGGGCTTACTACTACCGCGTGACGGCCCGCGGCGAGGGTGCGTCCAGCAATGCCGTGACGATTTTGCAAACCACCGTCGCGCATCGCTTCAAGTAAGACCTGACGAATGAAAGTAAATACCGAATCAACGGGAGACAGAACAATGACACTAACAGCAGCTCACCTGACGCGGTTCAAATCCGCCCTGGCCCACGGTGTGGTGGCCCTGCTGTTCGGCCTCGGCACCGGCCAGGCCATGGCGACCGATATCAACATCAGTAACAAGCCACTGGACACCCTGGAAGGCGTACCGGCCAATATTATTCTGACCATGGATGATTCGGGCTCAATGGCCTGGGGCTACCTGCCGGACAACATCACCAATACCGGCACCAATCGCTGGAAGTCCCATGTGTACAACCGCCTGTATTACAACCCCAACATCACTTATCTCCCCGGGGTGGACAAGAACGGCGCCTCCCTGGGTAACTCTGATTTTGAAAACGCCTGGCATAATGGTTATGTACGTTCACTCGGCACGGTGGAATTGGATGAAGATTTTCGCCCCCGCTATCACGATTACCGCCCGAGTACCACATCGGTGACCTGGGTCGGAGATGGCGAGGACGCGTATTACTACATCTTTGATACCAGCAAGACGGCGGCCGACGCCACGACTTGCAGTCTTGCCGTCGCTGCCCATGTCAACGACGCAGACAACTGTTATACCAAGGTGCAGGTCAGCGATCAGTCCGGGGTAAAACGCTACGATCCAGACCTGACCGGCTGCTCACCACGCGATGAAAGCAACAGTGCCTGTTACACCATCGACGAGCGCCAGAATTTTGCCAACTGGTATTCCTATTACAGTATTCGTCACCTGCTTGCCAAGTCCGCGACCAGCCGGGCCTTCTCCGGGCTCAGCACCAGTGTGCGGGTCGGCTGGCAGGAGCTCAACCGGCTGAATTTCGTCAACACTATCCTGCCGTTTGACAGTTCCCATCGTGAAGACTTCTTCACCTGGTTGTCGACCGCCTATACCAACGGCAGTACGCCGCTGACGAATGCCATGGTACGGGCGGGTGAGAAATTCAAAACGGACCCTGTCTATCGTAAGGTTCCGAATGACAGCACCTCGGAAATGTATAGCTGCCGACAGAATTTCCATTTCGCCTTTACTGACGGTTACTGGAACAGCAACAGTGTCAGCCTGAGCCCGGCCAATTATGACAATGCCAATCATGCTTTGCCCACCGACGGGAACAGTCCGTATGGCGATATTAATTACACGGCGAACGCAACCCTTACCGCTGACCAGACCCCACCCATTTTCCGGGATGGCAACAGTAATTACCTCGGCGATATAGCGCTGAAATACTGGGCCACCGATCTGCACACTACTCTCCCCGATGAAGTGCCAACTTTCATTACCGACATTTCCACCGATATCGATGGCGACGGGGACGTGGATAACAACGATATTTTCTGGAATCCGGCGAATGACCCGGCGGACTGGCAACACATGGTGAACTTCACCGTCGGCCTGGGGATTGATGGTGTCTTGACCCATGACGCAGCCACTTATAAGGATCTCATGACAGGCGCCGGCGGCACCACTTGGCCGACCGCGGGTACCAGCGGCGACAATCACCATGTGGATGACCTGTGGCATGCGGCCATCAATAGTCGTGGTCGCTTCTTCAGCGCCCGTGACCCGGCCCAACTGCTGGCCGGCTTCAAAGGCGTGCTGGATGCCATCGATGATCGAATCGGTTCCAGTTCCGCGGTCGCGACCACCAGTTCCCAGTACCAGGCCGGCACCAACCTGTTCCAGGCCATTTATGATCCCAGCAACTGGGCCGGTGACCTGGTGGCCAAGGATGTGATCACTCTGGCAGTGCAATGGAGCGCGGCCAGCGTGCTGGCGCAGCAGATCGATGGCACCATTACCAGTCCACGCCGGATCATTACCTTTGATCCCGCTGCCAATGGCGGCGGTATCCCCTTCCAATGGGCAGACCTTACTACCGCCCAGCAAACCGCGCTGAATACACTCGGTGGCGTTGTCGATGCCCAAGGCGCCAACCGACTTGAGTATCTCCGCGGTGATACCGGTTACGAGCTGAAAAACGGCGGCAATTTCCGCAACCGTAACTCGGCACTGGGTGATATTGTGCACTCGGATCCCTTCTTCCTGCCGCCGCCCGGGGCGCCCCTGTTCTTCTGGCCGGACAGCATGGAAAGCGTGGCCTACTCAACCTTTGTCGCCAGTAACAGCGGCCGCCAGAACATGGTGCTGTTTGGTGGTAACGACGGCATGCTGCACATTCTCAACGCCAACAGTGGCCGGGAAATTCTCGCCTATATCCCGAGTTCCCTTTACCCCAACCTGAGTGAACTGACCAACCCGTCATACAGTCACCAGTTTTATGTGGACCAGCCGGTAAACGTCAGTGATGTCTTCTATGGGGGTTCCTGGCATACGGTGGCGATCGGTGGCCTCGGTAAAGGGGGCCAGGGTATTTACGCCCTGGATATCACCAACCCGGCCGCATTTCTGGAAACCAATGCTGCCAACCTGGTGTTGTGGGAGTTCACCGAAGCCGACGATGCTGATCTCGGCTATACCTTTACCAAGCCGCAAATGTTCAAGATGAACAACGGCAAGTGGATGGTGGCCTTTGGCAATGGCTATAACAACACCCAGGCCGACGGCAATCCCAGCGCCGACGGCGATGCCCAGTTGTTCCTGCTGGATATCGAACACGGCGGTAAAGGCGGCCAGGGTGTGAAGATCAAACTGAGTACCGAAGTGGGCTGGGCCGAAGATCCCACCGGAACGGGTCGGGCCAATCGCCTCACCGACGTGGTAGCGGTGGATCAGAACCAGGACTTCAAAGTGGATATTCTCTATGCCGGGGACCTGTTCGGTAACCTGTGGAAGTTCGATGTCTCTAATTCCAACGCGAATCAATGGACTGTGGTATTGCAGGGCTCTACCCCGACCCCGTTGTTCAAGGCAGTTGATGAAAATGGTAATCCGCAGCCCATCACAGTCCCGCCTGCGGTGCAGTACCACGACAAGAAAAACGGCTTCATGGTTTTCGTCGGTACCGGTAAGTACCTGGAAACCAGCGATCCCGCGGACACCAGTATCCAGACCGTGTATGGCGTTTGGGATCGGGAAGAAAACAGCGGTATTACCACGATTGACCGACCTTCCCTGCTAGAACAGAAAATCGAGGGTGCCAACAAGACCCAGTTCACCCTGACCAATGCCCGCATCACGACCAATTATGGCCTGACCTGGTATGACGGTACCGGTCTGCCCAATAACAGTGGTGCCAAAAAATCCTACCTCGGCTGGTACATGGACCTGGGCGACATCGATAATAATGGCGACCTGATACCGCAGGGTGAACGCGTGCTGGATGAATTGTTCGTCAGTGGCGATCGGCTGGAGTTCATTACCCTGATCCCCTCCACCAATCCCTGTGTCGGCGGGGGTGAATCCTGGATCTTTGCCGTCAATGCCTTTACCGGCAGTCGTTTCACCAACCTCACACCGTGGGATTACAACCTGGATGGTAAATACGATACGGCTGACAAGGTCGACTGGGGCGGTGGCAAGGTCTGGGGTAGTGGTATTAACCTCAAGACACCGCAACGATTCCGTAGGACCAAGCTCCTCGAGCCGGGCGCTGACTGTCAGGAAATCAACCTGCTGAACAACGCCGACGGTAGCATCACTACCGTCGCCGGCAGCTGTCAGGGCTTTAACTATGGCCGACGCTCCTGGCGACAAATCCAGATACAGTAGGAGGGCTCATTAAATGCGCAAATATCTAACACAACTAATAGCTGTACTGGGACTGCTGGCCTTGTTGAATATCAGTGCTGTCGCCGAGCAAGCCCTGACGGGTCGCATTGACTTCGTAAATCTCAAGACAGGCGAAGTGGTGATCATGGACACGGCCCTTTACCTGGCACCCGGTTACACCGTAAAAAACAAAAAGGGCGAGGTGATCTCGGCTTTTTCATTGAGAAAGGGACAGTCTATCGAGTACAAGATGGAAAACCGCAAGATCAAAGAGATCATTATTGTCCGGTAACCTTAACAAGTAAGAATAATAGTTATATGCGAGTTCACTATATGAAGAAACAACGTGGCTTTACCCTCATCGAGATGGTTGTCGCCCTCGCCATTATTGGCATTCTTGCTTCAATTGCCTGGTCAGCCTATGAAAGCCAGTCACTCAAAGGCCGGCGCAGCGATGCCGCGGTGGCCCTGACTAACGGACGCCAGGCCCTGATTGCCTTTCGCTCCGATAACGGCGGCTATCCTGCTGACGCCGCAACCGCTTTGGCCGCGTTACGAAATTATTTGGTGACTGCACCCAATACACCGGCGATCGACTGCAAGGATGGACGGGGTTACCAGGTTCCTGGCGGTGGTGGCGTAATCTCTTGCCAGGGGTATTACAACATTACCGTGACGGCTGCTAACGCCAACAGTTTTACCCTGACAGCAACTTCCACGAGAACGGATGCTGACTGTGCCACGTTGACCCTGGACCATCTGGGTACCCGCGGGAGTACCGGTACCGGCCCAGTTGATCGCTGCTGGGCACAATAATCTTTTTCTTATCAATGGCGAGATCAGCCTTGCGTTGTCTCGCCTTTTTTATGACCGCAATTTATTCCATCCTAGTGCGGTTTGAGTTCCTTCGGCAAACTGAAGGTGATGGTTTCGCTCCGTCCCTGACTTTCATTCACGGTCTCAGCGCCCCACTCTTGCAGGCGCTTGATCACCTGCTCGACCAGCACTTCCGGTGCAGAGGCCCCGGCGGTCACGCCGATGGTTTCCTTGCCCTGTAACCAGGCACGCTCGATTTCATCGGCATTATCGATCAAATACGCCGGGGTGTCGCGGCGTTCGGCCACTTCTTTCAACCGGTTGGAATTGGAACTGTTAATCGAACCGACCACCAGGACCACATCGCTGGCATCCGCCAGGTTTTTTACCGCATCCTGGCGGTTCTGGGTGGCATAACAGATATCATCGCGTTTTGGTCCATGAATTTTGGGGAAGCGTTGCCGCAGGGCATCAATAATCTCGACGGTATCATCCATGGACAAGGTCGTCTGGGTCACATAGGCGAGCGAATCCGGATTGTTCACCGTCAGCTTTGCGACATCCTCGACTTTCTCCACCAGATACATGCAACCGCCCTGGCTGTCATCAAACTGGCCCATAGTGCCTTCCACTTCCGGATGACCGGCATGACCGATCAACACACACTCCTGGCCGGCTTTGCTAAAGCGCGCAATTTCCAGGTGCACCTTGGTCACCAATGGACAGGTTGCGTCAAACACTTTCAGACCGCGCTGCTCCGCTTCCTGTTGCACGGCCCGCGAGACCCCATGGGCGCTGAAAATCACCATGGCATTATCCGGCACTTCATCCAGTTCATCAACGAAGACCGCGCCCTTGTTCCGAAGATTCTCAACCACAAAGCGGTTATGCACCACCTCATGGCGCACATAGATCGGCGCGCCAAACAACTCCAATGCGCGCTCGACAATTTCGATCGCCCGATCTACACCGGCACAAAAGCCACGGGGGTTTGCCAGAATAATTTGCATAACTGTGTTCTTCGGTTAGCTGAAATGATTTACGAATTTTCCGGTGAATCCTGGCCGCCAATACTCAGCCCAGGTTTCACCTCAAGAATTTCCACATCAAAAATGATTTCATGGCCGGCCAGTGGATGATTGAAATCTACAACCACTTCATCCTCCTTGATTTCCTGAATCGCGCCGGGCACTTCCTCACCGGAAGGCGTGGTAAAGCCGATGATGAGACCGGCTTCAAGTTGTATGTCGGCCGGGAATTCACTGAGTGGCATGGTGTGAATATTTTCTTCTTCAGGAAAACCGAATGCATCACGCGGATCAATCGACAGACATTGCCGATCCCCCTGCTTCAGACCATATAGCACCAGTTCCAATCCCTCGATCAGTGAGCCATCTCCCATAACGAAGCGCAGTGGCTCGCCCTCGTGGGTCGAATCCGCAACCGTGCCATCCGCCAGGCTGAGGGTGAAATGCATTAACACTTCGCTGCCGGGGCCAATGGTCAAAGCTTCAATATCTGCAGTCATGCGCGTTGTTACTCTTGCTGCTCGGGCTCGCTTGCCGCTTTGTGACGTGTCGTACTCGAACGAATGCCATCGACAATTAACAACACTACCCCAACAAATATGGCGGAATCGGCAATATTAAACGCCGGCCAGTGGCATTCCATCCCAGAGGTAACCACCTTTGAAAATAACGGCAGGCATTGCTCGGCCGGATAATAAAAGTCGATGAAATCGACAACATACCCCAAGGTGATGCGATCAATAACATTGCCCAGGGCCCCGCCCAGGATCAGCGCCAGTCCTGCTGCTTGCCATTTTTCCTGTGATGGTAGACGTCGTAACCAGGCCACGATAATGACACTGACAACCAGCGCGAGCAGGCTAAACAGCCAGCGTTGCCAACCACCGGCTGAGCTAAGAAAGCTGAAGGCCGCACCCTTGTTATGCAACAGGGTAAATTGCAGCAACGGAATAAACTCAGCGGACTGATAAAGTTCCAGCAGCTGACTCGCCAGGGCCTTACTGATCTGATCCAGCAGAACAACCAACCCGGACAACCATAACCATTTCAACATTGTTTTCAGTATCTATTGTGGTTTAAACAAGTGGTTAACAGTTGCCTCAGGCAAACTGTCGTTGTTCGCCACTGGCATCAACATTCTCGACACAACGCCCACACAGCTCCGGGTGTTTCGCATGGCTGCCGACATCTTCCCGATGATGCCAGCAGCGAACACATTTGGCATGCGATGAGGCAGCCACAGCCACCCATACTTCATCATTACTCGATAGGGTATAGTGCTGTCCTTCTGCCGGTGGTGATCCGGCCAGGTAAATACGTGCATAGGAGGTGATCAGCGCAAACCGCAGTTCGTCTTCCAGCTTGCTTAATAGATCATAGAGTTCCCGTCCGCAGTACAGATCCACTTCTGCATCCAGTCCGGAACCAATGCCGCCGGCTACGCGCAGTGCTTCGAGTTCCTTGTTAACAACATCGCGCACTTCAATCACCTGATGCCAGAACGCGGTTTGCGTATCGGCTTCGGATTCACTGCTGTACATGACAGGTAGGTCATACCATGTCGCCAACAATACCGACTCTTCACGTTTGCCGGGCATGACTTGCCATATATCCTCGGCAGTAAAACTCAGAATCGGTGCCAACCAGCGCGCCATGGCTTCCACCACATGATACAGCGCGGTCTGGGCAGAACGCCGGGCGATGCTATCCCGCTGCGTGGTGTATTGCCGATCCTTGATTACATCGAGATAGAAACTGCCCATCTCGACTGCACAGAAGTTATGTACCAGTTGATAGATGACATGGAACTCGTAATTATCATAGGCAGCGATGATCTGTTGCTGCAGTCGCCGCGCATGCTCGATGATCCATTTATCCAGCGCCAATAACTTGTCCATCGGCAAACTGTGTTCGTCCGGTTCAAAGCCATGCAGGTTGGCCAGCAAGAAGCGCGAGGTATTGCGAATCCGCCGGTAGGCATCGGCAGTGCGTTTCAGAATTTCATCGGAAACGCTCATTTCACCCCGGTAATCGGTTGCGGCAACCCACAAGCGCAGAATGTCCGCCCCCATGCTGTTGACCACTTTTTGCGGCGCCACCACGTTGCCTTTGGACTTGGACATTTTCTGTCCCTTGGCATCCACTGTGAAACCGTGGGTTAACACACCGCGATAGGGCGCGACGCCCTGCATGGCGACCGAAGTCAATAGCGAGGACTGGAACCAGCCACGGTGTTGATCCGAACCTTCCAGATAAAGATCTGCGACCGGATAGTCCGCAATACCCTCGCGCTGATTCAGCACCGTAAAATGGGTCACGCCGGAATCAAACCACACATCCAGGGTATCGGTGACCTTGTCGTAGTCGGTCGCCTCATCACCCAGCAAGTCCGCCACATCCAGATCAAACCAGGCATCGATCCCGTGTTGCTCGATGCGTTTGGCAACCTCCTCGATCAACTCCGACGTGCGTGAATGCAGTTTGGCGTTTTGTTTATGCACAAATAACGGTATGGGTACGCCCCAGGTCCGTTGGCGGGAGATACACCAGTCGGGGCGGTTTTCCACCATCCCGGCGATACGCGCTTCTCCCCAGTCAGGCATCCATTGCGTCTGTTTGATATTTTCAATGGCCGCCTCACGCAGACCTTTTTGATCCATGCTGATGAACCACTGCGGTGTAGCGCGGAAAATGATCGGCGTCTTGTGACGCCAGCAATGCGGATAGCTGTGACGAATCGCCTCCTCGTGCAGCAGTTTATGATGCGCCTTCAAGGCTTCAATCACGCTGCCATTGGCCTGGAATACATGCTGGCCTTCAAATAATGGCGTGCCAGCAACAAACTTGCCGTCGCCACCAACCGGATTATCGACCTTGAGCTGATAACGGGAACCGACCACGTAGTCGTCCTGACCATGTCCCGGCGCCGTGTGTACCGCACCGGTACCAGCATCGAGTGTGACATGCTCACCCAGAATCACCGGCACTTCCCGTTCATAGAAGGGATGCCTGAGCGTGAGCCCTTCCAACTCCTCACCCTTGCAATACCCCACCACGCGGTAATCATCCACACCATAGCGACTCATCGCATCGGCCATTAATGTTTCGGCAAGAATCAGGCGTTCAGTGACATGATCTCCGACACCGCCACATTGCACCACGGCATAATCGAGATTGGGATTGAGCGCGACCGCCTGGTTTGCTGGCAAGGTCCATGGCGTGGTGGTCCAGATCACGAAAGAAATCGGTCCTTCACCCGCACTACCTTCCACATGATGACAACGGGTCAGCAAGGCTTCTTCATTCATTACCTCAAAGCGAACATCAATGGCTGGCGAGGTCTTGTCCTCGTATTCCACTTCCGCCTCGGCCAGGGCGGAACCACAATCCACACACCAGTGCACCGGCTTGGAGCCTTTATGCAGATGACCGTTATCGGTGATTCGACCCAGGGCACGCACAATGTTCGCTTCAAACTGATGGTCCATGGTGAGATAGGGCCGATCCCACTCACCAATCACCCCCAGGCGAATAAAGTCCTTGCGCTGGCCATCCACCTGCTTGTTGGCATAGTCGCGGCAGGCTTTACGGAAGTCTGCCGCGCTCACCTTGAGACCGGCCTTGCCGACTTTCTTTTCCACCTGCAATTCGATGGGCAAACCATGACAATCCCAACCGGGCACATAGGGCGCATCGAAACCACTCATGGTCTTGGCCTTAACGATAATGTCTTTCAGCACCTTGTTAACCGCATGGCCGATATGAATGTCGCCATTGGCATAGGGCGGCCCGTCATGCAACATGAATACCGGCCGTTGTTGCTGTTTCGCCTGTTCCCGCAGCCTGGCGTAGATATCCATCTGCTCCCAACGCTGGAGGAACTCCGGCTCACGTTTGGCCAGGTTACCGCGCATGGGGAAATCCGTCTGGGGAAGATTGAGTGTGTTTTTATAATCTGCCACTGTTATCTCTTGTTATCTCAATATAAAAAATCATTAACGACTCAGGCTGCGCTGTTTTTGAAATAAGCTTGCGCGGCATCAACGTCCTTCTGGATCTGGACCTTTAACGCCGTGAGTGAATCATATTTCTCTTCATCACGCAGCTTGTGTAAAAAACTGACCTGGATATGCCGACCATAGATTTGATCGTCGAAGTCAAACAGGTACACCTCGAGTATGGTGCGGGTTCCGTCAACCGTCGGACGTGTACCCAGACTGGCTACTCCTGGCCAGGGCTCCTTATCCAGACCATAGACCTCAACCACAAAGATACCCTGCAAGGGTGAGGCTTTACGATGCAGAAAAATATTTGCCGTCGGAAACCCCAACTTGCGGCCTAACTTCTCGCCATGGGCAACCCGACCGCTCATGCGAAAGTCTCGCCCCAACAGGCGAACCGCTTCATCCAATTGGCCATGTTCCAATGCCAGGCGCACCCGCGTACTGCTTACCCGTTCACCATCGACACTGAAGGTATGCATGTTCACCACCTGGAAGCCATAACGTTCACCCGCTGCTTGCAGGTGCTCGAAAGTACCTTCACGATCACGACCAAAACGAAAGTCATCACCGACCACCAGGTACTTCACTCCCAGTCCTTCCACCAGGATGCGACGAATAAATTCCTCCGCCGGCATTTCGGCCAGCTTGCGATTAAACGCCAGGCACAGAACCCGCCTGACGGCATAGCGTCGCAAGGCTTCAATCTTTTCACGAAACCGGGTCAGGCGCGGCGGCGCAAATTGCGGCAGAAAATATTCCCGCGGCTGCGGCTCGAAGGTGATCACCGCGGCCGGCAGCCCAAGGCTATCGGCTTTCTCCGCCAGTTGACCAATTACCGCCTGATGGCCGAGGTGTACCCCATCGAAATTGCCGATAGTGGCCACGCAGCCATGGTGACTCGGTCGCAGATTGTGCAGGCCGCGAATCAGCTCCATATCCGTATCACGTATATAAAAAAGAGTGGAAGTATAACAAGAACATAGACCCGTGCGTCAGACGCGCGGCTTATGCAGGGCACTGAGTCGCAAGCCGCTCAACCACAAAATCGCAAAATACAGCACCGCCCCGGCGGATACTGCCAATACCAGGCGACCAACCCGGTTAAGGCTATCGGCTTGTGTCCAGCTTGCCAGATCACCACCCAGCCACCAGAGCAGGGCAAACATGGCTACGCAGGCAAATATAACCTGGGCAAACAACCGGCCCCAGCCATGGTCCGGGTTATAGACCTTTTGTCGCCGTAGACCTCGCAGTAACAATCCCGCGTTGAGGAAGGCGGACAAGGACGTCGCCAGGGCCAGTCCCGCATGGGCCCCGGGAATGGCCAATTGCACCAGGCTGACCACGAAGATGATGTTAAACAGCATATTGGTGACCATGGCAATCACGCCCACCTTCACCGGGGTCTTGGTGTCCTGGCGAGCAAAATAGCCCGGTGCCAGTACTTTCACCAGGGTAAAACCGAGCAAGCCGAAAGAGTAGGCCCATAAGCTGACCCGTGCCATTTGCACATCCAGTTCGACAAAATCGCCATACATAAACAGCGTGGTCAGGATGGGACCGGCCAACACCGCCAGACCGACCGCCGCCGGCGCGCCGATGATCAACACCCAACGCAGCGCCCAGTCGATCATATGGGAAAAGGCCTGCGGATCCGCCTGGGCATGTTTTTCCGACAGGTTGGGCAGGATCACGGTCGCGAGGGCAATACCAAACACGCCGAGAGGCAGTTCCATCATGCGATCCGATAAATACAGCCAGGTGACACTGCCCGAAACCAGGAAAGACGCAATCAGGGTGTCAAACAGCAGGTTAATCTGCATGACCGAGGAGCCGAAAATACCTGGCAACATCAGTTTCATCACTTTCCGCACACCGGTATGACGCCACCCCCAACGCGGACGCCGCAACAACCCAAGCCGGGCTACCGCCGGTAACTGAAAGGCCAGTTGAAATATCCCGGCAATGAATACCCCCCAGGCCAGGGCTGTGATCGGCTCTGCCATTTGAGGCGCCAGCCAAAGGGCCGCGGCGATGAGGCTCAGGTTGAGTAGCACCGGGGTAAATGCCGGGATGGCAAAACGGCCATAACTGTTCAATATGCCGGCGGCAAATGCCGTCAGGGAAATGAACAAAATATAAGGAAAGGTAATGCGTAACATACCGGCGGTGAGATCAAACTTGTCTTCCTGACCGATAAACCCGGGTGCAAATACCATGACCAGTACAGGCGCTGCCAGCACCGCCACCACCGTTAGCAGTAACAGGATGCCAGCCAGGGTGCCGGCCACATGTGCCGCCAGATCCTGTACCTCGGCCTGGTCAGAGCGGGTTTTGTACTCCGTTAGCACCGGCACAAAGGCCTGGGAAAACGCACCCTCGGCAAACAGACGACGCAGGAAATTGGGGATCTTGAAGGCCACCAGAAAGGCATCCGTGGCCGCATCCGCGCCGAAAATACGGGTAAACACCATGTCCCGCAGCAATCCCATGATGCGGGACAGGAGGGTCATGCTACTGACCACAGCGGTGGATTTGAGGAGGCTCATCGGTTAATTCGCTAACGGGTCTGATTTATTAGCTTGTATGTTATAAGCGTTTGTTTTTGCTTGGGTTATCCCGGCTTTGCGGCAAGCATAGCATGAGCCGGGAAGGTTCACCTAGATTGAGGCGACAGAAACAGTTAATCCCCGCCAAAGCGTTGACAAACGGGGGCAAAACCACGATGATACGCGGCTTTCTCAACATCAGCAGTCAGGAGACAGATTTTGGCCAACACTGCACAATCCAGAAAACGTGCCCGCCAGGCGGAAAAGCACCGTCAGGCTAATGCGGGTTACCGCTCTATGTTCCGTACCTTCATCAAGAAAGTGATCGCCGCGGTCGAAGCGGGCGACAAGGAACAAGCGCAAACCGCTTACAAAAGTGCTGCAGCTATCATCGACAAGACTGCCAACAAGGGCCTGATCCACAAGAACAGGGCAGCCCGGCAAAAGAGTCGTCTGAATGCCCGCGTTCGCGCCATGTAAGCACAAAGCCGAATGAATAAAAAAAGCCGGTCATTGACCGGCTTTTTTTTGCCTGAATCCCGGCCTCAGAAAACCACCATATTGTCACGGTGAATCAGCTCCGGCTCGGCGACATAACCCAGAATCTTTTCAATATGCTCGCTGGACTGCCCCAGCAGGCGTTTGACCTCCTCGACAGGATAGTTCACCAGCCCACGGGCGATTTCCCGACCGTGGCTATCCAGACAGGCCACCACTTCACCCCGACCAAACTGCCCTTCCACGCCGGTGACTCCGACCGCCAGCAGGCTTTTGCCGCCGGTCTTCAGGACCTTCACCGCGCCCTCATCCAGCATCAACTTACCGCGCAACTGCAGGTGACCGGCCAGCCATTGTTTATGGGCAGCCATGGGCATCTGGTTCGCCGTCAGCAGGGTCCCGAGTTGCTCGGCACCGCGAATGCGTAGCAACGCCTCAGGTTCACGCCCGGAAGCGATCACGGTACAGGTACCGGAACGCGCCGCCAGGCGGGCGGCACGCAGCTTGGTGGCCATACCGCCCCGACCGAGCTGGCCACCGGCCTCGCCAGCCATGGCATCAAGCTTGGCGTCATCCGCGGCGGCCTCTTGAATCAATTCCGCGTCCGCATGCTGACGCGGATCCCGTTCATACAACCCGGCCTGATCCGTGAGAATAATCAGATGATCCGCATCCACCAGGTTGGCCGCCAGGGCTGCCAGGGTATCGTTGTCGCCAAAGCGGATTTCATCGGTGATGACCGTGTCATTTTCATTAATCACCGGTACCACCCCGAGCTGTAGCAGGCTGCGGATAGTGCTGCGCGCGTTCAGATAGCGGGTCCGGTTGGAAAGATCATCATGGGTCAAAAGAACCTGCGCGGTATGCAGGCCATATTTACTGAAGCTCGACTCCCAGGCCTGCACCAGGCCCATTTGCCCCACTGCCGCGGCCGCCTGCTGGGCGTGTAAGGCATGCGGCCGTTGCTGCCAACCGAGGCGACACATACCTTCTGCGACGGCACCGGAAGACACCAGTAACAGTTCCATACCCTGCTGGTGCAAGTGGGCTATCTGCTCGACCCATTTGGCAATAGCATCATGATTCAGGCCCACACCATTATCGGTAAGTATCGCACTACCGATCTTGATGACCCAACGTCGGGCCGTGGTGAGTTTTTGGCGTTTGGACATAACGTTGTTATTTAATTACCCGCAACCTCAACCTGCTGCACTCGCAGGTATCAGATCGGTTAGCTTTCAGTTTCCTTCAGTTTCCGATGTGCTTCAATATACTCCATAATGCGATAACACAGTTGCTGTGTCCCCTGTTTGTTGATCGCCGAGATCATGAACACCGGACCTTGCCAGTTCAGGCGCTCCCGTATGTCGTTACATTTTGCCTCGCGTTCGTCTTCCGGTAACAGATCAATCTTGTTCAGCACCAGCCAGCGTTCGTACTCCATCAGTTCCGGATCAAAATGCTTCATTTCCGTCTCGATGACGCGGACCTCTTCGACTGGATCAACTGATTCATCAAACGGTGCCGCATCCACCAGGTGCAGTAACAGGCGGGTGCGGGAGATGTGCTTGAGAAACTGGATTCCAAGCCCGATCCCTTCTGCCGCCCCTTCAATAATGCCGGGGATATCCGCCACCACAAAGCTGCGATGCGCTTCGACGCTCACCACCCCCAGATTGGGATGCAGCGTGGTAAAAGGATAATCCGCGACTTTGGGCCGCGCCGCCGAGACAGCACGGATAAAGGTGGATTTACCGGCATTGGGTAACCCCAGCAGACCCACATCCGCCAGGACTTTCAGCTCCAGGCATAATTCACGCGCTTCGCCGGGGGTACCCGGGGTGGACTGGCGTGGTGCACGATTGGTGCTGCTTTTAAAGCGGGTATTGCCAATTCCGTGCACGCCGCCCTGCCCCACCAGCAGGTTCTGGCCGTTTTTCACCACATCGCCGATTAATTCGGCCGTGTCCGCATCATGCACCTGGGTGCCGAGTGGCACCTTGATATACAGGTCGTCCCCGCTCTTGCCGGTGCAATTACGGCCGCGACCAGGTTCGCCATTCTCCGCCTTGAAGCGACGGGTAAAGCGAAAATCGGCCAGGGTGTTGAGATTCGAATCACCAACCAGGTAGACACTGCCACCATCGCCCCCGTCGCCACCATCCGGGCCACCGAACTCGATGTACTTCTCGCGCCGAAAACTCACACTGCCGTTACCGCCCTTCCCGGCCTGCACATAAATAGTAGCTTCATCGACGAATTTCATAGCTATAGATTACCAAAATAAAAAACCCCGTCACGAAGACGGGGTTTGTTGAGTCCGTTGACTGTTCCAGCCTCAGGCAGGAATCACGCTCACATGTGTGCGTTTCTTCGGACCCTTGACCTCAAATACCACGGTGCCGGTAACCTTGGCGAACAGGGTGTCATCACCGCCCTTGGCAACATTAACGCCAGGATGGACGCGGGTCCCACGCTGCCTTACCAGAATATTGCCGGCTTTGACGACCTGACCACCATAGCGCTTCACGCCCAGGCGTTTGGACTGGGAGTCGCGACCGTTACGAGTACTACCGCCTGCTTTTTTATGAGCCATTGTTCTACCTCTTTAACTTTCTGTCTTAGCCGGCCTTGATGCCGGTAATTTCCAGTTCCGTGTAGGCCTGACGATGGCCCTGGGTCGTGCGGGAATGCTTGCGCCGACGGAACTTAATGATACGAATTTTCTTGCCACGACCATGGCTGGCAACAGTCGCTGTCACCTTGCCGCCGCTCAGGTAGGGCGCACCCACCTTGATGTCTTCACCATCGGCAACCAGCAGCACCTTGTCCAGATCAACCTTCGCACCTTCATCAGCGTTGAGCTTCTCAACCTTGATGCGCTGGCCCTGTTCTACTCGGTACTGTTTACCACCTGTTTCGATTACCGCGTACATGTTTGATTCTCCAAGCATTTTTCCTGTCGTCTCGACAGGCATTCTGTAGCG
>Ga0224514_10000240_pt1 | contig 16616 bp, 15 predicted proteins | sample SF_May12_sed_USG_3_FD_169107 | JGI IMG/M metagenome (GOLD analysis project Ga0224514, IMG submission 169107) | Sediment microbial communities from San Francisco Bay, California, United States - SF_May12_sed_USGS_24 | ecosystem: Environmental > Aquatic > Marine > Sediment | place: USA... | reverse complement strand
CGTCGCCCACAGCACGGTAGTGGTAAACATCAACCAGGCAAGCTGCGGCACACTGCCGGTCTGTGCCGCGAACGCCATCGGCACGGCCCAGCCAAACGCGGCGCCCAGGAACACCTGCGGCAGGTGCGTCACGCGCTTCATGAACGGGTACAGCGCGGCCAGCGCAACCCCGACAAACGACAGCAGCACGGTAAGGCGGTTCAGCAACAACACCAGGCAAAACGCCAGCAGGCACAATACCGCGAACAGCAGCAGAGCCATGCGCGGCGACACGCGCCCGGCTGTCAGCGGACGATCATGGGTACGGGACACGTGCCGGTCGAAGTTGCGATCGGCATAGTCATTGATCACACAACCCGCGGAGCGCATCAATATCACGCCCAGCACAAACACCACCAGCACAAGGTTATCCGGCCGGCCTTCGGCCGCGACCCACAACGCCCACAGCGTCGGCCACAACAGCAGGAAGATACCGATCGGCTTGTTAATCCGCATCAATGCAACGTAGTCATGCAGTCGGCTTGTCATGATGGACTCCGTGGTCTCTTCTCAACCATTTATTCAACGGCACTTCCACAGCGGCTTGCAGTCACTGGCTGCGGTTTGTGAAACAGGCTTGTTCAATGCATCCGGGTCCTTGTGCGCGCGGGATTATCGCATGAATAACGATCCCTGCTATAAGGAATCGCGCCTGCAAGGCGCTCCTGCACCAATCAGGCATTCCTGTAGGAGCGCCTTGCAGGCGCGATACAAATAAAAAAACCTACACCTCGCCGAAATCGGCGGCCTCTCCCAGCCAGCGGCGAATCAGCGGTGCTACATTCTGCGGGCAACACTCCAGCAACTGCCGGGCGCCGGCCTCCACGGCTTCCAGCAATGCCTCATCACGCAGCAGGTCGGCAATGTGGAATTGCATTTCTCCAGTCTGGCGTGTGCCCAGCACCTCGCCGGGGCCGCGCAGCTCCATGTCGCGTCGGGCGATCTCGAAGCCGTCCCCGGTCTCACGCAATACTGCAAGGCGTTCGCGTGCATTGTCCGACAACGGCGCCTGGTAGAGCAGCACGCAGCTGCTTTGCTGGCTGCCACGGCCGACCCGCCCGCGCAACTGGTGCAACTGCGCCAGGCCCAGGCGCTCCGGATTTTCGATAATCATCAGGCTGGCATTGGGCACATCCACACCGACCTCGATCACGGTGGTTGCCACCAGCAGGTCGATGTCGCCCTGCTTGAAGGCCTGCATGAGCGATTCCTTCTCCGCCGCCTTCAGACGCCCGTGCACCAGTGCCACGCGCAAGCCCGGCAGTGCCTCGGTGAGTAACCCGGCGGTGTTCTCCGCTGCCTGGCATTGCAGCAACTCGGATTCCTCGATCAGGGTACAGACCCAGTACGCCTGCTGTCCGTCAGTGCAGGCCTTTTGCACCGAACGGATCACCTCGTCACGGCGCTCCTGGCCGATGGCTACCGTCTTCACCGGCTGCCGTCCCGGCGGCAGCTCATCGATAATCGAGGTATCGAGATCGGCATACACCGTCATTGCCAGCGTGCGCGGGATCGGTGTTGCCGTCATCACCAGCTGGTGCGGGCGCTGCTCGCCGGCACGCCCCTTGTCACGCAGCGCCAGGCGCTGGTGCACACCAAAGCGGTGCTGCTCGTCGATAATCACCAGCCCCAGCCGTGCAAACTCCACCTCGTCCTGGAACAGCGCATGGGTGCCGATCGCCACCGCCGCCGTGTCCTTGCCGATGGCCTCCAGCGTGGCCGCGCGCGCCTTTCCCTTCAGCTTGCCGGTGTGCCAGACCAGCTCGACACCCAGCGGCGCCAGCCAGTCACCGAAACTGCGGAAGTGCTGTTCGGCGAGTAATTCGGTTGGTGCCATCAGCGCCACCTGGTAACCGGCCTCGACGGCAGCCAGTGCGGCACAGGCAGCCACCACTGTCTTGCCGGAACCAACATCGCCCTGCACCAGCCGCGCCATGGGATGGCCACGCGCCAGGTCGGCACGTATCTCCCCGATCACACGAGTCTGCGCAGCCGTGAGCGTAAACGGCAAACCCTCCAGCAGGCGGGTAGCCAGTTGCTGTTTGCCGGCCAGGGGCGGCGCCGGCGTATGTTCGGCACGCTGGCGCAGGCGACGCAGGCTCAGGTGATGTGCCAGTAACTCTTCGTACGCCAGCCGCTGTTGCGCGGGATGACTGCCGGCAGCCAGCAACTCCACTGCGGCATCCGGCGGCGGCCGATGCACGTAGCGCAGAGCGGCGGGTAACGTGGTCATTCTGAACTGGCTTTCCAGCCGGGTCGGCAGCCAGTCTGTCAGCGCATGCGCACCGCCGCGTTCGAGTTGCTGTAATGCCTGTTCGGTGATTGCGCGCAGGGTGAGCTGGTGCACCCCCTCGGTCGCCGGGTAGATCGGCGTGAGATGTTCCTCGCCCTCGAGCGTGGCATCGGCAGCAACCAGCTGGTACTCCGGGTGCACCAGCTCCAGCGTGACTGTGCCATTGCGCGCCTCGCCAAAACAACGCACGTGCCTGCCACGTACGAACCCGGACTGCTGCTGCGCATTGAAATGAAAGAAGCGTAGCGTCAACGCACCGGTACCGTCACTGATACGTACCAGCAACGAACGACGCCGGCCAAACTTCACCTCGGCAAGGTCAACCTCACCCTGCACCACTACCTGTTCACCTGCGCGCACCGAACCCATCGGCGTAATGCGCGTGCGATCCTCGTAACGCAATGGCAAATGGAACAGCACGTCCTGCACAGTGCAAATATTGAGACGCTTGAGTTTTTCGGCCACGCGCGGACCGACGCCTCGCAATGCCGTCACAGGGAGACTGTCAAGCTGATCGGATTCTTCAGTTGCTGTTTCCAACCTGATTTACTACTCGTGTCAAAACGTCATTGAACAAAGCGAAAAACCCACAGAGAGCCCGGGGTGCACAGATAAATATTCTGTCGTCCCCGCGCAGGCGGGGATCCAGCCCATCCAGTTTACATAGATGTGTGGCATTGTTTGCCTAATTCAAAGCTGCGCAAAAATATTCACGACAAATCACTTCTTCCTGCCGGGTTCCCAGCCTGGCCACTCCCGGCATCCATGCCTCCCGCGGCACTTGTACATCCATGCACATCGCGCGGGAACGACGAGTTTAATTTTATAGCCGCGCCATGAGTCAACAGCAATATTTTACTTTACGCCTTTGTGGCTTTCGACAACTGCTCCATGCGTCGCCTAAAGCGCCTGCTATTGGTACTCTACCTCCCGCATACATGTATGTAGTGCGTGAGATGTTTTTAATCCTTCCAGCTCCCTTGCTACATACATCTCTAACCCGATAATCAGGCTGACCTCTACTGATCGAGATATTCATCCTCATCAAAATCATTCAGCTCCATCACCGCATCCATTTCCACCTGCGCATCCTTCGGTAACGCGGCAACACCAACGGCAGCGCGTGCGGGGTAGGGCTGCTTGAAATACTCCGCCATGATCTCGTTGACCAGCGCAAAGTGCCCAAGGTCCGGCAGGAACACGTTCAGCTTGGCGACATCGGCCAGTGAACCCCCGGCGGCCTCGGCCACGGCGGCCAGGTTGTCGAACACACGCCGGATCTGCGCGCCCATGTCGCCCTCAACCAGCTGCATGCTGGCCGGGTCGAGCGGAATCTGGCCGGACATGTACACGGTATTTCCACAACGCACGGCCTGCGAATACGTGCCAATGGCCTGTGGTGCCTTGTCAGTGCTGATGATAGTGCGGGTCATGGTTGGTTCTTCCAGGTTGTTCAGATTCTTACTCGTGGCAAAAGATTGTAGGAGCGCATCTCATGCGCGATTGCGGCGTGTAAATTTGTCGCGGATGAGATCCGCTCCTACAGTACATAGTATCAATTTCGGGAACGGGTAATACGGATAACCGACGGAATGTTGCGCACCCGGCGCATGATGCTGGCCAGGTGCTGGCGATTGCGCACCGTCAGCAGGAACTTGAGACTGTTGGTCAGGCCATCACCCTCCTCGATTCCAACGTTTTCGATGTTGGAGTCAGCATCTCCGATGGCCCTGGCAACCGTTGCCAGCACGCCGCGCCGGTCCTCCACCACGACAGTGACATCGACCGGGAACTCGCCCTCGATGCCCGGCTCCCACTGCACCTCGAGGCAGTTATCGACCGAGTGCTTGTCATCGGTGATATTGCGGCAGTTCTGTGTGTGAATCATCATGCCGCGCCCGCTGGTGATCACGCCCACCACCGGGTCACCGGGAATCGGGCGACAGCACTTGGAAAAACGTGTCACCATGCCCTCGGCACCACGAATGACCAGCGGCGGCATGGAAGCAGCCTCGCCGTGTTCGGAAATTCCGCTTTCTTCCACCGGCAACAGGGCGCGCGCCACCAGCACCGAGGGTCGCCGACCCAGGCCGATGTCGACCAGCAGGTCGTCCGGCGTCTTGAGATGATATTCCTTCAGCAGTGCATGCAGGCGCTCTGCCGATATCTGCGCGGCAGAGGACCCGAATACCCCGAGTGCACGATCCAGCATGCGCTGTCCCAGGCTGATCGCCTCCTCACGCTTGAGGTTTTTCTGGTGGTGGCGGATGTTGGAACGCGCCTTGGCGGAGACCACGAAACTCAGCCAGGCCGGACTGGGGCGTGCGCCCTCTGCGGTCACGATCTCGACGGTCTGCCCGTTACGCAGCGTGGTGCGCAGCGGCACGTCCTGGCGGTCGACCTTCGCGGCAATACAGGTATTACCGATATCCGTATGCACCGCGTAGGCAAAATCGACCACCGTTGCGCCATGCGGCAACTTCATGATCTCGCCAGTCGGCGTGAATACGTAGATCGCGTCCGGGAACAGGTCGAGCTTGACGCTTTCCAGGAATTCGAGCGAGTTGCCGGCATGTTTCTGCATCTCCAGCAACTCGCGCAACCACTCACGCGCACCGGCATGCATCTGATCGACACCGTCTTCGTCGGTCTTGTAAACCCAGTGCGCTGCCACGCCCGATTCGGCGACCCTGTCCATCTCCTCGGTGCGAATCTGCACCTCGATCGGGATGCCATAGGGTCCGAATAATATGGTATGCAGTGACTGGTAACCGTTGGCCTTGGGAATGGCAATGTAATCCTTGAACTTGCCCGGCACCGGCTTGAACAGGTTGTGCATGATGCCGAGTGCTCGGTAGCAGGTATCGACCTTGTCGACCACGACACGAAACGCGTAGACATCATAGGTTTCTTCAAACGACAGCGTCTTGTCACGAATTTTCTTGTACAGGCTGTACAGGTGTTTCTCACGGCTCAGGATACGGCCTTCCAGGTGTTCCTGTTTCACTCGGCGCTTGATCGCAAGCTCGATTTTGTTGAGCACTTCCTTGCGATGGCCGCGCGCCTCACGTACTGCCTTTTCCAGTACCCGGTAGCGCAGCGGGTAAAGCGCTGCAAGCCCGAGATCTTCAAGCTCAACGCGCAGTGCATTGATCCCCAGCCGGTGGGCGATGGGCGCATAGATATCCAGCGTTTCGCGCGCAATACGACGGCGCTTGTCTGGGGGCATCACGCCCAGCGTGCGCATGTTGTGCAGACGGTCGGCCAGCTTCACCAGGATGACGCGGATATCGCGCACCATGGCGAGGATCATCTTGCGGAAGTTCTCGGCCTGCGCCTCGGCCGAGCTTTCGAACTCGATCTGGGTCAGCTTGCTGACACCATCAACCAGTTCGGCCACATCGGCACCGAACTCGGAGGCAATTTGCTCCTTGGCGATCGGGGTGTCCTCGATGACATCGTGCAGGATGGCCGCGACGATGGACTTGTGGTCCAGGCGCAGCCCGGCAAGGATACGTGCCGCTTCGATCGGGTGGTAAATATAGGGTTCGCCGGACAGGCGGTGCTGGCCTTCGTGCGCCTCGGCGCCGAACAGGTAGGCACGGTAGACTTCCCGTATCTGCTCCTCTTCCAGGTAGGAATCGAGCATGCGGCACAAATCACTGATCAGAAAGCGTGATTTGTCTTCGTTGAGTGTTTCCGCTCGTGTGGCCATGCAGCTTCTGTCAGCAGGTGGACACCTGCCACGGGTTACCTGTCAGAGAATCGATGGCTTAACTATAACCGCAATGGGTGAACGCCGGTACACGGCAGGGTGTGGGCCGCGGACTTCTGCAGAAAACGGACCGGGACTATCCCGGTAAGCGGGGAATCAGGCCGGCTTTTCAGGGGTATCCGGGGGTGTGACGTCCTCGTCACCCTTCGCGGCGGCGGCTTCAGGCTCAGCTACGGCGGCAGACTCGGCTGCGGCGGCAGGCTCGGCTGCGGCGGCAGGCTCGGTCAGAATAGCGAGCTCTTCGGCGTCGATTTCCTCTTCAACCACCGGGTGCGCAGGCTCATCCAGCAACGCCGGCGTGATCAGGCCGTCGGCAATTTCACGCAGCGCCACGATGGTCGGCTTGTCATTCTCCCAAGGCACCAGCGGCATGACGCCATTGGCCAACTGACGTGCCCGCTTGGTCGCCAGCAATACCAGCTGAAAGCGGTTATCCACCTTATCGAGACAATCTTCTACCGTTACACGTGCCATGAAACTCTCCGAAAACCCGGGAACTGCCGGTTGAATGGGCCAGCGAGTCTACCCGAATCAGTCATCCGACACCAGCAAGGCCGCCAGCAAACCGGCCTGGCGCTGCTGCTGGGGCGCCAGGCGCTGTCGGCGCGCCTGCAGGATGGCCGCCAACCGGTCACGCGCCACTTCGAAAACATCGTTGATAATCAGGTAGTCGTATTCGTCGTAATGGGACATCTCGCTGACCGCGTCGCGCATGCGCCGGGCGATCACGCCGGCATCGTCCTGGCCACGCGCGGTCAGCCTGGCCTCCAGCTCGGCACGCGACGGCGGTAGAATGAAGATACTGACCGTGGCCGGCATGCGCTCCCGGATGGCGCGCGCGCCCTGCCAGTCGATTTCCAGGATGACATCCAGCCCGTCGGCAAGCTGCTGCTGTACCGCCTGGCGTGAGGTACCGTAGAAATTATCGAACACCTGTGCGTGTTCAAGAAACTCGCCCGCCTTCACCATCGCGGTAAAGCGTTCGACATCGGTAAAATGATAGTCGACGCCATCGACCTCGCCGGGGCGCGGCGCACGCGTGGTGTGCGAAACCGACAGCGCCAGGCCGTCACCGCCTGTTTCCAGCAGGGCCTTCAGCAGGCTCGACTTGCCGGCCCCCGAGGGTGCGGAAATGACGTACAGCGTACCGCTTGCAGCCGACTCAGGCATGTGGGTTATTCAACGTTCTGTACCTGTTCACGCATCTGTTCGATCAGCACCTTGAGTTCAACCGCGACATTGGTGGTATCGACCACAACTGACTTGGAGCCCAGCGTATTGGCCTCCCGGTTGAGCTCCTGCATAAGAAAGTCCAGGCGGCGGCCGATTGGCCCCTTGCCATTCAGCACCCGGAGCACTTCGGCAATGTGACTGTCCAGCCGGTCGAGTTCCTCGTCGACATCGATCTTTTGCAGCTGCAACACCAGCTCCTGCTCAAGCCGGCCCGGATCCGCGGCCACGTCCAGCTCGGCCAGCCGCATCTCCATTTTCTTGCGCAGACCGGCACGAATCTCCGGCATCAGGCCGCGCACGTGCACCACCTGTTTGGCCATCGAATCGCAGCGCTGTTGCAGCAGTTCGGTGATGTTCTCCCCTTCACGCTCACGGCTGACCAGCAGTTCATCAAGCGTCCTGTCCAGCAATTCCAGCGCTGCACTCTGCAACGGCACCGTGTCCGGCTCGGCCTCGCGTATCACGCCGGGCCAGCGCAGCAATTCGACCGGGTTGAGCGGGACCGCCTCCGGCAGACGCGCGCTGACGGTCTGGCAGGCCGCCAGCAGGCGTTCCAGGTTGTCATGATCGATCTCGACCGGTGCGCTGCCTGTGGCCGCCGGCCGGTAACGGCAACTGCAGTCGACCTTGCCACGCCCGAGGCGGGCATTGACACGTTCGCGTACAGCAGACTCCAGCGCACGCAACTCCTCCGGCAGGCGCAAGCTGACTTCCAGGTAACGGTGATTGAGCGAACGCAGCTCCCACGTCACGCTCCCCGAATCCAGCTCGGTTTCCTGTCTTGCAAAGGCGGTCATGCTGCGGGCCATGGCGGCTCCCGGTGTTGGCAACTGGCGGCCAATGGTAAGCGATTCACCGGGAAATGGAAGCGTTTCCGGGCCCCTGTGCAGTAATGTCTACGCCGTCATATAGCACCGCACCCGGTTCGCGCTATACTGCGCGACTCTTCAGCAAACTCAGGATTCGACATGCGCCCCAGTAACCGTGCCCCCGATGAAATGCGCCATGTGCGTATAACCCGCAACTACACCAAGCATGCCGAGGGCTCGGTACTGGTGGAATTCGGGGATACCCGCGTGCTGTGCAACGCCACGGTGGAAGACCGCATACCCGGCTTCCTGCGCGGCAAGGGCGAGGGCTGGGTCACCGCTGAATACGGCATGCTGCCGCGTTCCACCAACAGCCGCATGGGGCGCGAGGCGGCACGCGGCAAACAGGGCGGGCGCACGATGGAAATCCAGCGCCTGATCGGCCGCTCTTTACGTGCCGTTATGGATATGAAGGCACTGGGCGAGCGTTCCATCACCATCGACTGTGATGTCATCCAGGCCGATGGCGGCACCCGTACCGCCAGCATCACCGGTGGCTACGTTGCGCTTGCGGATGCCATTCAGTCCCTGCTGGACAGCAAGAAACTCGATAAAACCCCACTTACCGGCCGTGTTGCCTCGGTATCGGTCGGTGTCTACCAGGGCACACCCGTGCTCGACCTGGACTACCCGGAAGACTGCAACGCGGAAACCGATATGAACGTGGTCATGAACGACGCCGGTGATTTCATCGAGGTACAGGGCACCGCAGAAGGCCATGCCTTCAGCCAGGATGAACTCAATGCCATGCTGGCGCTGGCGAAGAAAGGCATCACAGAATTGCTTGCCAGCCAGCAAGCCGCACTGGAGTAGCAATAAAGCGGCTCAGGTATCAGTATGACTGACATCATTCTCGCCAGCAGCAATCCCGGCAAGGTCCGCGAAATCAACCAGCTGCTTGCCGGGCTGGATTTACAGGTGCGCCCGCAAAGTGACTTCGGCGTTGAAGATGCCGAGGAAACCGGCCTGACGTTTGTCGAAAATGCCATTCTCAAGGCACGCAACGCCGCGAGTCATACCGGACTGCCGGCCATTGCCGACGACTCAGGGCTGGAAGTGGACGCACTGAACGGCGCACCAGGCATCTACTCGGCGCGCTACGCAGGCAGTGGCGCCAGCGATGAAGACAACTTGCAAAAATTACTCGTGGAACTACGCGAGGTGCCGGAAGCACAGCGCACGGCGCGCTTTCAGTGCCTGATGGTATTCATGCGCCATGGTGCTGACCCGACTCCGCTGATCTGCCAGGGCAGCTGGGAAGGCCGTATCCTGCTTGAACCCCGTGGCGAACACGGCTTTGGCTACGACCCGGTGTTTTATGTACCGACGCACGACTGCGCCTCGGCGGAACTGGAGCCCGGGGTGAAAAACTCACTCAGTCACCGCGGCCAGGCACTGCGCAAACTGGTCGCCGCACTGGCGGTCTGAACATTCCCTGCTGAGGTAACTGTTATTACAGTTACCATCAACAGCCTGTTGGCTTTCACCTAACCTACAAGCGTTACCGACATCGCCGGTAACGAGGCATTGCGCGACCATTCATTCCATGAACCGTAGTAGTTGCGCAAATGTTTGAAGCCGGCAAGTTTGAGTGCGACATAGGTGTTGGCAGCTCTTGCCCCTTTAAAACAGTAGATAATAATGTCATCGTCTGGATACAGGCCGGCCTGGGCGCAAATTGCGATGACCTGTTCCGGGGACTTGAAGTGTCTTGTTCCATTGGCACTTTCCATAAAATTTTGCCACTCGACCCACCGTGCACCGGGAATGCGTCCCTTGCGGGGCAGAAAATCCGGTGAATAGTATCCTGAGGGTGAAGAGGTAATTCCCAACCACTCTTCCTTATCGCGGTTGTCGAGCAGTTTGGTTTCGGGGTGATCCAGCGCCTTCATCATGTCGTCTATAGTGGCCAGGGAACTGCGCTGTATTGACGTAATAAACTCAGAAGGTTTTGGCACTACCGGACTGGTGTCTGCAGGAAAACCTTCCAGCTTCCATTGGTCGAAGCCTCCATCCAGTATGCCTGCGTTAGGATGGCCAAAGAAAGTGAGCTGAAAATACGCTCTACAGGAACTCCCAAAACGGGAACCCAGATCATCTTCGTAAAAAATTACAGTTTTATCTCGACTGACACCCGCCTTGCTGAATAGCGGCTTCAGCGTATCTTCCATTTCCTGCAACCCCTCGGGAGTTGTCATGGACAGCGTGGTAAACAGCTCCGGAATATTAACAGCCCCGGGAATATGCCCCTGTGCATAGTCCCCGGCATCACGCACGTCGATAAATATCACGGCATTGCTGTTGCGCAATTCGTTTGCCTCCAGCGGGCTGTACATTATCTTGCTGGAAATCGCGCTATCGCCACTAATAGACACCATGCCTGCAATTTCATTGGCAGCATCCCGTCGGCGAACTGCCCTGGGGCTGATACCGAATTCCTTGCGAAACGCCTTGGCAAAAGATTCCTCACTCTGGTAACCACTGCCTTCGGCTATATCGGCAATCGACTCGGTGGTTTCGGTTAGCTTGCTGTGAGCATGCTGCATTCTCCAGCGGGTCACGTAGTTCATCGGGGAAGCACCTGACAATTTCTGGAATCGTTCGGCAAATGCCGAGCGTGACATGCAGGCAACAGCTGCCAGGCTTTCAACACTCCAGCTGTTACCCGGCTCGGCGTGGAACGCTACCAGCGCCTGGCTGACTTTTGGATCGGTTATTGCAACCAGGAATGAGTTGCTGTGTTCTTTTTTTACATAGGCCCTTAACACTTCAATAAATAATATATCTGCCAGGCGATCTATGATTGCCTCACTACCGGTTTCACCCCGCTCACTCTCGTTTATCAGCGCATCGATAATTTTTCCCAGGGTGGTCTCACGCGAATCCAGCGTGGGCAAAATAACGTACTCTGGCAGCGCCTCGATGAGCGGGTTCCAGTAGTTCTGGTTGAAAGTGACCGTTCCGCAAATCAATGTTACCGAAGGTCCACAAACTGTGTCGGCAGGTGTATTGCGAGGTGTATCCGCGCCGGGCTCATCCGGACTATTGGTTATCAGGTGAGGCGCATTATGTGGCAGTACCACCAGGTCTCTTTCATGGAGCGCAACGGGTTTCTTGTGTGGAAAGTGGAGCCAGCAATCACCGTGGGATACCAGGTGAAATGTTGCGATATTCATTGCGCCAATATCTATTACCCACTCATTACAGAAAGTGGAATGCAAAAAGATACTCGCATCAAGCCTCAGCGTTGAAAGCATACTGCTTATCAGATCCATAACAACACCCCCCATTCCGGCGTTCTGGAACAACTTTCTGGACGATGAGTCCCGCCCATTTCTAATTCAGGAAAAATCCAGTTTCCGGGTCTTCTTTTCAGGTGTATTGGACTCAAAAAACCGGCGCTTCATGGTTACATTTTAGTCACTGCCTAACAAGGCAGCATTAGGCCAAATGTGAATTTCCAGAGGAGCACACATAATGATCAGGAAAAACGTGAAGTTAGCTATAAGTCTGGTAACCGTAATGGTTGTCATGGTATTCAGCCCAGCCATGCAGGCAGGGCTTCCCAATCCCGGGGTTCAGTTTGAAGCCGGGAATACTGCCCTGCTGGTCACCGACCCGCAAAACGATTTCCTGAGCCCCAAGGGAGTGACCTGGGGAGTGGTAGGGGAAAGCGTGACCAGGAACAATACCGTGGCCAATATCGAGAGCCTGCTCAAAACAGCCAAGAAGGAAGGCGTGCCGGTGTTTATATCACCCCATTACTACTATGAAACCGATTACGGATGGGAGTTTGAGGGTGCACTTGAGATGTTGATGCACAACATCAAGATGTTTGACCGTTCCAGGGCTCTCAGTCTGGAAGGCTTTAAAAATTCCGGTGCTGACTGGCTCGCTCAGTACAAGCCATACATCGAAGATGGAAAGACGGTTATCAGCAGTCCTCACAAAATCTATGGCCCTGAAACCAATGACCTTGTGTTGCAACTGCGTAAACGCGGCATCTCAAAAGTAATCGTCGCAGGCATGTCAGCCAACCTTTGTGTGGAAGCACATCTTCGTGAATTGCTTGAACAGGGCTTCGAAGTCGCCATTGTGAAAGACGCTACCGCCGGGGCGAAAGTGCCTGAAGGAGACGGATACCAGGCCGCATTAGTGAACTTTCGGTATCTGGCCAGTGCCGTTGTGACCACCGAGGAAGCAATTTCTGCAATCAAGTCACGCGGCCTGATTAAATCATCTGACAAAACAGCTCTAACACCTTAAATCATGGCACCGATGATTCAACAGAATTTAAATTACAGGAGCAACATATTATGAGCAAAATAATGTACACCACCAGCGAAGCGAATGAAAAACTCGTCAGCGGAGAAGCCCTCCTGGTTGACGTGCGAACCTCCGAGGATTTCGATAAGGGACACATCCCCGGGGCCGTTAACATCCCGGAGATGTTTACCACACTGTCAATGACCACCCCGGAAGGGTTGCAGGAAATTCAGGATATATTTGTCCCGCTATTCAGGAATGCAGGGGCACGTCATGACCAGACCGTGATTGTTTACGAGGACAGTCTTCATACCCGTTACGGTGGCTCATGCCGGGGGTATTTCCAGCTTTCCCTGTTAGGTCACAAGGATGTTGGCGTACTAGACGGCGGATTGTCCCAGTGGGTACACGACGGGCTGTCTGTTACCACCGAACCCACCATGCGCTCGCCTTCAAACTTTGAGGCAAACCTTCATGAGGACTCTCTTGCAACGCTGGACGACGTGATCAATGCAATGAATGATCCCAGGGTGAAATTTCTCGACAGTCGTGACGAGGATGAATGGTCTGGCCGCAGTTCCTCTCCTTACGGCATCGACTTTGCGCCGCGCAAAGGTCGCATTCCAGGCGCCCGCTGGGTCGAATGGTATAAGTTCATGGATACCAGCCAGGACATACCGCACTTTAAATCTGCAGATGAAATTCGTGCTATTTGCGCCCAGGTTGGCCTGGATGTTGACGACGACATTATCATCTACTGCTTTAAGGGAGCCAGGGCCGCCAATACCTACATCGCACTTAAAATGGCGGGGTTTACCAGGATTCGAAATTACTATGGATCGTGGAATGAGTGGTCGAGGAATCCGGCACTACCCATCGATGACGGAATACTCGCCGCTTAAAATAGCCTGAAAAGACCCTGCTGAGGCGTCTTTCATACAGGTGATACTGCTCTCTGCAGCTATTTTCTGCTTATTTCAAGCCTGACAGGAGTAATCGATGTGGCAGAATGCAATAGGAACAGGTAACGATAATAAAATATAGAACGTACAAACCCCGCCGCCGCGCGGGGTTTGTTTTTAGTAGCCAGCCAACATTAATAAATGTCTGCTCATGGCCAACACTGCTGAAGAACCCGGTTGAAATTCATTCGTAACAAGTGAAGTGGTGGCACTGGCGTAAAGCAATGGGTACAGAATAAATCACATCAAACTTATTTCAGGACTGTTGCTGATATTGTGATTTTAAGCGCTGATGTATCTCGCAATTTTCCCTATCACCAATCGAACACTGCAATTCCTTGCAGTCGAATTCACACCAGGCATTATCTTCAGAAACTTCCTGGACTATCCCGCTTTTGAGCCGTTGCCACAACCCACTTAAGCAGCCGGCTCCCTTTCCGTAAAACACAGGCATCATTCACCTCGCGCTTACATTTTAATAAGCAGTCCGACCACGTGAGACGGGGTGGGATTAACCCTCATCCCTCCATCTGCTCCTGCTTGATTTTCAAGTATATTTCTTCCCGGTGGATAGTAACATCACGCGGTGCCTTGATACCGATCTTGATCTGGTTACCTTGCACACCCAGCACTGTGACGTTGATATCGTCACCGATCATCAGGGTCTCACCTCTATTTCGACTCAGTACCAACATTGCGGCTTTCCTTATATTTTCTGGATTATGAGAAAGAATTTCCCTATTCCAGACATTTATCCAGTGAAAAGCCCCGCCACAAGAGCGGGTCTCCCAATCACCTGTCTCGCCGTCACCCCCCCCGGCCGCCAGACGGTCGTAAGTTATTGATTTAAGTAACACCGCCCAGCGCCGCTAACGGGCTATTGGTGTCGTAGGGCCAAATTGCCCATGGGAAAGCGATGAACACTGTTTCCTCTACCCTTCATGGAGTTAGGGCAGGCCTGGCCTGCCTGGTGCTGGTCGTCTCCAGCCTGGTGATTCCCGTGGTGGTGGCCGGACCTGCAGGCGCGCCCCCTGAGAGCAGCGGAAACGACCTCGACAATCTGCGCTGGGCGATCGATCTGTCTACCCGCGGCAGCTATATGGAGGGAACAGACAACTGGTCGGGCCAGTACGCACTGGGACTGGATGTGCACAAGGTGTTCAGCGGGCCGTCCGGAGACATCGGCACACTGCTTTTTCAGTCCTACCTGGTGCGCCTCGACAACAACACCTATCCCCCGTATTTCTTTGATGACGGCGACGACTGGGAGCTGGTCTGGCGCATCACCAATTTCAACTACACGGCGCTGGCACAGGGCCGCTTCAACATCCGTGTCGGTCACTTCGAGGTACCGTTCGGGCTGGAACAAAATATCAACACCAACGGCACACTCCGGCAGTTCACCTTCAAGGACCGCGGCATCAAGGCCGACTGGGGCGCAACCATCAACGGCGTACTCACTGCGCTGGAATACGAAATCGCCGTATCCAGGGGATCGGGCAACGACATCCGCAGTACCGATGATCCCTTCCTGGTGGCCGGCCGCATAGGCAGCCGCAGCGAGCGCAACCTGATCGTCGGACTGTCCCTGCTGCGCGGCAAGATACTGGGGACTAACGGCACCACCGAGCGCACGCGGGCGGGACTGGACCTGGCCTGGTATCGAGGCCTGCTGGAGGTCCTGCTCGAGGTATCCGGGGGCGAGGATGCCGGCACGGACACCGTCAACGGACTGGCCGAGCTTTCCCTGCGCAACCCGATGGAAACGCTGCACGGTTGGCTGCAGTTACGTCACTATCAAAGGGACACCGCCACGGGGTGGGACGCATCAAGCAGCGCCACCCTCGGGATGGCGTGGGAACCGGATCAACACTGGTCACTGTCTTCACAGTGGATCGAACCATTAGAACAGCTCAACGGCCAGGACGAGGGCAGCAAGTTCCAGCTGCAGGCCCGCTATCGGCTTTGAAAGAGGGTAAAGCGATGACAGAAGAAACCATGGCAGGACGAAACGGTTGCACCAGTGGACTCGCACACACTCTGCTCCTCGCGGTGTGCCTTTTGCTACCGGTCAGTAGCTGGGCCGAGGCTTACTGTGCACTGCGTGATCCCGTGGGCGCGATTTCCGCAATGTACCCGGATGCCGACTCCCATCGCTCCATCGTGCGCACCATCGGGCCCAACGTGCGTGATGACATTGCCGGGCGCCTGCCCTTTACCCTGCACTTCAACGAACTGGGCAAGCACACCCTGTACGTGGTGCTGCGTGCCGACCAGCCGATGGGATTTGTCCACGCCCGCTCCGAGCCCGGGCGCTGGGGCCTGGTCGAGATGGTCTGGTCACTCACATCGGATATGCGCATCCGCGATTTCCGTTTCCAGCGCTGTCGTGCCCCCAGCTGTGCCAGCCTGAAAGATCCCGCATTTGTCAGCCAGCTTGCAGGACGCGACCTGGGCGGACTGCTGGAACTGCTCGAGCCGGACGGTAACGCCTTTCGACCCGGAGCGATAACGATACCGGAAGGCGGAGAAGAGCTCGCCCTTGCCATCGTGCGCTCCGCCGCAAAGACCATTGCGGTAACCCAGAGCGCCTGGCCCGACTCGGTTTCCCTGGTTCAGGCCTGGCAGGTCGCGAGTGCGCGGTTTCCCGTGGTGACAGCCCTCGAACCGGCATCGCAAACCTACCCGGCCGAGGCCATCAGCGAACTCGACAAGGCCCTGGCAGGCGGGCAATCCGCAGTCCGGCGCGAAACGGTCACTGCCTATCGCGTGCTGGGCCCCGATCATGTGTACCTGGGCACGGTGATCGGTGCCAACTGGGCCACCGCCGGACAGGGTGGTCGCTTCTTCTGGGCCTTCAGCAAGGGAGGCCACGTCCTTGGCGTCGACCCCCTCGCCGCCTGGCCAAGCAACGAGGCCCGCTCGGCATTCGAAAGACTCATCGACCAGCCAATTCCATCAACCGAAAGCTGCGCCGGTCCAGCGGAACTCGTGGCAACCGAACTCGGGTTACTCAGCCGCGCGCTCGACATCGAATAGTGGCCTGACGGTAACTGATCAAGACATGCGCATTCGTAGCTACATCACCCTGCTGATCCTGATCTGCCTGGCCGGCGGCTTCCTGGTCGAATACGCTATCATCCGACAGCACGATGAACATGCGCGCCTCGAAGCAGAAC
>Ga0224514_10000238_pt1 | contig 16642 bp, 48 predicted proteins | sample SF_May12_sed_USG_3_FD_169107 | JGI IMG/M metagenome (GOLD analysis project Ga0224514, IMG submission 169107) | Sediment microbial communities from San Francisco Bay, California, United States - SF_May12_sed_USGS_24 | ecosystem: Environmental > Aquatic > Marine > Sediment | place: USA... | reverse complement strand
ATAGCATTAACCTTGGCAGTCAATACACTCCAAGCCAAGCAACCAGACGGGAGTAAAAAATGAAAGAACATTTTGAAAAGGCTATGAAGTTTATCCTTAAATGGGAGGGTGGTTATGTCAATGACCCTGCCGACCCCGGCGGTGAGACAAGATACGGCATTTCTAAGAACGCGCACCCTGACGTTGACATAAGAAATCTTACCGAAGAGGGGGCAAAAGAAATATACCTCCGTGACTACTGGAAGCCAGCCGACTGTCCTTCTATGAAATGGCCTCTTTGCCTTGTGGTATTTGATACTGCCGTCAATATGGGGGTAGGCAGGGCAAAGAGATTGCTTGAAAAAGCCGAGGGGGATTGGATGCTTTATTTATTAGAAAGAAGCAAGCGTTACGGCTCTATAATAAAAAACAGGCCAACGTCCATTAAGTACATAAATGGCTGGATGAATAGGGTCATAGACCTATACAAAACTGCTAGAAGCTGTTAAGGAGAAAGTATGAGCATGTTATCTAAAATATTGGGGATTGACAAAGGGCTTGAGACAGTTGATAGGAATATTGGCAGGATAGGTTCGGGTCTTGACAAACTTCACTTCTCAGACCAAGAGAAATCGGCCGCAAGTCTGGCTTTTATAAAACTCCAAATGGATTTTGTCAAATCTCAGCAGAGCGAGAACTCAATCCGAAGCGTAACCAGGAGAGTCTTGGCTATCATGCTTTTTGTCGTCTATCTCGGTCTTGTTCTTTTCATTGTAGGCATATATAAGCATGACCCAAAATGGGCGGAGCACACTTATACTGTCACAAAAGAATTACTGTCAGTTATGGCTCTTGCAGTCGTCACCTTTTATTTTGGGTATTATGCAATAGCCAGTATAGTAGGGGCAGTTAAAAAGAAAAAGGAGGCATAAGATGTCAATCAAAGCGATACGACACTCAGGGCAAAAGGTAGAGGAGCTTGTTGCTTTTATGCAAGATGCAATGAGTTTCCGCAATAAATATAAAGACGGGCACGCGGCAGACCTCGCGGAGTACGGCGTGGATAGACTTACAAACCTTACGGACGAACAGATAACACAATACCTTCTGCAAGGAAAAACCCCGTCAGCAGAGGAATTGGTCACGATAAGAAAATTGCTCTCATTTAAAAATAGAGGTATGGGTGGGGTAAACAAAGCCGCTACCGAAGCTCCGACCAACGACGAGGTCTAATGACAAGCACTCTCCAAAAAGCACACCCGCTTTCTAACGGGGTTGATACAAGTCTGATTGAGCACCTTCTTGGACAGAACAGTGTTCCGTGGGGTCTTGCTCTTAGTGAGCAATTTGTCTTTCCTGTAGTAGGCAACGAGATGACGAGCAATGTCTTACCTGTTCCCTATGTTGCCTCTGCGTCATCTTCGTTTGGCGCGGGTAATGCTCCGTGGGAGGCCTTTGATGGTTTTGTCTCTCCGGCAGGCTTGGCAGGATGGATAACTGTTAGCGGAACCCCTACAGGCTGGCTAAAAATAGATTTAGGTTCTACGAAGACTTTTACTCAATATATAATAGCTCCCTCTGGAAATGTTGCCTTTGAATCAGTTTATCCTAAAGATTGGACTTTCGAGGGAAGCAATACGGGGGATTTTACAGGCGAAGAAACTATCCTTGATACACAAACAGGAATAACAGGTTGGAATGGACTCCCTAAAACATTCGTTATCCCTAGCGCGACTTTTAGATATTACAGAATAAATATTACGCTCAATAATGGCAATCCTCTTTATACGGGGATAGAAGAGTTGACTTTAGGTTCAAAATATTCAACGGCTTCTCCCTCTCCTACATCTTACGGCTGGGTCGCACTCCCCAAAGGGTCAATTATTCAACCCTCAACCATTGTTATCCCCGAGCTTTTGGACGCGGCTGACGCAGGAACCCTTGAATATTATGCGGCCTTTAACGGCGCCGCAGGTTCATGGTATACCCAAGCGGCCTTGCAAGCTCTTAGCAATGTGACGGTCACGGACGATGAAGAGAGCTTTGAACTCTATCCGAGGTTTAATAGTAACGGGTCACAAAGACCAACTTGCGGTTACTTGGCGAGATACAGTGTAAGCAATCTTACAGGCGGCGCGGGGTCTCTAACACCTCTGACGCCTAGCACTCCGACTTCGTTGACACCCTTGGCAGAAACACCACCAACACCCTTGACGCCTATTTAGCCCTTTATTTATAGGGGTTGTCGCACTAGGAAATAATCCTTGACAGGGCTCAAAAATTGTAGTATCCTTCTCTTAACCGTGGAAGGTAGGTTAAAAAACTTAACTAGGTTTCCCTTATGGGATATAAGAACCCTCGCCCCCTGCCTTCCACGAGACAGGAATACGGCGGGGGTTTTTTAATTGGTCTAAATTATTATAGATAAGGAGAGTAAGATGAAAGAATACTGGGCGGCATTTATAGATGATTATGAGAGCAGTTTACCCTGTACACCCTTGAATACTATCTTGAAAGCGTTTTATTTTTATTGTAACCATAATAAAGATAAATGCGAAGTAATAATGAAGGGCATGGAGTAAGAACTATGAGTAGAGAGTATGTCATTTTTGAACAAACATATTCTGAAATACCAAAACAAGACTTGCCTATAAATAACATTCTTATTTGGCGGGGTGTGGGGGGTACATACTGGAAAGTTTCGTTGGTGAAGAACGATGCAACAATGACTGTTTTAGGAATGTTTTTCAAATTAGACATGGCAGAGTCGTTTGCCAAGGCTTTATGTAAGGAGGATTAATATGCTACTTAGAATATGGCCTTTTGTATGGCTGAGGCGGTTGAGGAATAGACCGATGGTGTGGGAAGTATTATGGTGGGATAACGTATTCGTTCCTCCACTTTTTAATGCTTGGAAAAGAGTAACTAAAAAACAATTATACCGCTCTGCGGAGAGGGAGGCAATATTGAAACCATTAAAGGAGGCAACATGTCTAACGAACTAGCAAAAACAGAGAACAACCCGGCGGCTTTAATCGCGTTGGCAATAGAGCAGAAGGCGCCTATGGAATCACTTAGCAAGTTGATGGACTTGCAAGAGAGGTACGAGAAGAACGAGGCACGTAAGGCTTATCATGTGGCCATGGCGGCGTTCAAGGCAGACCCGCCGACTATCGTTAAGAGCAGGGAGGTTTCTTTTGGGAACACAAAGTACAAGCATGCCGACCTCGCGGAGATATCAACCCTAATAAGTGAGGCCTTGAGCAAGCATGGCCTCTCCGCGGCATGGAGAATTGAACAGGGAGAAAAAGCGGTTACTGTGACTTGCGAGATAACCCACATACTTGGACACTCGGAGAGCACACCAATGACCGCCCCACCGGACACATCAGGCAGTAAGAACTCAATACAGTCCATTGCCAGCACCGTGACGTATTTGCAGAGGTATACTCTATTGTCCATTACAGGTCTTGCCGCAAGTGACACAGACGATGATGGCACAACCTCAGAGGGTGAGGCAGAGCTTATCACCGCAGGACAAGCAGGACTATTGACCTCCCTAGCAAAAGAAGTTGGCGCGGACACCAAGAAGTTTTGCGAGCACTTAAAAATTGACAATCTTGAGGCGTTACGAGTAGACGAATATCAGAAGGCGGTATCTTTACTTGAGGCGAAGAGAGTTAAAGCCAATGCAAAATAAACCCGTCTACATAGATGTAGCTCAAGGGAGCGTAGACTGGTTAGCTCTCAGGGCCGGCGTGCCAAGTGCTTCAAACTTCGGGAAAATCGTTACAAGTAAGGGAGAGCCGAGCAAGCAATCAGACAAATACTTATACCAACTAGTCGGCGAGAAGTTGCTTGGCGCCCCAACAGAGACCTACCAAAACGATGCCATGATAAGAGGCCAAGAGCTTGAGCCCGAGGCAAGAGAGGCTTATGAGTTCATAACCGACAATAAGGTCGAAGAGGTGGGGTTTTGTTACTATGATGACAATAAGCTAATCGGAGCTTCGCCGGACGGGATTATAGGCGAGGACGGAGGCCTTGAGATTAAATGCCCTTCGCTTCCGGTGCATGTTGAATACTTGGATAAGGGCAAGCTCCCTGTAATTTATCTCCAACAAGTGCAAGGGTGTATGCTTGTGACCGGACGTAGCTATTGGGATTTCTTTTCTTATTTTCCAGGACTCCCCCCTCTCTTGATACGTGTCGAGCGAGACGAGAAGTTCTTAGGCAGACTCAAACCGGCATTGGACGAGTTTTGCGAGAAACTAGACGATATGACTACGAGGTTGAAAAATGAATAGAAAAACTATATTAACTCCCAAGATTATAGCCCAGAGAGCTTTATATATATTGACAGTCTCACTACATGAAAAAACAAATGAGACAATAACTCACACTTGCGGGCTGTCTTACTCTAAAAATCAATGGAGTGCATGTCCTTTTTGCTATAGCTCTAAAGTTCGGATAAAAATATTCAAAAAACGATTGGACGATAATGAGTAAAGCAACCTATATAATAAAGAACGAGGGCGATATCGCGCCTTGTGTGGCTCTGATAAAGGAGCGCCTAAAGGTGGAGCCCTTAGAGGTAGTTATATCCACCATGACCAAGCAACGGAGCGCGCAACAGCACAGACTTTACTGGCTGTGGTGTACACAGATAGGCAATTATATGGGCTTGCTTAAAGATGAGGTTCACGAAATACTCAAGCGTAAATTCGCCGTTCTTATATTCACCAGGGATGACAAGGACTACGCTGAGATGATTGTAGCTGTTATGGCTGTACGTGACGAAAATAAGATGTTGAGATACGAGGCAATGGCAAAGCAGATAACTAAGCTAACGAGTACAACCAAGTTTACAGTGCCGCAAATGACGGAATATCTTACAGATGTTGAGCACTACGCGGCTGAATTGGGGGCTAACTTGACGTTCCCTGACGACCTATATGGGTATAAATAAGGAGGCAATAGATGATGGTATACTTGGATTTACCGTATAAGACAGAGCTACCTACAGAGTGTCACAAATGTGGGGCGGTAGAAATACAAACCTATACGGACGGGATTATTTTTGCACAGCTAATAAATCAAAAAAACTGGCGAGTGCATCATACAGAGTTAGCGACAGAGCCACAAGTTTTTAAGATGGTTTGTTTAGCTTGCAAGGAAGCATGGGAAGTATCTTTATCACATAAACCTAAAGAGGAGGAAACAGATGGCTAACGACTTAAACCAGTGCAACTTTATAGGAAGACTTGGAGGCGACCCTGAGCTTCGATACAGCAAGTCCGGCAAGGCTGTCACCAACTTTAATATCGCCTGTAACTATGGCAAGAAAGGTGAGGAGAAGGCAGAATGGGTGCGCATCGTAATTTTCGATAAGCTCGCAGAGATAGCCAATGAATATCTCAAGAAGGGCGCCCAAGTTTATATCTCTGGTCGTATGCAAACAAGACAATGGGAGAAGGACGGCGTGACAAAGTATACAACCGAGATTATTACCAATAACATGCAGATGTTGGGAGCTAAAGATGGCGGGTCGCATAAAGGTAATGCAGGAGGGCAGAGCTCTGCTCCTTCTAGTGGAGGTTCGAGTCCTCCCCCGCCAACCACAGATGATACGGACTTGCCTTTTTGATGTAATTTAACCCCTTGCGCGGGGTGGGGGCAGAAATGTCGTCAGTAGAGGACTACGTGGCGGGGATTGGCCACCTCGTGCCCTGAAAAATGGGCTAACCCTTTACGTGATACGCAGGCTGGTATCTTTTTACCCGCGCAATACAAATTGAGAGGAGAGAGAAGATGATTAAAAAAAGAAATGGGGATATCGTCTTACAAGAGAAAAAAGATAAATATATATTATTGTCATTGGAGAATAGGGGTCTGTTTACAAGAGTTAATGACCTGTCCATAGTTGAAATGCTAGGCTTGATTGAGCGTATACGCGTAACCGTGAAAATGAAAGTAATATCTCTTGAAAGAGAGAACGAGAGGAGAGGGAAATGATAACAGAAGAAGATTGGTTGAAGGTTAAAGAACAACTAGACGAGTTCGAGGCCAAAGGTATTTATATCATAGGAGTAAAGCCCGACAGTGAGGGATTAGCCAGCCTCAGGTTGTTTAATCTTGGTGTTGTTGAGAAGCGTTCAATAGCCTTGATTCTTGCAAACGTGTCGTTAAAGTTAACCGAAGAGGCCGATGCCGAAGAGAAGACAGAGGAGCCCTTGATAATCGTACCGGGGAGGCCGAATTGAGCAGAGACCTGGAACACTTAGAGCAAAAAGCCTTGTTCCAATGGGCGACAGTAAAAGGCGGTAAGCTCTTATTACTCTATGCAATACCCAACGGAGGACACAGACATAAAGCCGTGGCCGCCAAACTCAAAGCAGAGGGGGTGAGGGCTGGCGTTCCTGATATGTGCCTCCCTGTGGCGCGTAAGGGCTATCACGCTCTCTATATTGAACTCAAGGCAGGGAAGAATAAACCAACTCAGTCTCAAAAGGTATGGCTAGAAGCTCTTGAGAGGGAAGGTAACAAGGCCGTTTGTTGCACAGGCTGGCTAGAGGCTAAGGCCATAATAGAAGATTATTTGAGGGAGGATTAAAACATGAGCACAAGATATGCCACAGTGGCTTATGATGCGATAAAGCGTACGACAAAGTACGCGATTTGTTTTGAGATTGAAGGTAAAGATTATTGGTTCCCTAAATCTCAGATAATCCAGCATGATAAGGAAGCCAAGGAGATTGAGATTGCGGAGTGGATTGCAGAGAAAGAAGGGTTAATTTAAATGGACACTTCAAAAGAATATATTGAGATGTGTGAGAAGTCGGAAGAGGTGCAGGAGGGTTGGTCGCCCAAAGAAGGCGATTATTATTGCTATCAAGATATTATGTGTGGTCATCCTGTCCACACAGTAACAAAGTTTAATTTAGAGAAATATGAACATGGCGAGATAATTTGCACGCTGTGTAGTTATAGTTATGACTCCTTCCAAGAGATAATGGGGGCTACTAGGGCTAATATCAACGACGCTTTAACAGGCAGGTTTATTTTTCTACCTAAGCAAGACCAGTTGCAGGAGATGTTGTTAGATGATTGGCATATGTCAGGTTTAATGCAAATGGCTAATTCTAATTATTGGTCAGAATCGGATTGTCCAGACGAACCTACTTGCTCTGAATGTATAGAAAAAGGAAAATATTTTAGAGCCTTTAAATCTTTCGAACAATTATGGCTCGCCTTTGTTATGGAAGAGAAATACAACAAACAATGGAACGGCAAGGAGTGGAAGGAGCTAAACCATGAGTAAAAAATCTCAACTCGATAGAACCCTTGAGTTTATGTCAGACGGCGAGTTTCACACTAGCCTTGAGATTGCCAAGGTCATCAACCCCTCTGGCCTTGCCCTGGCTGTGGGGTCTACCATAGCAGACCTGAGAAAAAAGGGGCATAAGTTTGACAGTGAGTATTTTGGCAAGACAAAGGACGGCAATACAATCTGGCGTTATAGGCTAATCATCAAAACAGGTCAACTCGACCTAGGTATGAAGGGAATTTATGAGGAGAGACATGGATAAGAAAAGAGAAAAAAAGATAGAATATGAAGATGATATTTTAAGTGTAAAGAAAAGTTTTAATAATATAAGCGCAGGCGCAAATGAATATGGCTCATGGTTTGATGGGGAAGTAGGAACTCCTTTTGGCTATGTTCTCGCTTATACGGAAGTTGAGGGTGACGAAACTGCGGAATTGCGTTTTATCTGGAAAGGCCAATTATATATCAGGAGATTTAATAGAACGCTAACAAAGCATTCTCTTGTTTGTCAGGCTAAGAAATTTACAGAGGAGGTTGCCGGTGAGTAAATTAACCATCACCCCCGATTCAAGTCCGCAGGTTTGTGGAGAGTGCAGAGAGACCTTTGCAAGTTTTATCTCACCTCTTGAGAAGTGTGAAGACCACGAACACCCGGAGGAGGATTGATGGCAGAAACAATTATAGAAAAAATATATCAAAAAAGACTTAAAATGTTGTTTGAGGGGTATCGTGTGGATTATCCGCAAATCTTAGAACTGAATACTTCAACATTCAAGGCGTTACAAATAGAGTGTGGCTGGAAACCCAAAGAAGACGAGATGGAGCAAGAACCACCTCCCTTTGAGGATGGCTCTCAAATTTTCGGTATGTATATAAAAATCAATGAAAGTCACGACAACGGCCAAATCGTCCTCAAAGAAGGAGGAGACGCATAATGGCAGACCACTATAAATCACAGGAGACAAAGGCACACAGGAAGGCGCAGTTATTCAGGATGTTTGATGTTAACGGTGCTGACTTCCCTAATGGATTAATCAGGCAGAGGATACGGATAACCCCTGAGACCATAGCCAAATACAGGAAGGAGTATATTGAGAAAAAAAAGATTGCCGAGGGGGTTGACAAACTCTGAAAATCTGATATATTAATAATGCCGACATGTTAAACAGTGAAAAACCAAGTTTTCCCTTTATGGGAATGAGAACCCCCTGAGAGACGTGTCGGCTACACACTATCTTGACGGGGGTTTTCTAATTTTGGAGGAAGGGGCTAAAATGATACTTACAGAAAAAGAGGCATGTACAAAATATTGCTGTCAACCTTTAGTGCTTGAAGAGTGCAATAATGGTGTAACTAATATTGGTGCTCTATGTGTTGCCTCAACTTGCATGGCTTGGCGTTGGAGTAAAAATCACGTAATAGAGGTAAAAAAAGGATTCTGTGGTCTTGCAGGAACTCCTACGGAAGGCGAATAATGGACAACGATACAGTCGAGAAGATAATCAAAAGACATTTATTACTAGTCAAGGCTGACGGCCTTTATTTGGAAGGCGGGGAGAAGGAGGGGAAGCCTTGGATAATCTGCTCCTGTGGAGATGATGATAAGTTATTTTACTGCACAGAGGGAATCATAGAGGGAAGCGTTGACCTCTTGAGGTGCAAACCCGGCTGGCTGACTACCTTCAAGAGTGGAGGGGGTTCAGATATAACAAGGGTAAGGCCAAGGGGCAAGTTCTTTACATACTCGGAGGCAAAATGAGTGAAGAGTTTTACAAATGGCTAGAGGAGCAAGACAGACGAGAACTGGCTATAGAGTTCCTTTGGAGTGAGGCCAGTTTAGACGTAGGCATAGCGGATATTAAAAAGCTAGACGAGGGGGCTGTCAATAAGGAGCGATTCATTAAGGACTCCTTGCTTGAGCGCATAGTTAACGGCTCTCTATTTGAGCCACAGTTTGACAAATTTTTGAGGGAGAGGTTTGAGGATAAAAATTAATCAGGATGTAGGATAGGCCCAAAAGAAACCACTTGTTTCAACCACTAAATAGAAGGAGGAAGAAGACTATGATTCAGATGTTAAGGGAAGACGTGGCAAGAGTAGCACATGAGATAAACAAGGCTTACTGTGAGAGCATGGGTGATACAAGCCAGCCAGAGTGGAAAGACGCTCCATACTGGCAACGTGAGAGCGCAATTAAAGGGGTTGACACACACCTTGCAAATCCTGAAATGACACCAGAAGAAAGTCATAACTCTTGGATGGAACATAAACTAAAAGAGGGTTGGGTATTTGGAGAGATTAAAGACCCTGAGAAGAAAACGCACCCTTGTTTAGTTGCTTATTGGGAGTTACCACCAGAGCAGAGAGCAAAGGACTATATTTTTAAGGAGGTTGTTGCTTCATTGAGAGACCTTGATGAGAGAATATCTAGCGATAAAAATGAGAGCTCTGACGAAGAGACACAGCTTTAGCCCCTACTAGGTTGGCGGCAACCGTAAGGCCCGCAGGGTCGTTAATACCCATATACAGCCAAGTAGGGAGCCACTGTGAGGGAAGGAGGGGATGCCTGAATGGAAAGAGACCTGTAATTGCTAGAACAACCACACACGGCGTGGGGGAGTCAGTCAGGTAGCCCCCACGTCACTAAAAAAGGAGAGAAAATCATGTCAAGATATATCAAACTCTTAGAACCAGATAGCTGGCCTTGCGATATAGTAGATTGTCCTTTTGGAATTTTCCATACAAAACAAGGTTTTTTTGTAAAAATTGCAGACGAAGGAACCCTCGGCGGATATAAAATTGTAACATTAGATGGCGAATATACAATACTTGAGGGACGCGAAGTTCAACCAGTTATTGCAATATGTCTAGCCATGGAGGACGTTGACGAATACTTTGGGCAAACAGGCAAGCCGGAGGGGGAATAGGTAACCCATGATCCGAACTCTCCTCATGCTCCTAGCCTTTCCCCTCACCTTCTACGCAGGGGGGCTATATAAGGAACTGGCTATTGTCAAAAAGGTTAATGCCAAGATAACCATGACACATGAGGAGAAGATTAAGTTAAGAGTTTTGGAGAAGATGTACTTGAACGACATTTACAAGGAAAAAGCAGAAGGATTGGAGTATCAGTTGAGGCAATCGTGCCCGGCTGAGGCGAGGCCGGAGAAGGTGGTGGAGGTGGAGAATGGGACAGAAAAAAAATAGATATGTTGTAATTTATTTAGGTCGCAATGATTCTTATACTTCTGTCAATCAGCACATAAAAGAGTTTAGGTCAAAACCTGCCGCTTATGAATATGCAAAATCTAGGGGCTATGGACACTGTGTTGCAAAAATAAATAACTTTGACAAGGAGGCCGACAATGGACATACCAGTTAAGCCAACATGTTTCTGCGGATGCGGAGGGAAGTTATCATATTGGAGCGTATATTTTTCTAAACGAGAATGTCGGTGGAGGTACATGCAAGCACTTGGTAGACAGGTCACTGCCTACGTTGACCTCCCCTTGGATGCCCATAAGAAGCGCAGAGAGCTACTTGACAAGGCGAGAGCCGGAGACATTGAAGCACAACACGATTTATACAGAAAATACGGACTCACAGGGGTGTATAACCAAGAACATGGGAAAATGGTTACTTGGGAGGGGCAAAACACCCCGAATCAGCCAAGCTATGCGGGGTAGACGGGACGAAAAAATGGAATAGGTAGTCCGGTAGGGGTGAAATGCTTAGAGAGGCGTATAGAGGCCTAGGAGGGGAATTATGGGACTTATAAAATTATACCAAGATAAGCAGAGAGAACTTAACAAAATCAGAAAAGAAGCGGCAGATAAAAGAAGAGAGGAACATCTCTATGCCGAGCATATGAAGCTCTATGAGGAGGCCACGCGCCCCGGGTATTGCCATTTTTGCAAGGTGACATATTCAAGGACGTTCTGGGGAGAGGATTGTCCGGCAAGAGACTTTCCAAGGCATGATGGATATTGGCAATATAAATTAGCACTTAAAAAAATGAAACAAGATTTAGAATTTGCGAAACTTATAAACCCTTACGCCTTTAAATGAAAAACAAGGAGGAAACCATGACAAGAGAAGAGCTTGACGAGTTTATTGAGACCCACATGAAGCGCGGATACAGAATAACCGAGGAGGTTACGATCCCAGGGCCGGTACTAGACGCCCTGATAGACCGCATTGAGTCCCTTGAGAAGAGAGAGAGCAAGTGCCAGCACGAACCGGACGAGGGTGGGTTGAGATTGAGCAATACCCCTTATTACAAGTGTAAGAAGTGTAAGGAACTTTTTTATCGAAATAACCCTTGACAGGGGATTGATATTATAGTAAGCTGTATTAACTGGCATGGTAGGCGAAAATTTAAGAGACTTCCCAGTAGGGAATAATGAAAGCCCTCTCCAACCATCTACCATGCCAGGCGGATAACCGGAGAGGGTTTTTTTATTTAACAGACTTGTGGGGTGGCGGAATAGGTAGACGCAAAGCAAGTTAGGACTTGATAGCTATGGGCCATAATCCTAACTAGACAAAACATTGCTATCATGCAGGGTGACTATACGAGTACGCTATTACGCGGTAGAATCTACAATGAGTACCTTCCGACAATGGTCTCGTCAAATCCCTGCCCCCACATTAAAAAAAAGGAGGAGAAAAAATGAAAGATTTTTGGGTGGCATTTATAGATGATTATGAGAGTAGTTTGCCTTACGTCCCTTTGAATACTATCTTGGAAGCGTTTTATTTTTATTGCAAGTATAATGAAGATAGGTGCGAGGCAATAATGAAAGGTATGGGGCAGACCAAGGGAGAGGGAAAATGAACTACCTTTTAAAGATTTTATCCAGAGCTTTAACTTGTCTATATCTCATATTCTTTTTGCCATTATTTGTGTTGATTATTCTTTGTTATTTTCTCTGCGTTCCTTTTGGTTATATTATTTTTGGTAAGGAGGCAGTAGGCAGATTGCTTTGTATGTCAGAGAGTATTATTGAAAAAATTGAACCTAAATGGGAGGAATAAAGCGATGGATTTAAAGGAGATAGTAGAAAAAGTTACTGCGAATATGTCTGGTGGTAAAATAAGAAGAAAATGTTGGAAGATAAATAATTTTCATTTAATCACAGACCACCACGGATTTATCAAGTCGATCGATAGGGAGCTATGGCGTGCCAGCTACGATGACTTCCTCGCAGACGACTGGGAGTTGTACGAGGAGAAAGAGTGCGAGAAGGAATGTTTAGCGTGTCGGAGGGCAGGTGTGGCGCATCATATAATAGCCAAGCATTTACGTGAGTATCACTGCACCTGTAAGGACAAGGAAGAAAGGAGTAAAGACGATGAAGAGTAAAAATTTTCCAGCGAAGAAGTTAAGAAGACAGCTTTTGGCAAAAATGCGTGCTGGTGACATTACGGCCTTTACGTGCTTAGAAGATTTTGAGAGGCAATTAGCGGAAGCTCGCAAGATAAGAACTAAAAAGGTTAGAGGATAAATAAATGGCAGAAAGAAAAAAAGAGGGTACCGGTAGCGGTAGACGTTGGGTGAAGATTTGGCATGAGATACTTCTTGATCCCTGCTTCCAGGAACTATCCCTTGAGCAACAAGCTAGGTATTACAACCTCTTAGTTTTTATTTCAGTGCATGGGAAACAAGGCTCTCTTGTCATTAATTTTCCTGCCCGACAACTCGTTTTCACTCTTCAATGTAGTGACTTTAAACACGTAAAAGAGTGTATTTTAGGGCTTCCAAACATTAAGATAAAAGAGGGTAAAAGTAACGAGCAATTTACCGTTACAATTAATAAATGGCATAAATATCAAGTAGATGACAGCACCGAAAGAGTGCGTCGTCACCGTCAAAATGTAACGGTGCAAGAGAAAGAGAAAGAAGAAGAGAAAGATAAAGAACAAGAAGAAGATAAAGAAAAAGATAGACGCGACCCTGCTTTTGAAAATTTTTGGAAGGCATATCCAAAAAGAAACGGTAAAAAAGTTGGTAAGGCTAAGACCTTAAAAAAATGGCAAGGGCTTGACGCTGAACAAAAAGCAGAGGCTTTACACGCTGTCTTTTTTTACGCCGACAGTAAGACAGCCCGGGAGGGTTATGCTAAAGACCCTGAGAGGTTCCTTGGCCCTAAAGACGACCCTTATTGGTTGAACTGGATGGAACCGGAGGTAAAAGACAAAGGCGTCAATAAACCAACAAGCGATAAATACAGAGATATACCTCATGTTGAATAAAGAGATAATCCAACAACGAATGAATATACCTAAACGCTATTGGCATGAAACCTTTAGCACTTTAAAAGGCCTTGAGAGTAAGATTGTAAAAGGGAAAGAGTTGATGCTTGCCGGAGAAAGCCTTTTGCTCTATGGCCCTTGTGGAACAGGAAAGACCTTGCTCGCTTGCCGGCTGGCTACTTATTGGTTTTATAAGACCTTTGAAGAATCGGAGCGTAACGACAAAAGACTTCCTAAGATAATTAATATGCCATCGTTAATACTCAAGATTAAGGATTCTTGGACAAAAGAGGATAATACCCAGGCAGAGACGGAAAAAGAGATAATAGACTACCACAACAAAATACCCTTTTTAGTGCTTGACGATCTTGGTGTTGGCAACTGGACGGATTGGGCGCGCGGTGTGGTCTATCAGTTAATCAATAAAAGATATGAGGATTGCAAGCAGACTATAATTACAACCAACCTTACCCTGGCTGAGGTGGAGACTAAGATTGATGACCGGATAGCCTCAAGAATAAGCGGTATGGGTAAGATAATGACACTTGGAGAAAAAGATTGGCGCGTGAATAAATAGGATTTTATAGGGACTAAAAGATTGGAGGTAAAAATGATATTAGAAGAAAATATTGATTTGGATGTTAGAACTTTAGATGATTTAATTGAAGAGTTGGAGCGATATAGAAAAAAATATGGTGGTGGGGTAAATGAAACTTTGGGAATGTAGCGAATGTGGTTGTGTAGTTGGTAAAAGGGCTTATGCTGGCAAAGACGATGGTTCTTATATGATTAATTGCCCTATTTGCAGGATGATAATGTTAGCTTTTAAATTGACATAAGGAGGCCCAAAATGACCGATAAGATATTAAGTGATGAAGAGTTTATTAAATTAAACAAGAGGTTAGACCTTGTTGAATGCACGGAATCGATGGAATCATTTGAGATAATACAAAGCCTCATCGCCACCATCAAAGCCGACCGCAAGGAGATTGAGGGGTTGGAGGAAGCCTTACATGGCGCTATGGGTATGATGGAAGATGCAGAAGCCCACCTCACCAAGCTAGTAGAGGTGGTGAAAAAGGCAATGCAGACATTACAAGATTTACAATATGAGCCTTGTGATTGCTCATGGTCTTGCAATTGCTATTGCTATGAAAAACGTGTGGGGGATATTGCAGAAGCAGTCCTCAAAGAGATAAAGGAGGGGAAGTGATGAGTTTATTTAAAAAATCAATTAGAATTCTATTCGGAGATGAAGAGGCAGAGAGTTTAACATTTGTGGAGGGTCTAATGTGTTCCGCAATAAAGGGGGTTTGTATAGGCTCTACACTAGGGATAATAGCCCTTGGCGGAACAATATTAGCTTCCTATATGGGCTTAATTACTTGTGCGGAAGGAGTGAAGTGATGATTACTTATAAAGCACTAGGTTGGTTTTTCTTATTAATAGTAGATACACATGCTCCAGCGATAGAGGTCGGACCATTTCCAAATTTTAATAAATGCGATGTGGTCAGAAAAGACACAGTGGGGGAAACAAGGAAGCACTCTTCTTTTAATAGACGTCAAGCTCTTTATGCTCCTCCTTGTTATGAAAAAGGAATTAAGGGAGGGAAGTGATGAGTATACTAGCTTTAATTTTATTAGTTCTGGTCATTACCTTTTGGGGGCCTATAGCAAAACAAAGGATGGATATATACCATGACAGAAAGGAGCTACCATGATGACAGCATACGTAATCAAGGATAAGGAGAGTGGAAGATATTATTTTTCAAGTTGGGTTAATAATAACCCTGACCATCTATGTGAGGAAGTTGTTTTATTTCTCCCTGATGCTTTTAAAACTTTTACTAAAAAGGATATAGCGCAAAGTGAGATAGATAATTGGGTAGAACAAGAGGGTATTGCTTTTTTCCTTCCTGAGGAAGAGAACATTGACCCAGCCAACCTCACAGTAGTCCAAATCGAGTGGAGAGAGAAGGGAGAGTAGGGATGAGCAATAGCGATTTAAACAGAACAGTGGTGGAGAAGGAAAAGATTGAGGCTCTTACAGAACTCATAATCGAAACCATCAATAAGGTAGGTATTGGTAATCTTCATAAAATCGATATAAAATGGGATAGCCATAGGTCGGGGAAAGATGCTTACCATGAAGACCACCGTATACTGGCTCCAGATATATCTATCACGCTAAAAAACACAACCCCCTAATCCAGGGGAGAGGGAGGGAGAGATGAGAGAAAATTCAGACATTTGGTGGTCTATATTTAATTTTTACCCTAGTGGAAAGTGGGCAGGATGGAGAATATTTACTTTACATTTTTGGAGAAGCGGTTATGTATGGCACGATTCTTTTGGTAAATATTTTAATCGTCATGTTTATTGTAAGTTTTTTGGGCACCCTGAGAATCAAGTGCAACCTATAAATGAACAGCAATTACATTGTTTTGCTTGCGAAACTAGAGTAAAGGAGCCAAAATGAACATACCCGAGCAGTTGTATTATAAGTTGGAGGAGGATGGGTGCTGGCATGAGCTTACAGCTATTGGCCCTGATGGTTTGAAGTGGTGTAAGCTTTGTGAAGCAGGGAGACCAATAACAGACATTCAATGGCCTAGAAAGGACAACCCCAACCTCTCCGACCCCGACTGGGATGACTTCGGTTGGATGATAGAGAGGGCGAAGGAGAAGGATTGGTGGAGCAGTTTTTTAAGTTCTATTAAAATTAAAATCCCCCTTGGAAAGAGTAGTGATATGTCATTTGATGTTGTAGTTGCAGTGATGACAAAACTTACCTCCCCCACCGCCCTATGTGACGCTCTTGTAGAATACTTTGGATTGGAGGAGTGATGAGCCACGCTGATGATATTTTGCCATTTATCCCAGAAGAAGAAACAAAGAAAAAGTTAGACCAGATTAATAAAGAATTGGATAAAGGAGCCAACCCGATGACTGAGGAGAAGAGAAAAGTAATACATAGGGCTAACCCTCGTTGGTGGGATGCAGGGTTCGAGACTGCTTGTGGCAAGGACTTTGAAAAACAAAAAGTTATCATAACCTACCATGATGAATTTGTTACTTG
>Ga0224514_10000237_pt1 | contig 16711 bp, 26 predicted proteins | sample SF_May12_sed_USG_3_FD_169107 | JGI IMG/M metagenome (GOLD analysis project Ga0224514, IMG submission 169107) | Sediment microbial communities from San Francisco Bay, California, United States - SF_May12_sed_USGS_24 | ecosystem: Environmental > Aquatic > Marine > Sediment | place: USA... | reverse complement strand
GAAGGCCGCAGTAAGTTAAGGTTTTTAGGAGTTAGTAATGCTGCAGCCAAAACGTACAAAATTCCGCAAGCAGATGAAAGGCCGCAATCGTGGTCTGGCTCAGCGCGGTAGTAAAGTTAGCTTTGGCGAGTTTGGTCTGAAGGCTATAGGTCGCGGTCGTATTACAGCGCGCCAGATTGAAGCCGCTCGTCGTGCCATGACTCGTCATATCAAGCGTGGCGGTAAAATCTGGATACGTGTTTTTCCAGACAAGCCAATTACCCAGAAGCCACTGGAAGTTCGTCAGGGTAAAGGTAAGGGTAATGTTGAATACTGGGTAGCTCAGGTTCAGCCAGGTCGTATGTTATATGAAATGGAAGGTGTGACTGAACAAATCGCACGCGAAGCCTTCCAGCTGGCGGCAGCTAAACTGCCTGTTCAAACACAATTTGTGACTCGGACGGTACTGTAATGAAAGCAGCAGATTTACGTCAGAAGGGTGTGGATGAGCTGAATAAAGAGCTTATCGAATTAACCCGTGAAAAATTTAACTTGCGTATGCAGCGTGGCACTGGTCAGTTAGCTAATTCGCATAAGATTAAGGAAGTACGCCGTAATATTGCGCGCGTGAAAACTATCCTGAATGAAAACGCAGGTGATGCATAATGAGCGAAGAGAAGACATTACGTACCGTACAGGGTCGTGTTGTTAGTAATAAAATGGACAAGACGATCACCGTTTTGGTTGAGCGTAAAGTGAAACATCCGGTTTACGGAAAATTCGTGAAGAAGTCCACCAAGTTGCATGCTCATGATGCTAACAATGAATGTAGCGAAGGTGATGTCGTTACGATTAGTACTTGTCGTCCAATTTCCAAGTCTAAGCAATGGAAACTGGAACAAATTGTTGAACGTGCTGCAGTAGTTTAAGACTGCGAACAGAAAGAGAATTCGGAGTCACTCATGATTCAGATGCAGACAGTACTTGATGTAGCCGATAACAGCGGTGCCCGTCGTGTACAGTGTATTAAAGTTTTAGGCGGTTCAAAGCGTCGTTATGCTGGTATTGGTGATGTCATCAAGGTCAGTATTAAAGAAGCTATTCCGCGCGGTAAAGTGAAAAAAGGTGATGTTTACAATGCTGTTGTGGTTCGCACTAGAAAAGGTGTACGTCGCGCAGATGGTTCACTAATCCGTTTTGATGGTAACGCAGCAGTTTTGTTAAACCAGAACTTACAGCCAATTGGTACTCGTATCTTTGGTCCTGTGACTCGCGAACTGCGTACAGAAAAGTTTATGAAAATTATTTCATTGGCGCCTGAAGTGCTATAAGCAGAGAGCATTACGATGAACAAGATTAAAAAAGGCGATGAGGTAATCATCCTCACGGGTAAAGATAAAGGAAAAACAGGCAGTGTTGTTCGCGCTATTCCTGAAGATGACCGTGTGTTAGTCGAGAATGTGAACATGGTTAAGAAGCACGTCAAGCCGAATCCGGCGATGAATGTGCCTGGTGGCATTATCGAAAAGGAAATGCCGCTTCATGTTTCCAATGTTGCGCTGGTTAATCCTGCAACTGGGAAAGCTGACCGTGTTGGTTTTAAAACGTTAGATGATGGTCGCAAGGTTCGTTGCTTTAAATCGAACGGCGAAACCGTTGACGCTTAATTTAGGTAGAAACAATGGCTAGGTTGCAAGAATTCTACAAAGACACTGTCGTAGCTGACTTACAAAAAGAGTTTAGTTACAAGAGTGTTATGGAAGTTCCTCAGATCACTAAGATCACCATTAATATGGGTGTTGGTGAGGCGGTTGGTGACAAGAAAGTATTGGAACATGCGGTTTCTGATATGACTAAGATCGCAGGTCAAAAACCTGTTGTTACCAAGGCGCGCAAATCGGTTGCGGGCTTCAAGATTCGTGAAGGTTACCCCATCGGTTGTAAGGTAACACTTCGTAGTGAGCGTATGTATGAATTCCTGGATCGCCTGGTTTCTATTGCGATTCCACGTATTCGTGACTTCCGTGGTTTAAATCCCAAGTCATTTGATGGTATGGGTAACTACAGCATGGGTGTGAAAGAACAAATCATTTTCCCGGAAATCGAATACGACAAAATTGATGTGCTGCGTGGTATGGATATTACCATTTCTACCAGTGCCAAGACTGATGATGAAGCTAAAGCATTGCTGAAGGCTTTTAATTTTCCTCTGAAGGGTATGGGAGAATCTCATGGCTAAAGTTTCCATGGTTCAACGTGAAGCCAAGCGTACCAAGACTGTTGCTAAATACGCAGATAAACGTGCTGCACTGAAAGCCAAGATTAAAGATGCAGACGTAAGCTTTGAAGAGCGTATGGAAGCACAACAGCAGTTGCAAAAACTGCCTCGTGATGCCAGCCCTTCTCGTGGACAGCGCCGTTGTCGTATAACTGGCCGTCCTCATGCGGTATATCGCAAATTCGGCCTGTGCCGTAACAAATTGCGTGAACATGCTATGCGCGGAGATGTTCCGGGTCTGCGCAAGGCAAGCTGGTAATTAGTGGCTAGTGGCAAAAGCTGGTAGCTAGGAGAACAAAATTATGATGACAGACCCTATTGCAGATATGCTGACTCGCATCCGTAACGGCCTTGCGGCTGGTAAGGTTGATGTGAGCATGCCTTCTTCAAAACAAAAAATGGCCGTGTGCCAGGTGTTAAAAGATGAAGGTTATATCGCTGATTTTAGTGTTAACGCACAAGGCGCCAAGCCAGTGTTAACGGCTACTTTGAAATATTTTGAAGGTAAGCCGGTTATTGACTCTATTAAACGTGTAAGTCGTCCAGGTCTGCGTATTTACAAGAGCAATGATGAACTGCCGAATGTTATGGCTGGTCTGGGTGTTGCGATCATTTCAACCTCTAAAGGGTTGATGTCTGATCGTGCGGCACGTAAGGCTGGTCACGGTGGTGAAGTGCTGTGTTATGTACAGTAAAAGGTAATTCGACATGGCAAGATTAACTCCAATTACTATTCCATCGGGCGTTACTGTGACAATCAGTGGCCAGGATGTGAATGTTAAAGGTTCAAAAGGTAGCCTGGATCACTCAGTGCATACTGCTGTTGAAGTTGCACAGCAAGATAATGAACTGAAGTTTTCAGCCCGTGAGGGTGAAGCCAATGCTAGTGCTCAGAGTGGCACCGCGCGTTCGCTACTGAATAATATGGTGATCGGTGTTAGTGAAGGTTTTGAAAAGAAACTGGAACTGGTCGGCGTTGGTTATCGTGCACAGGCGCAAGGTAAAAAAATAAACCTGACTTTAGGTTTTTCTCATCCTGTTGAGTATGAATTACCTGAAGGTGTGACTGCTGAAACACCAAGCCAGACTGAAATATTAATTAAGGGTATTGATAAGCAGAAAGTTGGCCAGGTTGCGGCCGAAGTTCGTGCTTACCGTCCACCTGAGCCTTACAAGGGTAAAGGTGTGAAATACGCGGACGAGCATATCGTTCGTAAAGAAGCCAAGAAGAAGTAAGGGCAGGTTAGCGTAATGGATAAAAAGTCAGCTCGTATTCGTCGTTCACGTCGTGCACGCGCAAAGATCAAAGAGTTGTGTGTTGCTCGTTTGAGCATACACCGTACACCTCGACACATCTACGCGCAGGTGATTGCACCTAATGGTAATGAAGTGCTTGCTTCGGTTTCTACTGTTCAGGCTGATATTAAGTCTGGCGTAAAATATACAGGCAATACTGCTGCTGCAACTGCAGTTGGTAAAGCCATTGCTGAAAAAGCCAAGGCGGCTGGTGTTACACAAGTTGCCTTTGATCGTTCAGGTTTCAAGTATCATGGCCGTGTTAAAGCATTAGCAGATGCTGCGCGCGAAGCCGGACTGCAATTCTAAGGGTTTAAGTTATGGCAGGTTTCGAGAAAGAACAAAGCGGTGATGGTCTCCAGGAACGTCTGGTTGGTATCCGTCGTGTTGCTAAAGTTGTAAAGGGTGGTCGTGTTTTCGGCTTCTCTGCACTGACTGTAGTAGGTGATGGTAATGGCCGTGTGGGTATTGGTCGAGGTAAAGCACGTGAAGTGCCTATTGCTATCCAAAAAGCAATGGAAAATGCCCGTAACAATATGGTTAACGTTCCGCTGAAAGAAGGCACCTTGCAGTACCCGATTACTGCTGAACATGGTGCAGCTAAAGTTTACATGCAGCCTGCTTCTGAAGGTACCGGTGTAATCGCTGGTGGTCCGATGCGTGCTGTGTTTGATGTTGTTGGCGTTCATAACGTTCTGGCTAAATGTATTGGTTCAAACAACCCAATTAACGTTGTTCGCGCAACGATTAAAGGTTTGGGTGATATGACCTCGCCAGATGCGGTAGCTGCCAAACGTGGTAAATCTGTAAAAGAGATTATGGAATAACACCATGGCTGATAAAAAGACAATGAAAGTGACACTGGTTCGCAGCACGATTGGTCGACTGAAAGCACATCAGGCATGTGTGAAAGGTTTAGGCCTGCGTCGTATACGCCAGACTGTAGAAGTTGAAGATACCGCTTGTACGCGTGGCATGGTAAACAAGGTCAGCTACATGGTTAAGGTTGAGGAAAACTAAGATGCGTCTCAATGATCTCAAACCTGCTGAAGGTTCCCGTAAAGAGGGTAAACGTGTAGGCCGTGGTATTGGCTCAGGTTCAGGTAAAACCTGTGGTCGTGGTCACAAAGGTCAAAAATCGCGTTCAGGTGGTTTTACAAAAGTTGGTTTTGAAGGTGGTCAAATGCCTTTGCAGCGCCGTGTGCCTAAAGTGGGCTTCAGCTCACGCATTGGTCGTGTCACAGACGAAATTCGTTTGCACGAACTGAATGGTATGGATGTTGATGTGATCGATTTGGCTGCATTGAAAGCGGTGAACCTGGTTCGTAAAGATGTTCAACGTGTAAAAGTGATGGCATCTGGCAAGATTGACAAAGCGGTTAATCTGAAAGGTATTCGTGTAACCAAAGGTGCCCGTGAAGCGATTGAAGCCGCTGGCGGCAAAATCGAAGAGTAATTGACGGTGGCTGCATCTCAGGGCGCAATGAAAAACGCGAAGGCCGGTGGTCGTTATACTGAGTTACGTCAGCGTATATTTTTTGTAATAGGTGCCATGCTGGTTTTTCGCATTGGTTCTTTTATTACGGTACCTGGAATTGATCCGGGTACACTGGCGCAAATGTTTGAACAACAGCGCGGTACTATTCTGGAAATGTTTAACATGTTTTCAGGTGGTGCCTTATCGCGACTGTCTTTATTTGCGTTAGGCATCATGCCTTACATTTCAGCTTCTATTATTATGCAGCTTTTAACCAAAGTGCATCCAAAGCTGGAACAGTTGAATAAGGAAGGTGCTGCTGGTCGTCGCAAGATCACCCAGTACACACGTTTCTTTACCCTGGGACTGGCCATTTTCCAGGCGCTGGGTATTTCGGTTGCGTTATCACGTCAACCGGGTCTGGTTATCATTGATCAGAATACGTTTTACTTCACCACGGTTGTAACGTTGGTGACAGGTACCATGTTCCTCATGTGGTTGGGTGAACAGGTAACTGAACGTGGTATCGGAAACGGTATCTCGTTGATCATTTTTGCAGGTATTGTTGCAGGTTTACCTTCAGCAATTGGCGGTACCCTTGAGTTGGGTCGTACTGGTGAACTGGGTTCTGGCTTTATCCTGCTGATGTTCATTCTGATTTTAGCGGTAACGGCATTTGTCATTTTTATGGAACGCGGTCAACGCCGTATTACCGTTAACTATGCCAAACGTCAGCAAGGCCGCAAAATGTATGCAGGGCAAACCAGTCATTTGCCTTTGAAGATTAATATGGCTGGTGTTATTCCGCCTATTTTTGCTTCAAGCATTATTTTGTTTCCAGCCACAATTTTAGGCTGGTTTGGTGGTGAAGCCGGTATTTTGCAGGATATCGCCACCATGATGTCGCCAGGGCAGCCTATTTATGTGTTGGCCTATGCAATAGCGATAGTATTTTTCTGTTTCTTTTATACGGCGTTGATGTTTAACCCGAAAGAAACGGCGGATAACCTGAAGCGTTCAGGAGCGTTTGTTCCTGGTATTCGCCCAGGTGAGCAAACTGCCAAGTATATCGATACCGTTTTGGGTCGTTTAACCTTGGTGGGTGCTGCATATATTACGGCAGTGTGTTTATTGCCAGAGTTTCTGATTGTGTACTGGAATGTGCCTTTCTACTTTGGTGGGACTTCTCTGCTGATTATTGTAGTTGTGGTGATGGATTTCATGGCGCAAACACAGGCGCATTTGATGTCTCATCAGTACGAAGGCCTGATGAAAAAGGCTAATTTGAAAGGGCACGGCAGCGGTGGGCTGCTGGGCTAGTATCGGTTAACCCGGTTAATTTATAGTGGAGAGACGGACATGAAAGTACGTGCGTCAGTCAAAAAAATCTGCCGTAACTGCAAGATTATTCGCCGTAATGGCGTAGTACGTGTGATCTGTACAGATCCTCGTCACAAGCAGCGTCAAGGCTAGAATTTTGTGCTCTTTTCCTCCATTAAATTGGTGCGAAATTAGCTAATGAGAGCGTTATAAAGCCTTGCTAGATGAGGCACTAACGCGTAAAATTTCACGTTTTCGCAAGCCATGTGCTTGAGAATGTTGTTTTGTTGTTTTTAGGGAGTGGCTAGATGGCCCGTATAGCTGGTATCAATATTCCGGTGAATAAGCATGCTGAAATCGCATTAACATCGATTTATGGCATTGGTCGTACACGTGCGCAGCAAATTTGTGTTGCAGCCGGTATTAAACCTTCGACCAAGATTAGTGAACTGGCAGAAAATGACGTTGAAACTTTGCGTGGTGAAGTTGCTAAATTCACTGTAGAAGGTGACCTGCGTCGTGAAGTATCGATGAACATCAAGCGCTTGATGGATCTGGGTTGTAACCGAGGCATCCGTCACCGTCGTGGTTTACCTTTACGTGGTCAGCGTACTAAAACCAATGCGCGTACGCGCAAAGGCCCACGTAAAGCGATCAGAAAATAAATTTAATATAGGTTTCTAAGAATTATGGCAACCAAAGCTACTCGTACACGTAAGAAAGTGAAAAAGGATGTCTCCGATGGCATCGCTCACATTCATGCGTCATTTAATAACACTATTGTGACCATTACTGATCGTCAGGGTAATGCACTGTGCTGGGCTACAGCAGGTGGTTCAGGTTTCCGTGGTTCACGTAAAAGTACACCATTTGCCGCGCAGGTTGCCGCAGAACGTGCAGGCACCATGGCTAAAGAGTACGGCATGAAGAATTTGGAAGTGTGTGTGAAAGGTCCTGGCCCTGGACGTGAGTCAGCAGTTCGTGCTTTGAATGCTACCGGTTTTAAAATTACCAATATTTCGGATGTGACGCCTATCCCGCATAACGGTTGTCGTCCACCCAAAAAACGTCGCGTATAAGCGGGGAGAACTACATTGGCTAGATACATTGGAGCAAAATGTCGCTTGTGCCGTCGTGAAGGCGAAAAGCTGTTTTTGAAAGGCGAGAAGTGCTTTAGCAGTAAGTGTGCGATGGAAAGTCGTCCTTTCCCACCTGGCCAGCATGGTCAGCGTCGTGGTCGCCCTTCTGACTATGCAACCCAGTTGCGTGAGAAGCAAAAGCTGCGTCGTACTTATGGAATTCTCGAAGACCAGTTCCGTGGTTATTACAAAGATGCAGATCGCATTAAAGGTTCTACAGGTGAAAACCTGCTGCAGTTATTGGAATCTCGTCTGGATAATGTAGTTTACCGTATGGGTTTTGGCGCATCGCGCTCAGAAGCTCGTCAATTAGTGCGTCATCAGGCAGTTACCTTAAATGGTCAAAAGGTAAATATACCTTCTATCCAGGTTAAAGCAGGTGATGTGCTCGGTGTTTCTGAAAAAGCCAATTCACAACTGCGTATCAAGGGTGCTGTCGAATCTGCACAAAACCGTGGTATTCCTGAGTGGTTGGATGTTGATGCAAGTAAACTGACAGGCACCTTTAAAGCAATGCCTGAGCGCAGTGAGCTATCTTCAGACATTAATGAGCACCTGGTAGTGGAATTGTACTCGAAGTAATCGTTCCACTTGCCGCGCTAGCGGGAACGCTAGCGTATCTTTTGGGTTTTATATTTGGATATAAATTAGAGGGCAATCCATGCAGGCCTCAGTATCAGAGTTTTTATCACCAAGAATTGTTGATGTTCAACAGGTTGATGACACACATGCAAAAGTAACGCTGGAACCATTGGAAAGAGGTTTTGGCCATACTTTAGGTAATGCATTGCGTCGTATCTTACTGTCTTCAATGAACGGCTGTGCCATCGTCGAAGTAGAAATTGACGGTGTGTTGCATGAATACACAACCATTGAAGGTGTACAGGAAGACGTTGTTGATATTTTGCTAAACCTTAAAGGTGTAGCACTTCGTATGGAAGGCGGCACAGAAGCCACTTTAAAACTTAATAAGAAAGGTCCTGGTGCTGTGACTGCAGGTGACATTACCCTGGATCACAATGTTGAAGTAGTTAACCCGGATCATGTGATTGCCAACCTGACCAAGGATGGCGAAATCAGCATGACATTGAAAGTTGCCTCAGGTCGTGGTTATCAGCCAGCTTCTACACGTAACATTGAAGAAGAAGAAGATCGTCCAATTGGTCGTTTGCAACTGGATGCCAGTTTCAGCCCGGTTCAGCGTGTCGCTTATGTTGTTGATAGTGCGCGTGTAGAACAACGTACTAACCTGGATAAGCTGATTATCGAGCTTGAAACCAATGGTACGATTGATCCTGAAGCAGCAATCCGTAGTGCGGCAACAATTTTACAAGACCAGCTTTTAGCCTTCGTTGATCTGAAGAGTAAGGAAGAAGCTGAACCTGCTGAATTGGAGCCAGAAGTAGATCCTATACTGTTACGTCCAGTTGATGATCTGGAACTGACTGTCCGTTCAGCTAACTGTTTAAAAGCAGAACAAATTTATTACATTGGTGATTTGATTCAACGCACAGAAGTTGAATTACTCAAGACCCCTAATTTGGGTAAAAAATCACTGACAGAAATTAAAGACGTGCTGGCATCCCGTGGTTTATCTCTGGGTATGCGTCTGGAAAACTGGCCACCTGCCAGTTTGAGCAAAGACTAAGCACGTAAGCATTAACATTAGAACTTAAGGTATAGAACCATGCGTCACCGTCAAAGTGGTCGTCAATTAAATCGAAACAGCTCACATCGTAAAGCGATGTTTAAAAATATGTCTGCTTCTTTATTTGATCATGAGTTGATTAAAACAACTTTGCCAAAAGCTAAAGAGTTACGCCGTAAAGCTGAAAAGCTGATTACTTTAGCAAAAATAGATAGCGTTGCTAATCGCCGCCTGGCATTTGCACGTTTACGTGATCGTGAGGCGGTAACTAAATTATTTAATGAGTTAGGCCCACGTTACAAAGACCGCCCAGGTGGTTATCTGCGTATCTTGAAATGTGGTTTCCGTACCGGTGATAATGCACCAATGGCTTATGTTGAACTGGTTGACCGTTCTGTTGCGGATGAAGCAGCCAATACGGCTGAATCTTCATAAGCTTGAATAACTACATCTGTATCTAAAAAAGCCGGAGATAATTCTCCGGCTTTTTTTTACCTTTTATCTGCTCTGTTTCTTATTTCTTCAATAAGTGTCTTTTGTGATACGCGCAATCGTTCCAATGTCATAGTTGTTTTTAATTTTCAGTGTATTTTGTATAGCAGCTTCAAATTTTCCTTTTGCTCTATCCTCGGTTTCTTCGCGAAATATCTTGAAAGTGTCATTAGCCATCCATAATTTTTTGAATGTCATCAACTATAATCTCTGCGGAAGAGCCAATTTTTTATGAGAGAATATCAACGATAGTTTCTCGCCAGTAGTTTGTCATTTTATGGGGCTCCAGAATAATAATTTTAGTATCGTGTTACTGTTTTTATCGCTATGAATTTGCTAGGGTTAAAAATATCAACAAGCGGTGTCATGTTTATTACAGTTATCTTTCAGTATGATGACAGGCTAATAAGAACAACAGGTTAAATTTAATGATTGTTTTATTTTCTGATTTTAGCTGGCAGGGCCCTTATGTTGGGCAAATGAAAGCGGTGCTGAAAAGTAAAGTGCCGAATGTGCCTGTTATAGACTTGATGCATGACGTGCCTGTTTTTGATCCTGTTGCTGCTTCTTATCTGTTAGCCGCATTAGCACCTCAATTCCCCCAAGATACTATTTTTCTCGCTGTTGTTGATCCTGGGGTAGGTCACCCTGAACGTCGGCCTTATATGGTTCAGGCAGATGGACGCTGGTTTATTGGCCCTGACAATGGTTTATTCAATGTAATTGAAGCCCGCGGTATTGATGTGCAGCGTTACGAAATACTCTGGAAGCCAGAAAAAATATCCAGCTCATTTCATGGTCGAGATTTGTTTGCGCCTGTCGCGGCAATGTTAAGCCAATGGGATATGCCAGAGAATAGTCTGCTTGGTGTCAATGAAACCTCAGTTTCAGATAATTTGTATCAGATCATTTATATTGATCATTATGGAAATGCTATGAGCGGGGTTCAAGCAAAAAGTGTAACAAAGGATCAAACAATCAGTATAAATGGTCATGAACTTCAATATTCTGAAACATTTTCATTAGTGCCTGAGGGGCAGGCATTTTGGTATATAAATTCGAATAGTTTGGTAGAGATTGCGGTTAACAAAGGGAATGCCGGGGAAATACTATCGCTTACTGTGGGTAGTGCGCTTGATGTTATTTAATACATTACATTAATATGCGGTTTTAATAAGCTTGCATATCTATACAGTACAGCTAGAATAATATGTAAATAACAATACGAAGGGGTGGATATGCCTTTCTATAGAGAACTGAAGAACCCTGCCCAATATAACAAGAGCTTCCAGGAAGGATTTGCTTTATTTGTTCAAGAGGATTTTTCTGCTGCATTACCATTATTGTCAGATGCCATACGTGATGCTGACAAAGGTGATGATAGCAAATACAAATATCTATCCTATTATGGACGGGTATTATTTTATCTTGGTGAGCAGAAAGCAGGTCTAGAAAAGTGTTTGGCAGCAGCTGAACAAGAGTCGAGACATTCTGACGTCTTTTATAATTTAGCCTGTGTTGCTCGTCTATCTCAGCAACGGGAATTGGCACTTAAATCATTAGCAAAGGGTAGAGCGATTGCTCCCTATGATACGCAGTTATTACATATGAGATGTGCACTGGGTATGCGCCGTAAACCTGTCCTGAGTTGTTTTCCGCGCGAAAATATCCTGAATATCCTGTTGGGCAAAGCAACATACCCGTGGTTCAAACCTACCCACGTGTTAAGTTAGCTTGTTTCTTTAGATAATGAAAAGAAAAATAATTGATTGTGTGATATCCCCCGCCATACTATCCGGCTTTTTTCCTGGTTTGTTTCTTGTGCAGTAAAGGCTTCAGGTACTGACCAGTATGTGATGTAGTGCATTCAGCCACTGTCTCTGGAGTACCAGAGCAGACGACTTGACCACCTTTGTTACCACCTTCCGGCCCCATATCAATAATCCAGTCAGCCGTTTTTATTACATCCAGATTATGCTCGATGACAACAATAGTATTTCCATGGTCGCGTAAACGATGGAGTACGGCCAATAACTGTTCAATATCGTGAAAGTGTAGGCCGGTCGTTGGTTCGTCCAGTATATACAGTGTATTACCGGTATCGCGTTTGGATAATTCCCGTGAGAGTTTTACGCGTTGTGCTTCGCCGCCAGAAAGGGTGGTCGCATTTTGTCCTAGCGTAATATAGCTTAGACCAACATCGATCAAGGTTTGTAATTTGCGCTTTACTACGGGAATAGCATCAAAGAATTGTAGAGCATCTTCAACAGTCATTTTCAGAACTTCAAAAATATTCTTGCCCTTGTATTTGATTTCCAGTGTTTCACGGTTATAACGTTTGCCATTGCAGACATCACAGGGCACGTAAATATCAGGTAAAAAGTGCATCTCGACTTTTATTACCCCGTCTCCCTGACAAGCTTCACATCGACCACCTTTGACATTGAAGCTAAAACGACCTGGGGAGTAACCACGGGCGCGGGCTTCCTGGGTACCGGAAAAAATCTCACGAATTGGCGTGAATAGCCCGGTATAGGTGGCAGGGTTAGAACGCGGAGTACGACCAATGGGACTTTGGTCAATATCCACTACTTTATCAAATTGTCCCAGACCGGTAATTTCATCATAAGCAGCAGCGGATTCACTGGCTTTATTAATTTCCTGTGCCGCATAGCGATACAGCGTGTCATTTATCAGGGTCGATTTACCAGAACCGGACACACCGGTAATCGCGGTCATAAGTCCGGTTGGAATATCAATGTCGACATTCTTCAGATTATTACCTTTCGCACCACGAATAGATAACAGTCGTTTTTCATCATACGCCGTGCGCTGTTCTGGAATGGCTATCGATTTTCTACCTCCAATATATTGACCAGTCAGTGAGTTGGGGTTATTAACCACATCCTGTGGCGTACCTTGTGCGACAATTTGTCCACCGTGCACGCCAGCGCCGGGCCCAATGTCGACCACATAGTCAGCACTAAGTATGGCCTCCTCATCATGTTCGACCACAATCACCGTATTTCCCAGATCACGCAGGTAGGTGAGAGTATTGAGCAGACGGGTATTGTCCCGTTGATGGAGGCCAATAGAGGGCTCATCAAGCACGTACATTACGCCGACCAGGCCAGCACCAATCTGGCTGGCCAGACGAATACGCTGGGCTTCACCCCCAGAGAGTGTGTCAGCACCGCGGTCCAGGCTGAGATACTCCAGCCCTACATTGACCAGAAAATTCAGGCGTTGGTTGATTTCTTTGACAATTTTGGAGGCAATTTCACCACGATGCCCAGGCATCTGCAATTCAGAAAAGAATTGCTGGGCCTCGTCAATGGGCATGGCGCTAATATCAGGCAGGGTTTTATCCACAATATAAACATGTCGAGCAGCTTCATTGAGCCGGCTGCCACCACAATCAACGCAAGATTGAAGATTGATATATTTGGCCAGTTCTTCACGCACCACATTGGATTCGGTATCACGATAGCGCCGCGACATATTGTGGATAACGCCTTCAAACGGCTGGTTCTTACGGTGTTCACCACCACGGTCGTTGTAGTAGGTGAACTGGATTTTTTCCTTACCGCTACCATACAGCACGACCTTGCGGACTTTCTCAGGCAGCTTTTCAAACGGCGTATCCATATCGAAATCGTAGTGCTCTGACAACGACAGCAGCATCTGGAAGTAATAGATATTGCGTCTATCCCAACCACGGATAGCGCCACTGCTCAGGGACAGTTCAGGGTGGCTGACCACGCATTCAGGATCGAAATACTGCTGGTGGCCGAGGCCATCACAGCTGGGGCAAGCACCTGCGGGGTTATTAAAGGAGAATAAACGAGGTTCCAGTTCAGTTAGTGAGTATCCACATTCAGAGCAAGCGAAGTTAGCGGAAAATACTAATTCTTCCTGCTTATCTTCGTCGCTACGCACGTCCTTGTGCTCTCGCGACATTTGTACATCCTGTACGTCACGCATGGGCGCAATCCGAATGACACCACCTGATAGATTAAGCGCAGTTTCAATAGAATCAGCCAAGCGGGTTTTCAAGTCTTCGCGTACTTTGAAGCGATCTACGACGACCTCAATGGTGTGTTTCTTTTTTTTCTCCAGTGTTTCGATCTGATCCAGCTCCAGAACCTGTCCATCAATTCGGGCACGGATATAGCCCTCGCTACGCAGCGAATCCAGAACCTGTTCATGCTCGCCTTTACGCCCATCAATGACCGGAGCTAACAGCATCAGCTTGCTGCCTTCGGGCAGTCCCAGAATATGATCCACCATCTGGCTAACCGTCTGAGCATCCAGTGTAATGTTATGTTCAGGACATCGTGGCTCACCCGCGCGGGCAAATAGCAGGCGCAGATAGTCATAGATTTCGGTAATTGTCCCTACGGTTGAGCGGGGATTATGGGATGTAGATTTTTGTTCAATGGAAATCGCTGGCGACAGCCCCTCAATATGATCTACATCAGGTTTTTCCATCACTGACAGGAACTGGCGGGCATAGGCTGATAATGACTCTACATAGCGGCGTTGGCCTTCTGCGTAGATAGTATCAAAGGCCAGGGATGACTTGCCTGAGCCGGACAGACCGGTGATGACAATAAGTTTGTCACGCGGTAAATCCAGGTCAATATTCTTTAAATTGTGGGTGCGAGCCCCACGGATGTGGATGGTGTCCATGTAAAACCTTCATCTCAACAAGCAACCCACAATCATACGCGCAGGCTTATGCGGAGGCAAAACTTATACGTTGATTTTGTGAAAAGAGTGGAGTCAGGAAAACTAATAATTTAGAGGTTCTGGCTTGCCCAATTAACAGCTTGCATACGATTACTGACATCGAGTTTCTTGTAAATATGGTAAATATGGGTTTTTATGGTGTGAACACTCAAACAAAGGTTTCGCGCGATATCAGAGTTTTTGGCACCAGTGGCAATCAGGTTAAGAATTTCAACTTCTCTGCTGGTGAGGACATCATGATTTTGTTTGTAACCGGGCGTATTCGTGTAAGGCGTTTTGGTTTTACGCAGCTGTTCAGAAAGTATTTTACGCGGTAGCCAGAGTTCACCATTGAATATGGCATGAATTCCCTTAGTGAGGTTTTCCGGTTGAATGCCAGTATAAAACAGGCCCTGAATATCCAGCTCAGCTGCCATTTGTTCGATTTCGCTATCCGCTGAGATATTAAAAAAAGCAAATAGGTCCGACTGGTTACGACTGATATTGTAAATATGTAGCGGTTGATAAGTATCGTTGTTTTGACCATCAACCAGTGTCAGAGAGGGGACACTATGTTTGGGGTGTTCATTTTCCATCAGCTGTTCGATATTGAGAACATGGCAATGTGCCTGGGTTTGTTGCTCAAGAAAGCCCACAAATGGGTCTGTTGGCAGGTTGCCAGGTTGAACAATGTAGATATGCGCTCCACTTAACATTTTCACTTCCTTATGTGTTCTAAAGTCACTTTTATTATTTCCAGCTAAGCATTCGTCGAGAGTGTACACAATGACACAAATTATACGTCCAATTGCTATACTGACAACGTTTTGTCGGGCAACCAGTACTTTTTACCTATAAGGACATTTCATGTTGCAACTGCCAGATGCCCCATTTCACTCACTATAAGAAGCTGTTACTATTTTGGCCGTTATACTCATTCTAACTAAAGCTTTGTTTTCATGACCTTATCAAGCCGAATGTCCCGTTTTGAACTGCGGGTAGCCTTTTTATTAGCCGGCATTTTCTCAACGCGCATGTTGGGATTATTCATGATTCTGCCGGTATTTGCCCTGTACGCGCAGAATATTGAAGGATATTCGCCGCTTTTGGTTGGCCTGGCACTGGGCATTTATGGTCTGACACAGGCATTTCTGCAAATTCCACTAGGGCGACTCTCAGATCGGATTGGCCGCAAGCCGGTCATATTGGGCGGATTAGTGGTATTTGCTATCGGTAGTGTAGTGGCGGCAATGGCCGATAGTATGTGGGGTATTATTCTCGGTAGGGCGCTACAAGGGGCTGGCGCTATAGCCAGCGCAGTGATGGCGCTGGCGGCCGATCTCACACGCGAAGAACATCGGGTTAAAGTCATGGCCTTAATTGGCATTAGCATAGGCATCTCCTTTGCTTTGGCTTTGATTATTGGCCCACTACTGCATAGTTGGGCAGGCTTATCGGGTATTTTCTGGATAACAGCGCTGCTTGCGGTGTCAGGTATATTACTAGTGTTAACCAAAGTACCTAGTCCCGCAGTGAGTCGCTTTCGTCGCGATACTGAGGTGGAGTTGGACTGGATTGGAGAGGCGCTGCGCCACCCTCAGTTACTGCGTCTTGATCTGAGTATTTTTATTCTGCACTTTATTCTCATGGCCAGCTTCGTGGTTGTGCCTTTGATGCTGCATGAGCAAATAACAAGCGGGGTAGGAAGTCATTGGCAAGTCTATTTACCTGTGTTGTTGCTGGCCATGTTGGCCGTGAGCCCTTTTATTTTCATGGCGGAGAAAAAACATAAGATAAAACAAGTATTTACAACAGCTATCTTTATCATCATGTTATCTCAGCTCGCTTTATCACAGTGGGGAAACAGTTTTGCGGGTTTGGTATTTTTGTTGTGGTTATTCTTTACAGCGTTTAATCTACTGGAAGCTATGTTGCCCTCCCTGGTATCCAAAATGGCACCCGCTGCGCATAAAGGTACTGCCATGGGAGCCTATTCGACAGCACAATTCTTGGGTGTTTTCCTGGGTGGCCTGATGGGTGGCTGGAGTGTTGGCCAATGGGGTAATGAGAGTGTTTTTGTGTTGAATGGCATACTGGCATTTGGCTGGCTAATGCTGGTTTGGCGAATGCCTCAACCACAATACCACAGCAGCTATATGTTGAATGTTGGTATGATGGACGATAATCAAGGCGCTGAATTAGCGGATCAGTTATCAGAAATAGTCGGTGTGGAAGAAGCATTGGTTGTTGCCAGGGAAGGGGTTGCGTATCTGAAGGTTGATATGAAAGTACTGGATATCGACAAGTTAAATTCATATTCTGTTTCAGCAATCGATGAACCGTAATAATAG
>Ga0224514_10000236_pt1 | contig 16752 bp, 21 predicted proteins | sample SF_May12_sed_USG_3_FD_169107 | JGI IMG/M metagenome (GOLD analysis project Ga0224514, IMG submission 169107) | Sediment microbial communities from San Francisco Bay, California, United States - SF_May12_sed_USGS_24 | ecosystem: Environmental > Aquatic > Marine > Sediment | place: USA... | reverse complement strand
ACGCCTTGTTTAACCATGGCTGCCAGGTCATTCAAATGCATATTACAGGTGTTGCCTTCCCACCAGACACTGGAAATTCCCACTTCTGCCTTGGCCATATCTTCATGTGTTAAACCCGTGCCATACAACATGGCCTGCGAGGCACCCTGCGATTTGGGTTGGGTGATACGGGAACTGTACTTGTTCAACTTCTCAGACATGCCGGTTCTCCAGTGTAGCGAGCAGATAGAAATAAATTGGGTGCGCAGTATAAAACAATCCCGATGGGAACACCGCACAGCAGTGAAATACGCCACAATTTCTGCGCTCAAATGGGTGTAGATATATAGACCCAGCGCACAGAATCTGGCGGCAAGCGTTAATGTTATCGCTCGCCTGCCGATATTAGGGCATAGACTGATTGTAATGCGTATTTAATAAAATTGCTCTATAACAAACAGTTAGAGCCATTTCTTTGAGATATTAATCAACTTTGGCCGTGATTGTAGAACAACTATGAATAAATCTGGCTACATTTCCGGCATTATCCTTGGCGCTGGCATTTGGCTGTGCGTTACCCCTTCGATTTTCGGGCAGAGCCAGAACCTTGGCAAACTGGTTAACCAGCGACACCAGTTTCAGGAAGCTGAAAAAGCGTTAAATCAAGGCCGACTCAGCCGTTATCGACAACTGGAAGAACAGTTGCGTGATTACCCCTTGCATCCCTACCTCGAATACGCCGAACTGAAGCGTCGTCTGGGTAAAGCCCAACCCCAGGAAGTTAAGTCCTTTTTAGACGAGAATGCAGATTCCCCATTGGCAATCCGGCTGCAAGGCCGCTGGTTGAGGAGTCTGGCACGCCAGGGCCGCTGGCAAATCCTGGTGGACAATTTCACCAGTCCCGGGGATCGCGATTTGCTCTGTAGTTATGCCACTGCCCTGCTCAAAGTGGGCGAAGCAAATCGGGCCTTCGCCATTACCGAAGGGCTGTGGTTGACGGGCCGCAGCCTGCCCCGACGCTGTGATTATCCCATCAACGCCTGGAAACAAGCCGGTCACTTGACGAATGAACTCCTGTGGCAACGTATTCGGCTGGCCATGCAGAGCGGCCAGGTAAGACTGGCCCGTTATCTGGCGGAAGACTTACCGAAAGAAGAACGCTATTGGGTCAATATCTGGAGCAAGGTTCGCCGCGATCCGTCTTATCTGGTGAAAGTAAATAACCACTTCGCAGAGCAACGCCCGGAAGTCCTGGGTTGGATCACCGTCTATGGTCTACGCCGCATGGCACGCAAGGATCCCATCCAGGCCGCCAATTATTGGCAGACCCTGCGGCAACAACATCTTTTTAGTATTGATGATCAGGAGCGCATTGAACGACGCCTGGCCCTGGCGTTGCTCAAGGAGTCATCTACTGAGGCCGCCCAGTGGCTCAAAACCCTCAACCTGAATATGCTCGATGACAAGGTGGTGAGCCTGCACTTTTATTCCTCCATGCGAGATCAGGACTGGGATACGGCATTGGAATGGCTCGAACGGCTTACTCTCGGACAACAACACACCCCACAATGGCGTTATTGGCGCGGACGGGTGATGGAGGCGAAGGGCCACTTGGAAGAAGCCCGTGCGATTTATCTTTTGAATGGTGAAGAGAGAGGTTATTACAGTTTTCTGGCCGCGGATCGAGCAGGACACCGCTATCAGTTTGCCCATGCACCTCTGGTCTACCAGGCATCGGAACTGGCTGACGTCGAGGCACTGCCGGCCGTTCAGCGGGCGCGTGAACTTTATGCCATTAAACGCACTGTCGATGCCCGTCGTGAGTGGAACTATGCCATCGAACGTATGCCTCAGCCCCAATTGCTGAAAGCCGCCAAACTGGCTAGTGCCTGGGGCTGGCATGACCGCGCTATCACCACCCTGGCACAGGCAAAGTACTGGGATGATCTGGAGTTGCGCTTTCCACTCGCCCATCAGCAACAGGTGCTGAACCAGGCCGCCAGACAACAAATCAACCCGGCCTGGGCCTTTGCCATTATTCGCCAGGAAAGTGCCTTTACCGCCGATGCCCGCTCTCATGCCGGTGCGTTGGGACTGATGCAATTGCTGCCACGCACTGCCCGGGATATGGCCCGCTCACTGCGCGTACGCAAGCCCAGAAAGCGCGATATCCTCAAAATCGATACCAACATACAACTCGGGGTGGGCTACTTGAAAAAGGTCCAGGACCGCTATCAGGGGCACCCGGTATTGGCGACTGCGGCGTATAACGCCGGCCCACGTAACGTCAAACGCTGGCTTCCGGACAACGGGACCGTGGCCGCCGATATCTGGATCGAAACCGTACCGTTTAAGGAAACACGCGATTACCTGAAGCGAGTGCTCACCTACACCGTAATTTACGAACAGCGCCTGGGGCAGCAGCCAAAATCCTTACTGGAACGCATGACACCGATCAGTGTCACCACCACCACAGCCAGCCACGCGGCTCGCGGCCGCAAGGACACCTGAAGAACACTTAGGGCCCTGATTGGACTGGTAAAAATCCGGTCTCTCAAGCGAATCGGTTTCGCGCCGATAAGCTAGTAATAAAAAAGTATTACGGGAGAAACACCATGACTTTTGTGATCATGACCTGTCTGGGCATCTGCCTGTTCATCGCCGGTTATTACTTCGGCAACCAGATGGGACGAACCGAGTTTATTCGTAACTACCTGGCAGCAGCCCGGAAAAAAGAGATCTGATCGCAAGCCATTCCAGTATTAATACCAAGATCACAGGCGCCCCGGCCACAAGCCGCGGCGCCTTTTTAATACCTAATTAACAGAACACCCAATTAATTGAATTAATTATCAATTAGTTACAAACTTTTCTTGATATTCTAGATGAATATGTATATACATTTATTGGTAAGACACATAAAAAGTGGACTCAACCCGGCTCGGAGAATGACAGCCTTGTCTTTCCAAAACAGTTGAGAACCACAAATATAATATATTACAATAAGTTATAAATTTTTCTTTACAATTTACTTTAGATATAATATATATGTTATTAAATTGTAAGGAGGAAATAATTATGAACGAAGAAGATATCCCTCTCTACGAAGTCGAAGAATTGTCGCTGGAAGATGCCATCCTGTTAATGGCTTCAGAACAAGAAAAATATCAAACCGATTACAGCGCCACTTCGCAACGTATTCTGCACTTGGTGGCTTGATATTCTTCCCACCGGCATCCGCTATTAACTGATCACCCCACAATGCATGTTGGCCTGGGCTTGTTGTCAGGCCAACCTCTGCATTCTCTAATGCGCTCGAGCAATTCGGGAACCACAGGAATTTGCCCTGTCAGGGCAGCTTTATCGTAAATCGAAATTAAATTCGCCGACCTGATTTAGCCGCGAGATTGCGTGAGAACGTCAATTATCTCGTCCTCTTCGGTAATGCGATCCGCCAATACTTCACCCAGTTGCGACAAATCACGATCCAGACTTTGAAGATCACCGGGTTTATCGGCTTCGTATTTTTCGTTGAAATCGAGAATGAATCGCGTCGTGCTTGAAATACGGGGATAAACTTTAGCGGCAATTTCCTTTACTACTGCACGACGTTCCGTGCCCTCCTCGATAAATCTGTAAAGCTGGAAATGGGAACTGGCGGTATAGTCCACCAAAGACTCGCAAAACTCCTGTAACAACGCCTGCACACCTTCCTCGGGATTAAACGGGCGCATAGCCGCTAGCTGATTGAGTAATGCCAGCGTTTCAGTACGTGTTTGCAGCAGGGTCTGCAATTTATCGATTGAACTTGACCTGCGCTCAACAGTTTCCTGGACTTCCACGAAACACCTCCCTATCTCCCCTCTATGAAACTCAACTATGCCCTTGCTAGCGCACAAATTTCAAGCGGTTAAATCACTCTTAATCCGTGAAGGGCGCAAAAATTCAAACATAAGTCCACAATGGCAGCGTTCGAGTCGCCTCTCGTAAGCGATTTTCATGCTGTTTATAGTCAGGCATAAGCTCTGCCACTAACTGCCAGAAACTGGCCGAGTGGTTCATATGCTGTGTGTGACATAACTCATGAATAAACAAATAACGCACCGTGGCCGCCGGTAATAGCAACAGATTACGGTTGAGACTGATTGTCTGCCTACTTGAACAACTGCCCCAACGGGTTTTCTGACCTCGAATTTGAGTCTTTGTAAACGGCAGCCCCACTTCCTCACTGGTCTGCTGTAGCCATGCGGGCAAGACCTGGCGAGCCCGTTGTTGTAACCAGTCTCGCAAGTATGCCGCATTGCTTCGCGACGATAATTCGGCATTTAAAATCAAGCGGCGGCCTGGTATCGAAACCATCGGTTTCCGCTTGCTCTGGCTGGCATAATCCACCTGCCAGACTTCATTAATCGCGGCCAATTCAATGCAATCAGGACGCAGGGTATGGCTAACAGGGGCGGTTTGTTGCCGTTCTGTCACTCGTTGCAAGACCCTCTGCAACCAGGCACGCTTTTTTTCCAGAAGCCGCGGTACCGTGGCCGGGTCTATGCTGGCGGGAATAACGACCACCACCTCACCCAGGGGCGTGACCTTGATACGCATGTGACGCGCCCGACGACTGATGCGAAGTTCGTAATCAGGGAAGTTTAAATTTTCCGAAGCGGACATAGATATTTGCCATCTGAAGCAGGATTCCTGGCTCAACACCATAACAGAAGTATTTCAATCAGGTATAATCCAGACGACTGTTCAGTTATTCCGTGACCTTATTTCCATGAAACCCGAACTACTGTTACCTGCCGGTACTCTGAAAAATATGCGCTATGCCTTTGCCTATGGCGCCGATGCGGTGTATGCCGGCCAGCCACGCTACAGCCTGCGCGTACGGAATAATGATTTCATGCTGGAGAATCTCGCCACCGGGATTGATGAGGCACACCAGCAGGGGAAAAAGTTTTTTGTCGCCAGCAACATCATGCCGCATAACAGCAAGATTAAAACCTACCTGGCGGACATGGCGCCCGTCATTGCCATGCGACCTGACGCCCTGATCATGGCTGATCCGGGCCTGATTATGATGGTACGGGAGCAATGGCCGGAAATGCCCATCCACTTGTCCGTACAGGCCAATACGGTCAATTACGCCGCGGTCAAATTCTGGCAATCCCTGGGACTGTCACGTGTCATCCTCTCGCGTGAGCTGTCACTCGACGAAATCGAGGAAATTCGCCAGCAATGTCCGGATATGGAACTGGAAGTGTTCGTCCATGGTGCACTGTGTATCGCCTATTCCGGCCGCTGCTTGCTATCGGGTTATTTCAACCATCGCGATCCGAACCAGGGTACCTGTACCAATGCCTGCCGTTGGGAATACAACGTGCACAACGCGGAAGAAAACGAAACCGGGGATGTGCAAAAAATTGAATTTGACGCCATGGCGGCCATGAAAACCCCGGAGCTGTTTCCCGAACCGGTCAAGCAACGTCATCCCCTGGCAGATAACGTCTACCTGATAGAGGAAGCGACCCGGCCAGGGGAGTACATGCCCATCATGGAAGATGAGCATGGCACCTACATCATGAATTCCCGAGACTTGCGGGCGATCCAGCATATCGAGCGGCTCACCCACATCGGCATCGATTCATTCAAAATTGAGGGCCGCACCAAGTCGCATTATTACGCCGCCCGCACCGCCCAGATTTATCGTCAGGCCATTGATGATGCCCAGGCAGGGAAACCGTTCGATCCGCGTTTATACGCCAAGCTGGAAAGCCTCGCCAACCGGGGCTATACCGATGGCTTCTATGAGCGTCACCCCGCCCAGGCTTACCAGAACTACCTGGATGGGCATTCCGCCAATTTCAAACAACGGTTTGTAGGTGAAATTACTGGCTTCGATTCGGACAAAGGCCTGGCCGAAGTTCTGGTGAAAAACAAATTTGCCGTCGGCGATAACCTGGAAGTGATCCTGCCGGGTGGTAACCAGACTATTACCCTGCAACACATGGAAAATCTCAAGGGCGAGGAGATGCAGGAAGTCCCCGGCGGTGGCTACCAGGTTCGCATTCCCCTGCCTGCGGCAGATTATGACAAGGGGCTGCTGGCCAGGAATCTCAACTGACTGCTTGGCTGCTAGTTACAGATTGTTTGTTGTTGTCCACCAACCGAGAGAGCCTTGCCAGAAAATTTGAGCCTTCAAATTGCCAGCAACCCGTCCCATGGACTACCACAACCCCAACCATCTTTACCTCTGTATTGATCAGGGCGGCCATGCCAGCCGCGTGCTGGTGTTCAATCAGCAAGGGGATCTGGTAATCCAGGCATCTCAGAACATCGAGGCGCGACATACGCCGGAAGGCTATATCGAATATGACGCTGCCGAGCTGTTGGACTCGATTCAGTCTCCCCTGCGCACTGTCCTGACTGAACTCGGCGACAGGCTACATGACATCAAGGCAGCCGGACTGGCCACCCAACGGTCCAACGTGGTGTGCTGGGACAGCAACACCGGCCAGGCACTCAGTCCTATTATCAGTTGGCAGGATCGACGGGGGGCCGCGCAGCTGCCGCCTCTCAAATCCCATGCCGAACAGATCCAGTCCACCACCGGACTGTTTCTCTCGGCCCACTACGGCGCGAGCAAGCTGCGCTGGTGCCTGGACAACCTGCCTGCGGTACAAGACGCCCTGGCGGAACAACGCTTGAGCTTGGGTCCCATGGCAAGTTTCCTCACCTTTCACCTGGTGCAGGAACGGCCTCACATCACCGATCCGGTGAACGCCTCCCGAACCCAGTTGCTTAACCTCCAGACCCTTGACTGGGATGCGGCATTACTTGAACTGTTTGATGTGCCTCGCGGGCCCCTGCCTCAATGTGTCCCCAGCCTGCATGCCTACGGCCAACTTGTGGAAGCGCCGACAATCCCGCTACGCCTGGTTAGCGGAGATCAGGCCACAGCCATGTATGCTTATGGCGAGCTGCAGCCCAACACTGCTTACCTCAATATCGGTACCGGCGCCTTCCTCTCTCGTCCTTCCGGTGAAGTCCGAATTGAGGGACGCCGGTTGTTAACCAGTTTGATCCTGCAACAGGCAAATAAAACCCAGTATGTGTTGGAAGGCACGGTGAATGGTGCCGGTTCTGCTCTGGAATGGTTTGCGGATGAATACGTCATCCCGAATCTGCTACAGCAATTACCAAACTGGTTGAGGGAGTATGCCAACCCGGAGGCATTGTTCCTTAACGGCATCTCGGGGCTCGGCGCCCCCTTCTGGGTGGCTGACTTTCCCAGTCGGTTTGAAGGTAGTGCGAATCCCCAGGCTCGCGCCGTTGCCGTGGTTGAAAGTATCGTCTTCCTGATACAAGCGAGCCTGGATGAAATGTTCAAACTGGCTTCCCCACCGGAGCAGATTCAGGTCACCGGGGGGCTCGTGCAGCTCGATGGTTTGTGTCAACGTCTGGCGGATCTCTCCGGCTTGCCGGTCTATCGCCCGCTGCAGTGTGAAGCCACCGGCCGGGGTACGGCCTATTTGCTGGCGGATTCGCCGCACCACTGGCCGGAAGAAAAGCCAGGTGAGTGGTTTGAACCCCTGGACAATCCTTTGCTCAAGCAAGCCTACTGTCAATGGCTGGAGCTGATGTTGCAAACCATGCGCAGTTGAATCAGAACATCAATATCTTCACTCAAGCGGTGCGCCTATGGTTGCCATCGCAGCCAACATCTCGCCTATGGCGAAGGTTTCCACCAGGCTCGCTCCCCGTTGTAACAGGCTGTAGGCCTGTTGGGGATCGGTACATTCAAACAACACCAGTTTGCTGCCTTTACATACAAGATCGCCAGCAACGGGGACGCTTGCCAATTTGCAAAACAGATATTGAGGTTGGAGTGCCAGTATTGCTGTTTGTTCACGCTGCGCCCAGTCATCGATGACCACACCGAGGGGATAGTCACTGGTTTGTCGCAGATACTGCATGGCATCGAGCGAATAGGAAATCAACACCGCCTGGCTCTTGATAGGCTGCAGCAAGGGCAAAACTTGCTCCACCACCGCCTGAATCCCGAACTGTTCCAGACTGATGCGTTTCAGTTCAATGAACACCGTGACGTCAGGATGTTGCCGCAACAAGGTGACGAGTTCATGCAAATGGGGAATCGCAATATCCAGTACGTTTTCAATAGCACGGCTTCGATCGTGGACGCGAAACATCTGTAATTCGTGCCAGTTATAATCATGCACAGCGCCGTCCTGACCACAAAGCCGTTGCAGGTCACGATCGTGAAACAGCACCGGTTCGGCATCCTTGCTCAATTGCACATCCACCTCCACATAGCGGGCCCCCGCCTGCAACGCCGCTTCGACGGATGGCAGGGTATTCTCCGGCAGGCGGGCCGGATAGCCCCGGTGGGCAACAAGATGGTCGGCGAAGAGCATGGATGATTAGCTTTTCTTTTTAGTTTAGAGGATTCTGACACCAAACCAGGCATCTGGCATGTTTTTTCGAACCTGCGTGGCCAGGCTGTTATAATCAGGCCATGTTAAGTTCCCAACTCAGTATTGTACAAATCATCGCCATCGCGATACTGCCAATTCTATTCGCGATCGTGGTGCATGAGGTTTCACATGGTTGGGTGGCCAAAAAGTTAGGGGACAATACTGCCTATATGCTTGGGCGGCTGACACTGAATCCATTCAAGCACATTGATCCAGTAGGCACAGTGCTGGTTCCACTATTATCACTTATTTTCTTTAAATTCGTTTTTGGCTGGGCCAAGCCAGTACCCGTAGATTGGCGCAATCTTCACAATCCACGTCGTGATATGGTTTTAGTCGCCGCCGCAGGACCCGCCTCCAACCTTCTCATGGCTATTGGCTGGGGATTAATCATCCACCTGGCCGCATTGTTGCCGAACAATTTGCTCATTATCAAAGAGCCATTTATTTTCATGGGCGCGATCGGTATTTTCGCCAATGTTATTTTAATGGTCTTCAACCTGTTACCGATTCCACCACTGGATGGAGGGCGCGTCGCCGTTGGGTTGCTGCCTCCGCGCCTTTCCCACCTATTGAGCCAACTCGAACCCTATGGTCTGATTATCATTGTGTTATTGCTGATGAGTGGATTTTTTGGTGGTTTTTTATTTCCTGTTATCTTTGCTGTTATCGGTATGATTGAAGTAATCACTGGACTCCCCGAAGACGCAATATTGAGTGTCATGGCCGTATTATTGCAAAGTGGTCAGTAAATATTCCATCCACATGTGTAAATAGACACAGCCGTTAATACACCTTGATTTTACAAGGGCAGACATATTGTCAATTCCAGCACATCCTGATTAGAATAGTTGCCTGTAGCATGTAACCGGTAACAAACCGGTGTTTAATCACTTATGAATAATGAAGAGTTGTAGTTAAGATGAAATTTGAAGTTCCTTCCTTTGGTTATTTTGTTAAGTCAATTATCATCGCCCTACTGCTGGGTATCATCGGATTCATGCTATACCCCTACCTGGGCTTGGAAAATCAACCCGCACAACGCGCGTTCAGTTATACGTTACTTGCGGGTGCTCTCGCCGGCGCGGTGATTGCGGCAATCAACATAAAGCTGTCTGCTGACACTCGCACAGAATCTATTTTTGTCGGCAACCTGGCATTCAAGGCATCAGCCCATGCGCTGCGCGAGCTGTTTGAGGAATATGGCCAGGTCCATGCGGTGCGCCTGATGACGGACCGGGTCACTCGCAAACCACGGGGATTTGGTTTTGTGGAAATGAATCGCAAACAGGCCCGTGCCGCAATTCGTGCGCTTGATGGAACGGAGTTCTTCGGCCGCGAGATCAAGGTCAACCTGGCGGACAAACGTAAATCCTGACGATTAAAGGTAACGGATAAAAGGGGGCTTAACCCCCTTTTTTTATTAACCCTGTACGTCGAGTAACTCCACATCGAATACCAGTGTGGCATTGGGAGGAATCACGCCGCCTGCACCACGTGCACCATAGCCTAACTCAGCGGGAATGATCAAAGTACGTTGACCCCCGACTTTCATTCCGGCGACACCCTGATCCCAACCCTTGATCACTTGCCCGGCGCCGAGGTTAAACATAAACGGATCATTGCGATCGCGGGAACTGTCAAACTTCTCACCCTTGTTATCTGCCGCAGATTCATCATATAGCCAACCCGTATAATGCACGACTACCGGGTTACCCGCGGCAGCTTCTTTTCCCTCACCTTCCTGCTGATCGATAATTTGTAATTCACTCGCCATATTCTTTCTCCTGTCGTTTAATTTAAATAAAATTAGCCTCGACCGCGCCGGCGCTTCAGTTTGTATTCTGTAATAGAGGAAACCAGATCGTTATAAGGCAGCTCTTCCAGTGTGCCGTACTTTGATTCCAACGCATCCAGCAGGTCCGCAATATCAGCTACGGTGTCTGTTACTTGTCCCGTAATTAACTGTTGTAACCCCAACAAGCCGCCAAACTGGATTTTTTGCAACACACTGTGAGGCATGGTGGTGAGATCATCCTCTACCTCGAATTCCGGTAGCGCGACATTCTTAAGGTGTTGGAATAGCTCAGTACAGCGAACATAGGCCGTCTCAGCTTGACAGACTATTTCTGCGCCTCCGCGTCGAACCACCTGATCAGCATGAACACAACGACATGTCTCCGTTACCAGGGTGCTGCCAAAGGGGCATATCTGTTCCATGCTTACCTCTCCTTAATTCTTATTCGGATAAACAATTTTGTGACTACAATTAAACAGAAATAATGCTGTGATTGATAAGATCAATTGGCATTATTTCAAGTTATATTGGTAAAACCAACCATCGGAAACGGCCAAAGATAAATTATGCTGGAAATCGAACTGATATTACTCTTGATGACCGCAAATGGCGCCCCGATTATACTTCGCTGGCTATTAGGTACGCGTTATGCCTGGCCGCTGGATGGTGGCCTGTTGCTGGCCGATGGTCGCCCCTTGTTTGGAACCAACAAAACCCTGCAGGGGCTGATTGCTGCGCTATTGTGTACAACTCTGCTGGCCTGGTTACTCGGCTGGGACCCCTTGCTCGGCTTATTGTTTGCCGCGATGGCCATGTTGGGAGATCTGCTCGCCAGTTTTATCAAACGCCGGCTCGCGATAGCCCCCAGCGGCATCGCGCCTGGCCTGGATCAAATTCCCGAATCCCTGTTGCCGCTGCTCGCAGTACGCGGCGTTTTAGATTTAAGCTGGCTACAAATTAGCTTAATTGTGGTGACGTTTATTGCCCTCGACTACCTGCTTTCATTCGTACTGTATCGATTACATATTCGCCAACATCCCTATTAATACCCTTAAAAAGGTACCAGCGGCGCAATAAGCGCATCATCAACCTGCTCGCCTTGTAATGCCGCCAGCAAAGCATTGCGGCCCACTTCCCTTGGTTCCCCTTCAGAATGTTGGTCACAGTAATAATTGATGGCAATTTTCAGCATGGTACGCAAACGTCGACTTAATTCAACGTTCGGTGCTGTCTGGCAGATGGTCTCGATATTATCCGCTACGGTTAACAGGGCTTCCCGTGCCGCCAGTGCGCAATCGGACACCCCGGGTGGATATTGTACTGCCACATAATTTCTAATAGCGGCAGCCATAGTGCCGGATAGATTAGGTGAACACTGTAAATGAATAACCTTGGCGGACATAATGCTATCCCTGATGAATCACAGTTGGCCAATTGACATGACTGCTCTTATAATACGCCGGTTTTTGTTCAAAGCCAGCCGTAACCCAATTCATGCCTGACAAATTAATTATAGAAACTTCACTCGATACGTTCGAGCATGATGTCCTGACGGCCTCACATGAGAAGCCCATCCTGGTAGATTTCTGGGCGGAATGGTGCCCACCTTGCGTGGTCGTTGCGCCGTTACTGGAACAAGTGGTGAATGAACGGGATGGCGAGGTTATGCTCGTCAAACTGGAAGTTGATGAAGGTGAAAACATGAAACTCGCTGGTCGTTACCAGGTGCGTGGCTTCCCGACGATTATCTTGTTTCAAAATGGTGAAGAAAAGGGTCGTTTCAGCGGCGCCAAGCCAGTTTCACAAATCGAACTGTTTATCGATGAACACTCGGAATTAATCTGATCCGGCGGGTAGCATCATAATACCCGGGTAATGGTTATTTCTTGTTTTTCTTGCTCTTGTTTTTAGTGACATAAACACCAGGAATCCATGTCTTGTGCAACTTGGCGGTCTCATCCAGTTCGCCGTCAAGCTCATCCACAAATTTAAAGTTGTTCATGCCGATTCGAATGATGTCACCGTTTTGCAATTTAAACAGGGACACGCGCTCATCATTGACGTAGGTATGGTTGGTGCTATCAAGGTCCTGTAAATAGTATTCCAGTTTACCTTCTTCGATAGTACTCATGACCACTTCAAGGATTGCGTGCTCCTTGCTAACAAGATCATCATCGATACTGATGTCGTTAGACGAATCCCTGCCAATACGTGTCTGCTGCTTATCAATAGGCAACTTGATACCGGCTTCATCCTCGTTATATTGAATCAGCATAGCCATAAAATCTTACCTGCCAAGTGCAATAAAATAAGGCAACCAGTACGCCAGTAATGCTAATCCAACGACCATATCTACTCGAAAGACAAGACGCAAACGTTTCCATTCATCACCTTCCGCTTCTGACATCCAGACCCGGGTCATCAGGGCATCAAGCATCAGCAGCATGAAAATCAGCGGCGCCAGAACAGGTATCAATAAACTACTCACCATTTCCCAACCAGCATACGTCACCGGGGTACCGGCAGCCGGCTTTCCCAGAATGGTAATTATCGCGCCGAGAACTAGCACCGCCCGTAAAGGACGTAATTGGCCCAGAAAACCCTGCTCTTGTGTTGCCACTCCCGCCTCTCCTTCAGTCACTATTCGACTATGAATTAGTGAGTTGTGCTACCCGTATTAATAGGAGGCATAAACTCTACTTTAACCTGATTCTTGTAGTCTTCGGTAAATACCAGGTCGATACCAATTGCACCATCCGGTTTGGTGACCGCCTTGACCTGTTTCAGATCCGGCAAACGGTCGGCCAGATAGGCACAGCTTGCGGCAATATGCTGCTCATTATCCGCCAACAGCGACTGCACCAGGTGTAAGGCAATGAATTGGGCCCGCTGGATCTGGTTGGGTGCCTCAATGTACTGGTCACCTAGCTGGATACCCTCATCCATGTCCTGCTCCATTCGATCAAGGTAATCCCGTTGCTTGCTTGGTAGTGAAATATCGCGGTTATATTCAATTTGCGCCGTGCCATTCAGCATCACAGCCATTACATTACTCATTACAACTCCACATATTATTCGCTGAACATCAGGGGTGGGTATTATGGCGCAAAACAGGGTCAAACCAGAAGACTATCCTGGCTTCCTGTAAGCAGAAATGAATCCCCTTTGCTTGCCGCAGGCCTTGACCGTACCAGCATACCCCAATAACCCGATGTTATTACTGGTTATCGGTGTGGGACAGGTCAACTTGAGCCAGTGGAACCAGCCGCAATCATTAATAAACCTGTGCTATGAGCAGGAATCGGGGCTGGATTTTAGGACCAGTGCTCCAGACCCTGGATAAAACCGATGGAATTATTTTGAGGCCGTTGTGTTCTGCTTGATGAAATTCTCGATCAGCTCGGGGGGAACGGCACCGACCTGCTGGACTCTCAGTTTGCCACTGGGATCATAGATAAGAAACGCTGGCGTACCGACAAAATAGACGCCCGTCAGCTCTGAAAACAGTTGGGCCACATCGGCAGGCTCGCCAATTAAACTGGGAAAATTGACTTTGTGCCGTTCAATGAACTTTTGCGCATCCGCTTTCTTCGCCTGACCATCGATGGTAATTCCCAGCACCTGGGCATCATCATCTGCATGGGCAAAATGGAAATCCACGTAAGCATAGGCTTCCTGGTTACATATATGGCAATCGGAGGCCCAAATCATGACAACTAGCCACTTTCCCTTGCCGGCAAAATCACTGATGGATTTTGACTGACCATCGAAATCCTGCAGTGCACCGGCCTGTACTGCTGGCAGAAACATCGACCAGACCAGCAAGGTCGCGAGGTAAAGCAAGCGGTGTTTTATCTTTTTCATGCAATTGCGCCTATTGGATTTACGGAACTACAAATTCGGACACTCTGCCGCCCCTTTTGGTTCCCTTTGAGTTACCTCAATCATACTGTGTGCTAACCCTCACATCACCTTTTCTATTGCCATTACTTCTACCTCTTCCCCATCGATGCGCCACTTGATATCAAAATCCAGCAACCGCATGCCAAATTCTTTTGTTGAATGATCCACACCATAGTATGCCGGCCGAGGATCAAGCTCAAGAACGTGCATTATCAATGACCTCAGGTTCGGATAAGTGTTCTCGTGGCTGGCACACTGCGCGGCGGCGGCGGATGAAAGACTCACCTGCAAGTGGGGCTTAGGTGTACCGTGTGCATAGCCACCATGAGCATTCGTGATGGCATCAACATAAGGCAGATACGGTTTAATATCGAGCACCGGGGTACCGTCCAGCAAATCAACCCCCTTTAAGAATATGCGAGGTTGTTCCGCAGTCGTATCCACGCGTTCCAGCTCCACAACGGATAAGCCGATCGGATTGGGGCGAAACATCGAACGCGAGGCAAATACTCCGACCCGCTTGTTCCCGCCCAGGCGAGGTGGTCGCACCGTTGGTTTCCACGTTTCTTTAAGGCTGGCATGAAACACAAATATCAACCACAGGTGTGAAAAAGCCTCCAGTCCTTCCAGCGCCTCGATTCGATCATAGGGTGGTAATAATTCCAGAGTGGCAGTCGCTTCCTTGACCAGACCAGGTTGGCGGGGAATACCGAATTTTTCCGGGAAACAGGAACGAATAATGCCGATAGGTTGAAATTCAAGTTTCACTTAGTCAATCTCGCGACCAGGCAGTCCAAAGTAAGTCTGGGCATTGGTGAGTCGCAGCTTATGCTGAATGCTTGCTGGTAACTGGTCTATCCAGGCATGATGATAACGCAATAACTGTTCATAATGGTTCCAGCCCTGATCCGCTTCATACCAGCGATACATTTGATGTGCGTTCCATACTGGATCGGTACCGACCATAATCTTGTCCTGGTTCGCAATGATAAATTCTTTCCATGTCGTATCCAGCGCTCCGTTGTCATCCACAAACCCGCCATAATGCCAGGGGTCCCTTGCCGCCAGGTCAAGCCAAACATTGTCACATTCTGCCAGCAGTAATGTCAGTTGCGCGGGGGGCAGAATGCCGCCGGCATGTGCCCAGAGAATGCGTAAGTCTGGATACTGCTGACAAATGGGTAACAGATAGCGATAACTGGATGCATCCGTGTGCAGCAACATGGGAACATTGAATTCTCTTGCCAACTCAATCAGTCCCAGAAATACCGGGTTGTCACGGCGCGGACCGACTCCAGCCACCAGATGGACCTCACCCAGCCCGGCATATTTGCCGGTCTCCAGGGCCTTCCGGGTTGCCGTGAGAACACCCTTGTCGTAATACCAGTTATGCCGGTTACCTGTTTCATAATAGGGTGAGTAAAAAGCCACGATCCATTCCGGTGCCGCCGCTGTGAGTCGAACAGCAAAGTCAGATGGCACACTGGAAACCACTGCCAACACCACATTATTACGCTGCAGTTTTTCAACGACTTCCTTGGCACTGATATATTCGCTGTGATCCCAGTTGTAATGCAGATGGATATCTGCAAAGGCAGGTGCTTGCGATGTTTTCTGAACGGCACAACTTTGCAACAAGGCAAGCAGGCTTAATAAAATAATATAGTTTTGCTTCCGCATCATTCCATTGAGGCGCCATAAGAGCCATAGGTCATCAAATGCGGTTGCATCATATAATCTTTACTCGACATTTCATATAAACGACTCTTTGTTCGCTCGAAGGCGAAAGCCAAACGCCGACCGGTATAGAGCTTGTCAGGCATGCTTGCGGCGGTAGCCACCAAGTTAACATTATGGTCATACAATGCATCTACCAGATGGATAAACCGCTTGGCCACATCATCCTGCCCTTCACTCATCACCGGGATTTGACTCAAGAAAACGGTATGGAACTGTAAGGCAATTTCAATATAGTCACTCGCAGCTCGCGGGGTATTGCATAAAACCTGAAAATCAAACCAGACCACATCATCCGCAAGTGCAATATAGGGAATGTCACGATGATTTATATGCAGATTATGGGCATGTTTCGGGGTTGTTGGTGCCAAATCAGCAAAACGTTGCTCCAGCCACTCCTGTTGATTGTTTGCATTCACTACCAGATAAGTATCCGCATGCGTCAAACGATGTAAGCGGTAATCATCGCCTGCCTTTAAATCAATTTCCTCGAGGTTATCCTGCAATAACTTGATCGCCGGCAGGAAGCGCTCTCTTTGTAATCCGTTTTTATAAAGTTCCTTGATCGAGATATTCGAGCTAGCCGCCAGGGTCACGCCATTATCAAGCAGGGCTTGTAATAAGCCTGCCATTATCATGGCATCACCGATATCGTGAACATGAAACTCATCCAGACATAAAACGCGATAGCGCCTTGCAAGCTCAGCGCCGATCACCTGCAAGGGATCGGGAGATGGTGGTAATTGCTTGAGCCAGTCGTGGATTTCAAGCATGAAACGGTGAAAATGCACACGATGTTTCTCGCGAAAAGGCAGGCATTCATAGAAACAGTCCAGCAGATAA
>Ga0224514_10000235_pt1 | contig 16758 bp, 15 predicted proteins | sample SF_May12_sed_USG_3_FD_169107 | JGI IMG/M metagenome (GOLD analysis project Ga0224514, IMG submission 169107) | Sediment microbial communities from San Francisco Bay, California, United States - SF_May12_sed_USGS_24 | ecosystem: Environmental > Aquatic > Marine > Sediment | place: USA... | reverse complement strand
AATCATGCGCAGAAGCTCGGCCCTGAAGGCGCTGTTAAACACCCCGTCGTAGACCACACCTTCCCGGTCGCCAGCTGTAAGGTAGCTTATCACCCCCTGTGGGCTCTTCTCCTTGACCCTCACCGCCTCCTCACCCGATGAAAAGGAAAGAGCCAGTGCGTATGTCTCCTGCTCGGCCTCCGTGTAGGTTACCCTTACAAACACCAGATAGGTGATATCGGGCTTTTTCCCGAAGGGTATGACCTCGGTAATATTAATCTCCCGTATTTTCCGGGCCTTTCCGCCAAACCACCTGCAGTTCTGGAGATACCCCGGAAGCACCTCCTCTGCGAGCATCTCTTTTAAGTCCCCCATGGCAAAGACCTTTGTCCATTCCTCCCTTACCCTTATCTCCGGTATATCCACCTCCTCTATGGACATTACCTCCGCCTCTTTTTTAAGCTGGAACCAGTAATAGTCATGAGAGCCGAAGGTTATTATATAGGGCTCTGTCTTGATGGTGGGGAACCTGCTATTGCCGAAGAGTTCCTCGGGGTAGTACCCGGCGAACTCCGAAAGGTCAAGTTCCGCCACCTGCGGGAACCTGGAGAGGTTTACGGCCACGAGTATCACCTCCTCGCCGTACCTTCTGAGAAAGGCCAGAATCTTGGGGTTTTCTGGATAAAGGAACTCGAGCTCGCCTCTACCGAAGGCCCAAAACCTTTTCCTCATAGAAAGGGCCCTCTTTACCCACCAGAGTAGCGATGTGTTGTTTCTCTCCTGGTTCTCGACGTTTACGGCCTCGTAGTTATACTCCGGGTCTATTATAACCGGCAGAAACAGCTTCTGGGGGTTGGCCCTTGAGAAACCGGCGTTCCTGTCCGCACTCCACTGCATGGGGGTGCGGACCCCGTTCCTGTCACCGAGGTAGTAGTTATCGCCCATCCCGATTTCGTCCCCATAGTAGATAACCGGGGTCCCTGGAAGGGAGAAAAGAAGAACATTCATAAGCTCCATCTTCCTCCGGTGGTTTTCAAGCAGCGGTGCAAGCCTCCTCCTTATACCGAGGTTTATCCTCGCAACAGGATCCTTCGCATATACTTTGTACATATAATCGCGCTCCTCGTCGGTCACCATCTCCAGGGTCAGCTCGTCGTGGTTCCTCAGGAAAAGTGCCCACTGGCAGCTCTCCGGTATGGGGGGTGTCTGGTCCATGATGTCCAGTATGGGGAACCTGTCCTCGGTCCAGGATGCCATGAATATCCTGGGCATGAGCGGGAAGTGGAAGGCCATATGGCAGCAGTCGCCGTCCCCGAAGTACTCCACGGCATCCTCGGGCCACTGGTTGGCCTCAGCGATAAAAACACGGTCTGTATATTTGGCGTCAACGTGGGCCCTTAGTCCCTTCAGGAACTGGTACGTCTCGGGAAGGTTCTCGCAGTTCGTTCCCTCCCGTTCGAAAAGATAGGGAACGGCATCGAGCCTGAGCCCGTCCACACCCATATCGAACCACTTTTCTATCACCTTGACGAGGACCTCCCGGACGTGGGAGTTTTCAAAGTTCAGGTCCGGCTGGTGGCTGTAAAACCTGTGCCAGTAGTAGGCCTTTGCCAAAGGGTCCCAAGTCCAGTTGGATGACTCGAAGTCCTTGAATATAATCCTGGCATCACTGTACTTTTCACCGGTATCACTCCAGACGTAAAAATCCCTCCACAGGGAACCGGGCCTTGCCCTCCTGGCGCGCTGGAACCAGGGGTGCTGGTCCGAGGTGTGGTTAAGGACAAGTTCCGTTATCACCCTTATGTCCCTTTTGTGGGCCTCACTCAAGAATTTCCTGAAATCCCTCATGTCACCGTATATATGGTGGATGTTCAGGTAATCGGCTATATCATATCCGTCGTCCTTCAACGGCGAGGGGTAGAAGGGTAGGATCCATATGGCCGTTATCCCCAGGTCCTCGAGGTAGTCTAGCTTCTGGGTAAGACCCTTGAAGTCCCCCATACCATCACCATTGGCGTCGTAAAAGGATTTGACATGGAGCTGATATATGATGGCGTCCCTGTGCCAGACAGGTTCCGGGGACCAAGATATATCCTTCCTTTTAGCCATGGTACCTCAAGGGGCTACATGAAATAGTCAAAATCCTGCTCCCTTTTGAGCCTCTTTCTTATCTTCAAAATCTTGGCAGGAACTTCAGCCGGGTTCATCTCCACGTAGTTCCTCTCGCCCTGCCAAATGTATTTATCGTCGCCGATAAGGTCGTGAACGAGGTAGGGCTGGTCGGGGTCTATGCCAAGCTCCTCTACCGGCACCTTCACCCATCCGGACTGTGTATGGAAGGGGTCCAGATTTACGGTAACAAGAATTATGTTCGAGAGGTCTCCCGTTGTCTTATAGTAAGCGATTATTAGGTCGTTATCCACCTCGCAGAACTTAAGGTTCCAGGTGGTCTGAAGGGCCGGGTTTTCCTTTCTTATGCTGTTTACCCTCGCTATGAGATCCTTTAAGTTTCCTGGGAGGTCCCAGTCCCACTCCTTTATCTCATATTTCTCCGAGTCCTTGTACTCCTCCCTCTCCCCGCAGGACTCGTTGACGCAGAGCTCAAAGGCAGGGCCGTATATGCCGTAGTTCGATGACAGCGTTGCCGCGAGAACAAACCTTGAGACAAAGGCCGGACGGTCCCCGAACTGGAGGTGCTCGGGGAGAATATCCGGGGTGTTGGGCCAGAAGTTTGGCCTGAAGAATTCCCTCCTGTCCGTCCTGGTGAGCTCGGTCAGGTACTCCATGAGCTCGTACTTCGTATTCCTCCAGGTGAAATAAGTATAGGCCTGGGTAAAGCCTATCTTGGAGAGCCTGTACATGACCTTGGGTCTGGTGAAGGCCTCGGAGAGGAAGATAGCATCGGGGTAACCACTCTTTACCTCCCCTATGAGCCACTCCCAGAACGGGAAGGGTTTTGTATGGGGGTTATCTACCCTGAATATCCTCACCCCTGTTTCCATCCAGAAAAGTACAACGCTTTTAAGCTCCTCCCAGAGCTCCCGCCAGTTCTTGGTCTCGAAGTTTAGGGGTATTATGTCCTCGTATTTTTTCGGCGGGTTCTCGGCGAATTGCACCGTACCGTCGGGGCGCCACCTGAACCACTCCGGGTGCTCCTTTACATAGGGGTGGTCCGGGGAACACTGGAAAGCGAGGTCTATTGCCACGTCTATCCCGTAGTCGCGGGCCTTTTTTGCCAGCTCCCGGAAGTCCTCTATAGTGCCCAGCTCCGGGTGTATTGATTTATGCCCGCCATCTTCGGAGCCGATGGCCCAGGGGCTACCCACATCGCCCTCTGAGGCCCAGGGCGAGTTGTTCCTGCCCTTCCGGTTTGTCTTCCCTATCGGGTGAATGGGTGGAAGGTAAAACACATCGAAGCCCATCCTGGCTATCTCCGGCAGTATCCCGATACAGTCCCTGAGGGTGCCGTGCCTGCCTCCGCCCGGGACACAGGACCTGGGAAACCTCTCGTACCAGGCGCTGAAAAGTGCCTTTACGGGTTCAACATTTACGATAAGCTCTTTTCCGTAACGTGTTGCAAAGTCCCTGCCGTGAAACCTGTCCATAAGGTCTCCGAGCTCATCACCGAGCGCTACTCTTACGGCCTTTTCCTCCGAACCGGAGAGCATCTCCTCGGAAAGGGTCTTTAACTTATGGCCAACCTCGCCCTTTGCCCTGTCTGCGGCTTCGGTTACAAAACCGGCCCCGACCATTATATCAACGTCCGTTGCCTGCCCGGCATCGAACTTTTTCTCTATGTCCTTAAGCCAGGTCTGGAAGTGATCCACCCAGCCCTCTATAGAGTAAAGGTACTTCCCCGTAAACTCCATTGTGAACTCACCCCTCCAGCGGTCGTTCTCAACATGGCTCATGGGCACCTCGCACCATCGACGGTCGGCTTCACTCTTATAGACCACGGCTGCCCTCAACACATCGTGGCCGTCTGAGAAGATATCGGCACTGACCTCCACCTTCTCGCCCGCAACCCTCTTTATAGGGTAGCCTCCGCATTCAAGCTCCGGGGCCACGTTTTCTATGATGACCCTTTTCCTTCCCGCCATAGGTCTTATCCCCTGTTATATAGTTAAGAATAGCAAGTTATCAAAAACTGTCCATAGAGGCATCGGGGGTACACCCTGCAGAGTAAGGCATCGTTTTCTTGGCCGCCGGGGACGGTCTTGTTTCGATTTTCTTACATCGAGGGCCTTTGTTATCCATAGGTCTTGTATAGCCGGAAACGGCAGTTCCGGGCGAAAGAACATTCGGTGTCCATTAAGCATAACCAAACCAACATGTAATTGCAAGTTCTCCTCCCCCGGGGTAACGTCTAGGCTTTTGTGTAGATTTTGAGTAGATATCTCCCCGCACAGTGAGACTTTTGGAAAAGACGGATAGTAGATTCACCAAGTTTGCGGTGTCGTTTTTGTGATGCCTAACGGCTTAGAAGGGCTCATCCCCCTCTATACCTGAAAGAGCTTAACAATGCCTTACAGGTACGATACCTGTGTTGGGCGCGGCTTGAACTCAAGCTTTACCACACTACAACCAGTAATCCTCAAGTCATCTTCCCTCGATATTTGTTTGGTTATAGGATCAGTCGAGAAAAACAAAATACATAGCACGCCCTGTAGCATAAGAAAGGTATGATTTCCTAAGGGATAGACTTCTTGTTGAGACAAGGCGATGAATTACAGAGGTATCCTCAGAACTTCGTAACAGACTCCAGGCCTCTTATATCCGCATTACAGGGCCTCTGGGACCTTTTTCTATTTCCGAAAAGTAATACATAGACATAGTTAATTTCAGTAGGTCTACGAATTACCCTTCTTTGTGAAATCGCGCTCCTTCGGCGCCTTTCCCATTTGAAGGTTTTTTTATGTGCAAACAGCGAGAGGAGGAAAGTAAGTGAAGATTAATGTGGAAGGATCACAAGTATTAGATAACGAGTCTTTTGCAAAGGTACTGCATTCAGCACTCGAAATTGAAGACAGAGTTGACAGGGAGAAGGAACACTTTTGGGTTGCAGGGTTGGACGGAAAGCATCGAATCAAATATCTGGATTTAGTATCTCTCGGAGATCTTAATTCATCAATAGCCTCACCGAGGGAGGTCTTCAGACGAGCGATTATGGAGGGTGCTTTTGCCATCATTGTCGGTCATAACCATCCAACGGGTAATGCTACGCCGAGTTCCCAGGATATGACAATTACAAGAAGGCTCAAGGAAGGAGGAGAGTTATTGGGAATCAATCTGCTTGACCATGTTGTCATCGGTAATGATTCAGGCAGTTTTCAAAGCATTAGGGAGATTGAGAATGCAGCATGAGTTAAAGATCCTATCACTCCATGATGTCCAGGCCGAGTGTTCATGCCGTCAATGGTATTACACGGCGGTTGGTGAGAGAAACAGGGATGAAATCATTGAATGGCATACAAGACACCTGTCGAACGAGGACAGAATGAAGAGCGAGGTGGAATAGTGAGGATAATACATACAGGAGATATACATTTCAACAGCAATTTGTTGAAGGAAATCACCAAGTGCGCTGATTACTTGGTGGAGAAGGTGCAGCAGGACCCCCCGGATGTGGTAGTGATAGCGGGTGATCTGTTCGACGAGAGGCAGACCTATGATTCACCTGCCTTTCTGGCTGCCGTGGACTTTATTCACAGACTATCGGACCATGCACCCGTGCTGATAATACAAGGGACCCCATCTCACGACGGTCATACGCTCAAGTTCCTGAAGAGCGATCGTGTTTACATCGCCGAGAACCCAGACCAGGTTGTTTTGACGGAAGACGGTTTCATCGACTTTGACGGACAGTTGCCGGAGGGTGTGAAGGTTCTATTCTCATGCCTTCCTTCGGTATCCAAGGCACGCGTTCTTAACGCCGTTGGTGCCGATCTCAACGGAACTAATTTCAATACCATCGAGCTGTTGAGAGATGTACTGGCAGGATGGGGGATATCAAACGCCGCGGTAAAAGCGGCCGGAGTTCCCGTTGTCCTCGTCAGTCATTTAACCGTAATGGGCGCGAGACTGTCTACCGGTCAGCAGATGATTGGCCGTGAAGTCGAGCTGGGTGTTGAGGATCTGCGTTCCGCGAAGTGTGACCTGGTATGTCTCGGTCATATTCATAAGATGCAGAACTGGGGGGAGATTCATTATTCAGGCTCCCTGACACGCCTTAACTTCGGAGAAGAGGAGGAGAAGGGATTCTTCATCCACTCCATTGAAGATGGGACCCTGACTTCCGATTTCGTGTTTACGCCGGCAAGGACCATGATGACCGTCGACCTCGATGAGATTCCATCGACGGACACGGCTATCAAGGTTTCTGATGGCGCCTATGTGAGACTTCGCTATGAGGTTGCAGAAGAGGACGTCCACGGTGTAGATGAAGAGGCGCTTAAAGCCGTCTACCTATCATCCGGCGCCGGTGAAGTAAAAATCGAAAAGATCGTCGTACCTAAAGAGAGAGTCCGTGCCGAGGGTATATCACAGGCCGTCGACACGACAGAGAAACTGAAGAAGTGGGCTGATGTAACCGGAGCTGAGTTGTCGCCCGGAGTCATCAATAAGCTTCACGTGCTTGAATCAGATAATGAGGAGGTTAAACCAGATGAAACCGCTGTTGCTTAAATTACAGGGCTTCAAGGGAATCCGTTCAGGTTCCGGGCAAGAAGAGATAGAAATTGATCTCACCGCCCATGAGGGACTGACTGCGATAACCGGCCCGAACGGTTCCGGAAAGACTACGGTGCTTGACAATCTGCACCCCTACCGGATCATGCCGTCCAGGGCAGGGGGCTACTCACCGCGGTCATTCAGTTTTTACAACGAATGCTATGGCAGTGACGCGATGAAAGAGCTTCACTTTGACCTCGACGACTGTAAATTCAAGAGTGTTGTGCTCATCGATGCAGAACGTAAGAAACAGGAGGCATACCTGTACGAATGGGTAAAAGGACAGTGGGAGCCTCTCTGTGACGGCAAGGTAGACAATTACGACCGTGCCGTAACAGACTTGCTCGGCTCCTCTCAACTTTTCTTTACCAGCGTATTCCGGTGCCAGGACGCGCCTCGTCTCAGCAATTACACGAAGGGAGAGATCAAGGACATTTTCATTGAGCTTCTTTCGATTGAGACGTTGAGGAAGACAGGCGCTAGGGCCAGGGAACGTAAATCCACTTTCCTGAAAGAAGTTGAGTGGCTGAAGAGGGAAAGAGAGAGGCTCTCCAATGTCATCGACAATTCAGAGAAGGCAAAAGAGGAGTTCATTCCTCTTCAGAGAGAGGTTAAAACATCAGAAGAGGAGACATCCGACCTTGCTGAAAAGATCGTAAAAAAGCAGGAGGAGCTGCGGGCACTGGAAGGTAGAAACGCCATCTTCAAGAAGAGCATCGAGGAGAGTGGGCAGGTAAAAGATAAAATTTCAAAACTGTCACAGCAGCTCAAGGCGGCGGAGGAGGTTTTATCGAAAGCCGATTTGGTAAAGGATGCCTCAACCAACGAGCAACGACACCTCTGCAAGCTGGAACTCCTGAAAAAAGAGCTGCCACGTCTTGAGGAGGAGATAACCAAACTTCAGAGTGAGGAACGCAAATACAGAGAAGCGGATAAGGAGTGCATGGCGGCAAGTAATACGATCTCCGATCTTCGTCTTTCTCTGAGACATCGACAGTCATCTCTAAATAATGATCTTATGCGCGCGAAGGAATCCACCAGACTTCTCGGGGAAGTTCCCTGTGGGTCTGAGTATCATGGGAGATGCAAATTCCTTCAGAACGCCGTCAAGGAGCGTGAGAAGGTCCCGGTATTAATGACTGAACTTCGGTCATATGAAAAGAATTCCGGAGAAGAAACGGCCCTTGCAACAAAGATCAAGAGACTGGAAAACTCTCTCATCCCCTTCAAGAAGATACTTGAGGTGTTGGATGAGGCCGTCAAGGAGAAGGAATCGGTTTTGAAGGATATTCGTTCATCGGAGTCCGAGATTGAAAAGACCCGTGAGCTTTCAAAACTCATGGCCGAGATTACTTTCAATGAAAAAGTCTATCCGGGTCTGAAAGAGGAGCTTAAGCGCTATAAACAGAGCTTAAAGGACCTCGAACAGGAAGACTCGCCGGCAGGTTCTCTGAAGGTAGTGGAAGACGCTCTTCGAGAGCTGGCTATTCGCCGTGACAGGGTCTCCGAAGAGCAGCGGGTACGGTTACAACGTCTCGCCGTTCTTGAGAGTGTGATATCCAACGGTGAAGCGGCAGGGAAAGAGCTGAAGTCGCTGCACGAAAGTATAGAGTGTATGAACGGTGATATTTCCGAGTGGTCCATTCTTGAACAGGCCTTCGGAAATGACGGGATCGTCGCTCTTGAGATAGACGATGCCGGTCCTGTCATAAGCTCTGTGGCGAACGATCTCCTTTTAAGCTGTTTCGGTCCGAGGTTTACCGTCCGGATCGACACACAGGCAGCTCGATCAAGCGGAAAGGGGCTTAAGGAGACCTTTGATATCATCGTCTTCGATTCGGAGAGAAATGAATCAAAGAGCCTGAAGAGCATGAGTGGTGGTGAGAAGGTCTGGGTAGAGGAAGCAATCACCAGGTCTATCTCCCTGTACAACGCCCGGAAGAGCGACCGTAAGTTTCATGCCCTCTTTACGGATGAGAAAGACGGCGCTCTCGACTTTCAGAGGAAAAAGGAGTATTTGGCTATGAAAAAGAAGGTGATGGAAGTCGGGGGATACGACATTGAATACTTCATTTCCCATTCACCTGAAATCCAGGAAGCTGCTGATTCGACAATAGTCGTTAAAGCAGCATAAGGAAAGGAGGTAGTTATGATTGATTCCAGTACGTTTGCAGTGGCTCTCGAGAAGAAGACTCTCTTTGGTTATTACGAAGAAAATGATGATGGCGTGAAGATCCCTATGTGCCATTGTGGAAAAGAGGGCGTGGAAAGATGCAGCCTCGGGCTTTTCATGGGTATCTTTTGTGATGAATGCAATGGAGATTGATTAACTTCCATATTTAAAAGGCCCCTTACGGGGCCTTTTTTTTTGTCTCGATATCGGTGATCTACTCTCTACTTGTTCTTGGGCGAATTTATGGCATCCTTGCAGGCCTTTGCCACTCTGAACTTCACCGCCTTTGATGCCTTTATCCTAATGGCTTCCCCTGTCTGGGGGTTTCTGCCCTTACGCGCCTTTCTTTTCACTACAACGAGCTTTCCGATGCCGGGAAGGGTGAAGCCGTTCTTTGCCTGCTTGTAGGCGAGCTGTGTGAGCTCTTCGAGAACGCCTTTGATGTCCTTTTTCGTAAATCCTGTTTTCTTTGAGAGGTGATCGATAGTCTGGGTCTTGGTAAGAGCTTTTGCCATGTATGAATCTCTCCTTTCGATTTGATTTAAAGGCTTATAACGTACAGGGGATTGTATTGCAAGGGAAATGAGAGGGTAGGCAATAAAAATGGCGTCCCCGAAGAGACGCCATTTAAGTGTTGCTACTGTTGTGGGATGTAATATTTACGTGTCTGTCTTTTTCTTTTTGGCGTCCGCGATGTTCACCGTCTCAGCCGCAGTCTCCTCCTTAGACTTATTGAGATTCCTGTACTCCACACCGGCCTCTTTTGATATGGTTGTTAGGAAGGTATCGAACCCCTCGACAAGAGCGCGGTAATCCTCCGTCATCTCTTTGAGCTGCTCGAAGGAGACGTCGCTTGTACGGGCGTTGAAGTTTGCGTTCTCGATGATTTTTACCGCCATAGCTGCTTGACCAGCCTCATCGCTTCTCGGGGTGATGACCGTTGCCATTACTCGGTGTGCCATGATTCTCCTCTGGTCGACGGGATCATTTAACTGCCTCCAGTCCTCTTTCCTTTTCGAGTACAGGCTGGGAGCTACTTTGATAACCTGCTCCCAGAGGCTGTCATTGAAAGAATCCAGTTTATTGAGCATTGTTTGCGCTGTGTCGAATTCCATGTCAAAACCGATCTGCCTCTTGAGTTTGGATACGACTTTGTCGACCTGGATCACCATCCACGTTAGAGCGTACCTGTTCGGTTTTGCGAAGGGTATGATGACTATGGCATCCGGATTCTCGACGAGTTTCAGGTTCCGCTCCTGTCGCTTCTTGTTCCGCTCATCTCTTTGAGTGTCGTTGTTCTTATTTTCCTCGGACATTATTTTCTCCTTTCTCTGTTTGTTATGCCGGCACTACCGAGAGGTATTTCTTTTTCTTTACCCCTCTCAATTGTCTCGAATAAACATCCATCGCGTGAAGGATATCCCGGGCCCATATAATGCGCGACTGATCCACGTTCTTCTTGGGCCTCTGGTGGGCCCTTTGTCCTGTTACCTTGAAAGGCTTATACCCCTTCTGCGCCGCTTCCCTTTCCGTCATACTCTCCCTCCTCATTGAGTTGTTGATACGCCGTTAATTTCAATCTCCAGTCCCGTGAGCTTTGCAGCTGCCGCGGCGTTATGTCCTCGCGCACCGAGGAAGAAGCCGATCTTGGCAGCTTCCACGTAAACGGTGGCCTTCTGCATCCCACGTAGCAGTATTACTTTTATGATTGCCTCCTGCGGGGCGGGGGAGAGAGCGTGTGAAATGTACTCTTCATCGTCGGATGAGTATTTCACCGGTGTTATGGTTGCGGGTACGTAGTTGCGTATATCCTTTGGTCGGTTGCTCTTGAACAGTGTCATGAGATCCTTCTGTGTCATCTCTGTGTCAACGGCGACCTTGCAAAAGGGTGCGCCGCTTGTCTGTGCCACTCTTTTTACTCTGATGTTATGTTCTGAGAAGAGGTCGCGATAGAGGTATTCGATGATCCGACGAAGGTATTGAGGAGACTTCTGACTCAAGGTAAGGCGGCCGCCATGGATCTCGAAGATCGCGGCCCAACCCGATTCTCCCACCTTGTATTCGCGACCGGCGTATTTCTTTGGCAGCAGTGCGAGCAGCTCCCCGCCCTTTACGCACGTCAGATACGAATCGTAATCGGGCATCGCCTTCACGATACTGAAATTAATAAGGTGTCCAACCTGCATATATATCTCCTTTTCATGTTAAAAGTCTTTGTTTCAGCGGTATACAATTACTATTACTTTTTTTCTATTAGTCGTAAAAGGAAAGTTGGAACACCTTTTGGTATCAGTTTTAAGACATCTTTCATGCAATTTATGAACTTTAGGCGGATTTTAATCTTTATCGAATGTGATAATTTATATGATGAGTACAAGTAGGTCTAACGACGTATTTGCAGGAAACAGGAATTGGCAACGGGGAGTTGCTGCTGGGAGCATGACCATTCCCCCCGACTGATAAAGAAGATCGTATTTCTATATCAAGGTATGAGGGGATTTAAAGGTCATGCTTTTTTTTATATGAATGCTGTTAAAAAAGTAATACAGAAGTAATCCATTATTTTAACAGATTCAACAAAAAAATATGAAAGGGTCAACTGATGAAGAGTGATAAGTGCAGTAACAAGCACAAAACGGCTCGGGAGGCAGAAGGGGTCTATAACAGGATGTCTCCGTCCATCAAGAAGATGATAGATAAATTGGAGAGGTTTGATTCGAGTCTGGATAGATGCGACCTGGAACAACAGGCATACCTGGCGATCCACGACGCCGTTGTGAACTACCGGAACTTTCGAGACGGAGCAAAGGTCAATATGAAGATCGAGACATATGCCCACTGGCATCTGCTCAAGCATATGCATGCTACCGTCGATGCGAACCGCGTAATATATGACGTTTATGACCAATCAGGTGAGCAGATAGGCTCTTTTCACGGCAAGGAGTATTTTCAGAAGAAGTATAACCTGCCGGAGCATAGCATTAAAACACGCTGTGCGGAAATTGACATGACGATGGTTCTGAATGGTGACGATGATGGTGATCGGGATTGGACGGAGCATATTTCAGAGGAGGCATTAGAATGGGGGATCGTAAAGACTTAATAAGAGAGCTCTTAAGTAAGCCGGTAACATACGCGGATATCAGGTTACACAAGCTGACTGACGAAGAGATTAGGCACCTCTACAATATGGACTATATGACTCGAAAAGAGTTTGTGTTCATGTATCGGCAATTACATTCGAATGATAAGACCAGTGCGGCGCCTTTTATTCAATGGAGGAGAGAGCGGAATAGAATTGAACAGTCTCGTGGAGCGCAGGTCGTCAAGGCGAATTTCAAAATGCATCAGGCGCGAGGCTTCGATATGACCAGGCTCAACGAGGGGTATAAGCATCATGTGCCAACGAGAGAGTATTTTGAGTCAACTCACGTCTATGTGACGGACTTTCTCTTGAATGTTCGTCAGGAGTACTATGCGCGTACGATGTCAACGAAAGACGCGGCTGTAAAGCTCGGGATCACAAGGCAACATTTGACAAGGCTGGCAAGAGAGGGAAAACTCGAGTTGTGCACAGAATCAAAGCGGGTAAAAACAGACTGTATAGTCAAGGTGCTTAAGGAGCAAATGTATGAGAAGCTCAATACGCTTGAGGAAATCTCATTTAAAGATTTACAAGACCTCTTTGATGGTTTTATGCATCATTGGAGCAATGTAAAACAAAAACCTGAAGAGGTTCGCTAGCACATGGAATTTAGAATAAAACTCTGGATAGATGGCATTATAAGCGGCTAAGGAAAAAGAACATGATGTTCAAAAAAGACAACTGAAGTTTAAAGTTCGGCTAAGTGAAATGAACATGATATTACAGACGCTTAGCAAAAGAGCATGAAAAAGGCTAAGGAAAATGAACGTGATATTCAAAATAGACAACTGAAGTTTAAAATTCGGTTAAGTGAAATGAATATGATATTCCAAACGCTTAGCAAAAGAGCATGAAAAAGGCTATATGGCTAAGTAAAGTGAACTTGATATTCATTTCACTTAGCAAGGCTAAGGATAAAGAATATTATGTTCAAAACACTTAGCATGAAAAACGGGCATAAAGTTTAAAATAAATGGTCAAGTCAGGGTAGTTAACGAGCAAGCAGAATAAGGAGGAGTGGGAATGGAAGAGGTTATGATGATAGATATCAATAAGCTGGTTATCACCTCTCAGCCAATCATGGAAGCAACTGACGTTGAAAAAAACAACCTCCGGGAAAATATTGAGGATGTCGGACTCCTCTATCCGTTGCTTGTAAGAGTCTACGGAGAAGATGGTGATCAATATGAAATCCTCGACGGTCGGACGAGATACGAGGTGCTAAATAGACTTGGCTACAAGACGGTTAAATGTATCATACGGGCTGGCGATGAAGTAGAGAATGAAACTGTCCCCTACGATTCTGAAGTCAACCGCCGTCACCTGTCCAAACAAAAGGTCGGACACTTCAGGAAGGTTCGAAACGAGAAGAGAGTAGAGGCGGAGGAGTCCTATGTGAAGACAATGCTTGAGCGCCTGCCTAAGGAGTGTAGAGAGGAGGTAGAGGAACACTTGAGCACCCTTCCTAGTGATGAATCCAGAAGGCGGAATATTGATCTGTTCGTAACATGGTCTCCGGCTGAACTGCGAGATTACCTGAATACGCTTGATTACAGGAAACATTGTGACCGGTTGGAAGAGGAGGTTGCCGAGATCAAGGAGGAAAAGGAAGAACTCGTTAGTAAGCTCGCTGACTTTGAGATGAATAAAGAAGATGAAATCAAGAAGCGGCTTGAGAAATTCAGTAAGACGGTCGAGGAAGAAGTCAAGAAATTGAAAGAAAGCGGCACTGTCATTCCCGAGGACGAAGAAGAAAAGGCGCGGTTCCTCAAAAAGATCGAGGAGCAGGTAGCCGAGCAGTTCAGGAAAAGGATTGAAGAAAGCGAAAAGAACGTCGAAAAGATGCAGAAACGATATCTAACTCTCGAGGCAACACTGGAAGAGAAAAAGGAGGAGGTAACAAAGCTCAAGCGGAGCAAAAAAGATAGTGACGCCGCTCTCGCTAAAGCAGACGACAGACTTCATTACTTTGCCGATGTATTGGACCAGAAGACAGATGCGAGTAAAGTCGTTAAGAGATTTAACGGTATTACTGACGACTTGGCGTGTCTGAACAACCTCCTGATCGAGCGGCAATACACCGTGGAAGAAATCGGAAAAGAGAATAGGAAAGCGTTGTTATCATCTCTTACGGGGATACAGAAGGTTCTGGGTGAAACAGAGTCGGTCCTCAAGGATATCGCCTGACAGAGGTCATCTTGGACATTAGGTAGGCAAGGGGGAGCATTTGCTCCCCCTTTTTTTGTGGTGGGAATGTAACATTGGAAGGATGTTCAGCAGGCGTACATATGTATTACTTTTCGAGGCTATGGACTTCTATCAACCATCAAAAGTAATAAGAAAGTATAGGAAGTGATGTCAAACAACTGGATCAAATATTAACTAAACAGATGTCATCAAAGAAAAGGAGGTTATTATGTGGTTAACGGTTAAAGAAGCTTCTGCTCGCTACAAGATAAAGGTCTCAACTCTCTATCTGTGGGTAGAGCAGGGTGCTATGAATATTCCCTACTACAGGATAGGACGCCTCATTAGATTCAGGGCTGATGAGTTTGACATGTGGATGAAGGGGTTTAAAACGTACAACGAGGTACCAGCTAAGAAGAAAGTGGTTATTCCATTGATCGACAATGAAAGCACACAAGATGTTGATAGCATTATAAGGAAAGCTATTGATGGAGAGTATTCCTGTGATGTATAATCCTATGCAAGGGGAAATCAGACCTATCAGTGCCCAGAAAGGAGGTATTATTAATGGGACTGTATAAAAGGGGCAAGGTCTGGTGGATGAATCTCACCTGCAACGACAAACAGGTGAAAAGGTCTACAGAAACAAGAAACAAGAAGCAGGCAGAGAGGATATACAACAAGGTCATATCAGAGATAGCGGAGGGTAAGTGGTTTGAAAGGCCAGTTGGAGCTGACAAAACCTTCAGTGAGTTTGTAGAAAAGTACTTGAAGGAACACTGTGAGAGGAATAAGGCTTCTTATCGGTCGGATAGGGGCCTAACGAAGAACCTGCTTAGGTTCTTCGGGGAACGTAATCTCACAAAGGTAACACCCAAGTTGGTTTCTAAGTACAAAACCTTTAGAATAGACGAGGGGGCTGCTCCAAAGACGGTGAACAATGAACTCGCCCTGTTGAGCCATGCGTTTAACCTGGCTATCAAAGAGTGGGAGTGGCTTGATGAAAATCCTGTACTCAGGGTTTCCAGAGAAAGAGTCAACAATCTCATCGAGCGCTGGTTGAACGAGGAGGAAGAGGAGAGGCTTTTGGATGTTTCTCCACAGTGGCTAAGGGAAATTATAGTATTCGCTATCTATACGGGTCTTCGCCAGGGTGAAATTCTTAAACTCAGATGGCCTCTGGTAGATCTATCGAGGCGGACAATGACCATCCTTGAGCAAAAGAACAGAGGTAAAGACACTCTCCCTCTCAATGAGAAGGCTATGAACGTCCTGATTGCAAGAAGCAGGGTAAAATCTATAAGAACAGATAATGTGTTCTTTAGTCAGGTTGGCACTGCTATCAATGCAAGGAACCTTCTGAGGGCCTTCTTTATCGCAAGGGAGAAGGTTGGCCTTGATGATTTCAGGTTTCACGATCTGCGGCACACCTTTGCAACGAGGCTTGTGCAGGCCGGTGTAGACCTCTATACTGTGCAGAAGCTTGGGAGATGGAAGACGGTGTCGATGGTGGGCAGATACGCACACCACTACCCTGAAAGCCTGCGGCCTGGCGTGGAAGTGCTGGATAAAAAAAGTACAATTTTAGTACAGTCAACTAAAAAGGACTTAACCGAAACCGGCTAAGTCCTTGATTTTATTGGTAGCGGGGACAGGATTTGAACCTGCGACCTTCGGGTTATGAGCCCGACGAGCTACCACTGCTCCACCCCGCGATATCTTTTCATAATTGCACAACGGTATGAGACAGTCAAGTGCTTTATGCCGTTGGCCGGGATTATTTTAAGCGGCCCCCGCGTGGCCGACCGTATTTTTTATAATGAGCGCCGCGGAGCGGAGGTCGTCAAGAGAGTGGTTCGCCATGACCGTCAGTCTGAGCCTGCTCGTCCCTTCGGGAACGGTGGGGGGTCTGATGGCCTGTATATAGAGCCCCTCCCGGAGCAGTTGGTCGCTTACGGTTGCCGCCCTTACCGGATCGCCGACCATGATCGGGATAATATGGTGCGCACTCGATAAGGTATCGCACCCCGCCTCGTTGAGAGCCTTCCGCATGAAGGCGGCCCGCTCAGCGAGAGCGGCAATCAGTTCGGGCTCTCCCTCGATGATGGCAAGTGCGGCGGATGACGCGGCGCAGACCGCGGGGGGCAGGGCGGTTGTGAAGACAAAGGCCCGCGCCTTATTAACGCAGAGGTCGATGAGTCGTTGCCCCGCCGCGACAAATCCTCCGAAAGAGCCGAGCGCCTTCCCGAGGGTCCCCATCTGAATAATATCGTCGGCGTCCATGCCGAGATGTTCGAGAGTCCCCCTTCCGTGCCGACCGAGGGTCCCCGTCCCGTGGGCGTCATCGACAATGACCATGGAGTCGTAGCGCCGTGCGAGGCGTTGAATCTCACGGAGGGGGGCAATGTCGCCGTCCATACTGAAGAGGCCGTCCGTCACGATGAGCCGTCTCCGGCAGTGGCGGTGCGCTTCAAACTGCCTTTCGAGTGCCTCCACATCGCCGTGGGCGTACCGCTTAACGGTGGCCCTGCTCAGGATGGCCCCG
>Ga0224514_10000233_pt1 | contig 16860 bp, 23 predicted proteins | sample SF_May12_sed_USG_3_FD_169107 | JGI IMG/M metagenome (GOLD analysis project Ga0224514, IMG submission 169107) | Sediment microbial communities from San Francisco Bay, California, United States - SF_May12_sed_USGS_24 | ecosystem: Environmental > Aquatic > Marine > Sediment | place: USA... | reverse complement strand
TGAAAGATTCCTTACTCAATCGTATATATGATATATTACCTGCGGAATTAAATTGTAGGATTGAAGATAATCTTCATAGTATTACAATAGATTCGGATGGCACGATGCGATTGTGTTTGAGGATCAGGGGAAGGGATGTTCCAAAATTAAAATTATCTGAATTGCTGAAAAAAGATGGTACATATACAAACATAATGGATACCGCGATGAGAGTGTTTGGACAAGACAAAGAATTATTATGTAGAGGCTGCAATCATACCTGTTATATAATGTCTCAACTGGATCAACTTATAATTATAAAACACTAGAGGAGAAATTGATATAATGAAAAAGGTTTGGTTTATGTTAAACTCTCTCAAGATTCATTCTACTGTACTACCATATTATATGGATTTTATAGGCCAAGCTTATCGATCGCCACTAAATTTGGTAATTGCAATAATAAGACATAATAGCAATCCGAATGTTCAGTTTATAGACTATATGGTTAAAAACTGTCATGAAAACAAATTCGGTACTTTGGATATATTACCTCGTCGAATGGAAGCATACTATTTTATTGGGTCTGGACTTTTAGTAAATAAAGCATTTATATTTGATTCTAAAAGGGAAGCAGAGAAAATAAGAAATATATCCTTTGAGGTAATATTTAGACAGGGCCCTCAATTTTATTATAAAAATTTAGAGAAACCATCCAATGAATATTATACAAAAACATATCTGAGGTAAAATTATGGAAAAAATTGCTGAACCTAATGAAGTTGTAATATATACAGGTCTAACAGAATATGCCGTTGACACAACAACAATTGGCCTGATGCACACGCATCTGGAACGTGGAAAAAGATATAAAGTTAAAGAAGTAGTCAATTATTCCGGAACTGATATCCGACATTATAGATTCTATGAATCTGTTTGGTTATATCCAGCAAAAAGCTTCACTAAAGACATGAGAGAATATTACAAAGAAAAGTATAAATTGAGATAATTAATGGCGAAGGTCCCCAAAGATCTTCGCCATAATATCCAAAAAGGCAGGACAAACTTTTAAATATGAATTATAATTTTTTTATGGAGGAAGTGACAAATGGGCAATTATATAACTGAAGATTATATTGATCTGTCGGAACTTGAGCGAGCTGTATTAGAAGATAAAGAATTGATGGAAAATATAAATGGTATAAGAGAACAAGAAGAACGTGGCGAAGAATTTCAGAAATGGCAAAAGGACAAGGAATGGCGAGAAAGAATAACTTTTGCATTTATAACAGTGGCAATAAATTTAATCATATTGTTGATACAATTAAGATTGCCCAGAGGGTTTGAAAGACAAGGCAGAATAGATAAAAGCTTAACAGAAGAAGTTTCAAAAATTGTAAATGATGTGGATGTTAATGTTTGGATATTGGATATAAATATGGTTAATGCTTTTAACATAGGAACTCCGGACCTTTATCTAACGGTTCCTTTATTAAGGAAATTGAAATTATCTAGGGGAGAAATAGTTGGAATATGTTTGCATGAGTATGGTCATTATGCAGGCAAACATATGAGAACAATAGCCTATACAAATACGGCAGTTGGTATAATGGTACCTGTTATATTGAGGGAGTTTATGGATTCGACAGGAGCGGCTTTTTACATATTGAGCAAGATACTTGCATTATTAGTATCTGGTGTATTACGAGTATATATAGGAAGACCACAAGAATATTTTGCAGATTCATATGCTGCAAAAGCTGGATATGGAAAAGATCTAATAAGTGCACTAAATAAACTTGATTGGTTTGTGCGAAAACAAGTTTGTAAAGATAAGACCAAGGAACAGTGCGATCTTATGATTGATAATATAAGTAGATTTGATGAGCACCCAACTCTGAAAAAAAGAGTTGAAAATATCTTAAATAGTCCCAAGGTAATTTCCATTATTAAAAGTGGTAAAATAAAGTTATTAATAGGTTTCTTTAATAAAATAAAGAGCCTGATTGTGAGAGATTAATTATGGAAGAGGAATTAAATTTTCTAAGAAATATCATTCATGAAATAGGTCTAATGACCAATTCAGAATTTTTTAGGAGTGTGAAGAATAGGCGTAGATTATATTCTTCTAATCCAGATTCGTTTCTAGCGATGAGTAACAAAGCTAATGTACCTGTATTTCCATGTAGAAATCAATATGGAGGTATTTCAATTACAGTTTTGAAAAAGAGCTTGTCAAATGCTAAACGATTACACAACAAGACGGGTAATAAGAAATATAAAGATATTATAGATCAATTAACCGTGTACATGAAACAACTGCAAGATAAAGCCTTACGTTTTCCAGTTAATTATAAAATAGATGGACAATTAAAGACTATTTTGAAAAAAACTAGAGATCTTGGTAGTTTATCTAACCTTGGAGAGATTGAATAATTTAATATGATCAAAATAGTAGATGTAGATAGATTCATTGAGATAAATAATTTACCAGGTCCTATAACTAGTCCCCAGGTATTTTTAGGAAAAACTAAAACATTCCATCCTCAAGGTATGATGTCAGAAGAAATATTTGGATTGGAAGGATCTCCGGAACGAGGAAATACTTTCTCTTGGATTGACTTGGGTTGTCGGGTAATAGAGTCCGCTTTATATGATGTCTTATCAAAAAGAATAGAGAAGAAAATTCCAGACATTCTATCAGGAGAAATAACTGCTTCCATAGGGCCGGATGGTAGGCTTATTGAAGATGAGAATGGTAATATAGATGGTTTTACATCATTCATAAAGAATATAAGAAATATAAAATTCTTTCCTGGAGACAATGTTCGAAATAAGCTTATAGAAATGTTGTACAAAAATATTGAAACGGAGACACTTTTCACATCTAAGCTATTAGTAATTCCGCCACGTCATAGAGAAATTATGATCCCAGATGAATCAGAGGAGAGTCCAGAAATTGGAGATATGAACGCTATTTACAGAAAGATAATAATACAATCAAATCAAATAAAAAATGTATCTGGTCCCCTGTATGATATTTTAAGCTTCAAAATGCAACAGCTTATTAAGGAAATGTATGAGTTCATTAGAGTTAAGGTAGGAAAGAAAGAAGGTATAATCAGAAATTTAATGCTTGGGAGAAGAGTAGACTTCTCCGCAAGGGGTGTTATAACTCCGAATCCGAAACTGAGAATTGGGGTTCTTGGAGTTCCTTTAAGAATGGTTTGTGGAATATTTGAGCCAAATCTAATTTATGGGTTGGTTAATTCACCTGAAGCACAAGAGATTCCGGATGAGTTTCATGAAGCAGTAAAAGAAGCTCTAGGTAGAGAATTAGAGCCAGAATTGTTATAAGCTATAACAATATCTTTAGGAGTTAATAAATTGGCAGAGAAAGCAACAACAGAAGAAATTAGACTTATCCTAAAGATGATAAGCAATGGGTATAAAGTCCCAAAAATCATTAGTGATGTCGTCTTTGATACTGCAAAAAGAGAAATTGAAGAAAAAGGTAAAGTAATTCTTTATAAAAGGGATCCGAATATTCATAGTAGAAGAATCCAAGGAGCATATGTACAAGTTATAAAGGGGGAAACTATAGAGATTCATCCTCTAGCATGTGGTGGATTTGGAGCAGATTTTGACGGTGATGCGATGGCCGTATACGCACCCCTATCTGAGCAGGCACAACAACAGATAAAAGATAAAATGATAACGCTGAATAATACAACCAAGATTGGTGCTTCTAATTTCCGATTTCAAAATGAGATATATATAAGTATTTTTACTTTAACTATAGATGTTGATACTAAGAAATTACCTAAGAAACTTAAATCCATGGATGAAGTTAAAAAAATATCTCCAGATCAGAGAGTGGAGATGAAGTTCAAAGGCAAGACTATTAAGAGTACGGCAGGTAGATTTATATTTAATGAGGCATTACCAGAATGGTATCCATTTGTTGATGAACCAGTTAATAAGAAGAAACTGGATAGTATATTTAAAGAAATAATGTTGAAGAATCAATTTGATTATGCCAAATCAATAGATAAAGCTATGGATGTAGGATTTTTGTATGCAACTTTATATCCAAAAAGTATAGATTTAGATATGTTGGAAGTTCCAGCCTCCATTATGAATATGAAAAACAAATTGTTGCAAACTAAAGATGTCTCGGAACAATCAAAAATAATAGAAGAAATTGAAGCAGCACTACTAGAACATTTGAAGAAAATAAAGTCAGATCTTTATTATATTGTTGCCTCAGGAGGGGCAAAAGGAATAAGCCAATTAAGACAAATGATGGTATGTAAAGGATTAATACAAGATCCAGATGGTAATATATTACCTCCAATTGTGAAATCAATAAATGAGGGATATACTCCGAAAGAATATTTCGATGCATCCGCTGGTTCTCGTAAAGGAACAGCAGATAGGGCTATTAATACTGGTAATGGTGGATATGCATATCGTAAAATGGTTTATGTAGTAGGAAATGTGTTAGCAGATATTTCAAATGCTGATTGTGGTACGAAACGAACTATGAATATTAAATTAACTAAAGATCTTTTTGATAGAATGACAGGTAGATATGCGTTAGACGATAAAGATAATATAATTCCAATAAGCAAATCAATGATTGGAAAGATTGTAAAATTGAGAACTCCAATATTTTGTAAAACTGATAGCATTTGTAGAATTTGTTATGGGGAATTGATAAAACAAATTAATACAAAGAATGTTGGAATGGTTGCAGCACAGGAAGTTGCTAGTCTTAGTGAGAAAATTATGAAATCGTTCCATACCGGTGGTGCAGTTATAATGGAAAAATTTGATGCGATAAAAGAATTGATGGACAATCTTGATGATGTTTTAGAAAAAAAATTGAGAAAGAAAATAGAACAGGTTGGAAATGATCTTGTAAATAAAGCGAGTTTGGCAAGTATAAGAATAGATAAAAAAATATATGAAGCTACCCAGGAAGTTAAAATATTGGACAACAAAATAGTATTGCAGGTCGGACATTTTTTATTAACTTTGGATGATTTGGAAGTTCCGGTGGCGATAGAACAAGAGATGACTATAAATATGCCAGATGAGGTAGAAACAGATCAAAGATATATTACCATGTTTTATAACAAAAATGATACCATTCTATCCATAAAACCAAAGCAAGAGGATTTTAGTCAATTGGCCAGGTATTTAGATACGCTGGTTGGTGGGAAATACCCATGGGGAAATATTCAAACTTTATACAAAAAGTTTTTCAAAGCATTGAGCCCAGTTGGGGATTGGGATTCGACACATTTAGAAGTTATTCTTTCAAATGTTCTTAGGGCCAGAGTCAATCCTCAGAAGCCAGCAAGATTGGTAGAACCATTTGATCCAGAAATGCATTCAATAAAAACGTTGCCAAATATTATATCGTATCCTTTAGGAATAGCATTTGAAAATTTTAGCAAGGGAATCCAATATGGACTTATTACAGATAGAGCTCCAGAATCTGCAATAGAAAAAGTTATGTCGGGAGAACCTCTTACACGGGAAAAGAAATAATGCAACTCAAAAATATAAAATTATATAAACCAGTTCCAAAAATAGTAGTGCCTCCTGTTGGCATTGGTGGCAAGAATATTTGTTTTTCAATTGTAACGGAAAATCATAATTTTCTAGATGCGTTCAGGCCAATGGGAATACGAGTAAATCAAGTACGCAATATTTTTGTACCGACCACAAGAAAACCACATACAGCACTTACACCGGCGTATAAAGAACTATTACTTGGTCACGGATTACGTCCGATAAAGGGTTTCTTTGGTATATATGATAAAATGTTTGGTAAAAATTTCTATTTGGACATTAGTAATTTCTTAAATTATGTTTTAAGAAAATATAATATTACTAAGTTTGGAACAGGAAGAGGTAGTAATTTAATAAAACAAGTATTAAAAACAATAGATGGGGTTCCAAAAGATTCATTCCATAGAATTTTGTTGTATACAGTCAATTTAAATGCACCAGTAGCACAAGAGTTTAGACGTAGAAAGATATTTCCTATATACACAGAGATGGTAAATTCGATTAAAAAAGGAATGCCACTTCCATTTGATAAACTTTTAATTTTTTTCTTCAGCCATTCTGGTTCTAGATTTGTATTACTATACGATGAAGACATGCCTATAAATTTAACAAGAGTTAGATCAATTCTAGTGAAGTTATCAAGTGATAATATAGACGATATTACAGAAATTGAAACAGAAACTATAACAAAAGATACAATTACTAGTGCCGCAGGAATGCAAGATCTTCCAGAAAAGGAAAGATCTAATGTAAAGGATGCAATAAGAAATTTTATATCCTCAGATTCTTCTTATTCTCGAATTAGTTCAGATATGGTAGATCCCGATGAAATAGCAGCAGCAGCAATGGTTTATCATTCCACTGGGGATCCTGATAAAGCACGAACAGTTGCCAAGAGAATAAAAAATAGTGATCCTAAAGTCAAAAAGAAAGAAACAGAAAAATTAATAAAGACCTTTTCGGATAACATGATACCAAGGGCCAAGGCTGAAAGTTCTTCTACAAACGATATTGTTAAGATGGCTGAACCGGGAGAACTTGTCGATAATAAAGTTCCAAGTCATATATTAGAAAAGAGGAAGAGAGATTTTTCAGAGCTTTTGAAAAAAGATCTTGTTGCTACATTTAAACCATTGGAAGATGCTGATATTCCATTAAATGTATCAAAAATAGAAGTTAAAACAATAAAAGATCCGGTTAGTGAATTAAGACAGACTTTAAAAGACAGATATCACATTACCTTAACTGGCCCAGGAGGTGAGAAGCATGTCATACATATCGATATACCTCATCTTACTGAGAATGGTATATTCTTGATAAATGGACAGCCAAGGATTCTGGTTAATCAATTGATTGCATATCCAATATTTTTTTTCAAACCATATCTAGGTAGATTTGAGTCTTCATATTCAGTAATAAATATTCATAGTAAACGACTAGCCAAAACATCATATCTTATGATGAGGATGGCAGGATACAATCTGCCCATAATAATGTTTTTAGGATATAAATTGGGATTTGATGAAACTATGAAACTATTTGATATTAAATATGAAATCTCAAAAGAAAAATTGGAGGGAGGTTATAAGCTTCCGGATGGTTCTAATATTTCATTTCATACAGATACAGATGCTGGAAGAGAGATAGTGCAATCATTCAAATATTCACAAGTATATTTTCCAAGGGGAACACCCAGTGTAAGAGAAATAGATTTTTGGAGGAGTTCATTGATAAAGGCAGTTGGTACTAGGAACTGTACACATGGTATAGATTCAGTTTGGAGATATATAGTTACACCAATAGCCAGGGAAATTCTTAAGTCCAAGGGTGATCCAACAACACTTCCAACTATAATAAAATATATTTGTGAAGAAGTTGTTAAGGGAACAGTTGACGATAGGAATTCATTAGATAAATTGAGAATTAGAACATCCGAGGTGTTTACGCATACAATACAGAAACAGGTTTTGGCTGCATATTCTGAATATTTAGCGAAGAAACTAGGTGGAGATACTGAGGCAAGATTGTCTATAAATGCCACAAAGGCCTGGTCAGAGGTTGTGAACTCACCAAATGTACAACAATTGGAAACAGTCAATCCATTGGAAGAGCTCTCTATGATGACAAGGGTGACTCCAGTTGGTATAGGAGGTCTTCCTGACAAGAGAAGCCTGCCAACAAATGCAATGAATATTCATTACACATATTATGGGAATATAGATCCATTAGAAACTCCGGACAGTGGTATGGTTGGAATACAACAACATTTGTCTGTAGGTGCTGCGATTGCTAATTCAAGAGGAACCTTCATGACTAAAGATCAAAATATGGTTAAACCAACTGAGATTTTAAGTGTTGGTCCGGCAATGATTCCATTTGTTGAATCCAACGATGGGTGCAGGGTGTTATTTGGAGCTTCCCAAAGTAAGCAGGCAATACCATTAGTGTATGCACAGGTACCGGCAGTTCAATCAGGATATGAATCTATTTTAACTCCTCTCCTAAGCGACAATTTCGTAAAAAAGAGCCCTGCATCTGGTAAAATTGTTTCAATCGAATCAAACCTTATAGTTATTGAGGATAAGACTGGTAAGAAACATACAATAGAAACAAGACCTAGGATACTGAGAAGTGGTGGTGGAAAACATGGGCTTAGTATTTTCAAACCATCAGTTAAGGTCGGGCAAAGCGTGAAAGAAAATCAGATCATTGCGGAAGGTTCTAATATTAGAGAGGGAATGATTGCGAATGGTATAAATCTTCTGTGTGCATATATGCCATGGAAAGGTTATAACTTCGAAGATGGTGTTGTAATTTCTGAGAGTGCGGCAAAAAAATTTACATCTGTACATATAGAAGAAAAATCAGTTTATTTGGATAAAGATGATGATGTTGTATTTCTGGCGAATATAGGTGATAAATTAGAAAAGGGTGGTATACTAATAACATATTCCAAGTCTGTGTATGATATAGAGGCATTCAAACATGGAAGATCTGAAGGAGGGACCATACTAAATATAGAGGTATATTCCAATGTGGAAGAGGTACCGGAAAAGTTAAAATCTGTATATGAATCTTTTAGAAGACACTTCATAATGGTGAATGGTAAGTATCCAACAGGAACATTTAGAGAAAAGGCTAAAACCATAGATGGGATTTTGATAAAATTTGTTATTAAGCAGGAACTTAAACTTACTAAGGGTGACAAAATGAATAATAGGCATGGTAATAAAGGCGTTATATCTATAATTGAGAAAGATGAGAACATGCCTATAACACCATGGGGAGAACATGCAGAGATAGTGTATTGGCCATTAGGAGTTGCGAATAGAATGAATAGTGGGCAGTTGGCGGAAGCACATACAGGATTGATTGCCAAAAAATTAGCAGAGTTTGCTGGTAAATACTCCAGAGAAGATTTTATTAACATATATTCAAGGGTTCTAGATTTATTGGATGGAACAGATAATAAAGAATATAGTAGAAACGTAATTCAAAAACTAAAGTCTATTCCAGACAATAGATATAAACATATTGTAGATCAAATACAGAAAGATGGATTTCTTCCAATAATAGTGCCCCCATTTAAAAGCCCAGATAGGAAGAAAGTAATAGATGCTCTTGTAGTAGTGGGTCTCAAACCGCATTATAGACTAAAACTTCCAGAGTTTGATATTACAACTGACCCGGTTGGAGTTGGAGTTATGTTCGTACAAAAATTGGAACATATGTCTGCTAAGAAACTTGCATCTAGAGGAGTTGGGCCATATGTCTCAACGACATTGGCTCCGACCGCTGGAAAACGAAGGGGTGGGGGTCAGAAGGTTGGAGAGTCAGACTTATATGGACTTCTTAGTTGGGACTGTCCTATATTAATAGATGAATTCTTTGGACCAATGAGTGGAGATCATATCACAAAGAATGAAATGGTTGCAGAGATTGTTCAAACTGGAAGTACTGAATTTAGAACAGCCAAGACAAATCCTGTAAAAGAAAGATTGGGAGCATTCATGCTCGCAATACATTTGGAGTCAGAATAATGGGACTTGATAGTTATGCAGTTCTAGGGAATACTCTAGACGAATATGAAAACATAGAGACACAGGAAGATCTTAATATAAGATCTATGCATATGTATCACCAGAAAAGGCTGTTGGATATCATAGATAAAAAGATATCTAAGTATGAGTTGAAATATCTATTTGAAGAATTGAGTAGAACGGCTCCGGAGTTTTGGAAATTAGTATTGCGATACATTATTAAAGTGTATTCTTTAAATTCTATAAGACCATATTTATCAGATGGTTATAGCAATGTTGATCTGGTAAGAGAAGTCAGAAAGTTATTGGTATTTATAAAAGTAGTACTAATAAACCAAGATATCAAACCAGATTTAACGAGACAAAAAGTTGTGGACATATTTAAGAAGCATGATGCTCCAAAACTTATGAATGTTGCGCTCATATATATAGATGATATTAGCCTAGAAAATTTTCTCACGACTCTTCATGTTGAGGGCAAGCAAGAATATTATGAAGAATAGGCAATCTACTATATATATTAAATTATGACAGATAAAACATTCTTATTGAATTGGAATGAATTATGACCCTAGACCAGTCATAGTTCATTCTAATAATATGCCGGTTGGCAAAACAATTTTATTTTTAAAAAATTAATTAGGAGGGACTTATTTATTATGATGTTGGTAAAACACGGGAATACGGAAGTAAAAGGAGAAGTGGAAGGATTTACACCAGGAAGTTCAACTTTCGAGATAGACTTTGGAAATGGTGGTAAACTTGTTTTAGAGGCAAATGCTAATTTTGCTCCAGGGACGTTTGACAAGATGAGGGTTTCTATGAATGCCATTGGATTATATGGACTTAAGAATTCTGTAATCGATTTCAATAAAGGTACGATTCAGTTAGTAGAGGGACCAGTACATAAAGTGAAAACAAAAAAGAATATAGGAACGGCATTTGTAGCATGATAGAAGGATCAACAATAAGAGAGTGGTACAAATGGCATTTCTATAGGCCATCTATACTAGAACAAATACTTTGGATTTTTTGGCCAACGATGACGATGGTAAAATATAATAAATACAAGAATTTAAATTTGCTAAAAGAAATAGAGATAGAAGAGAATAAAACCTACTATATTCCATGAATGAAAATATAAAATTAGAGGATTTAAAAATTGAGACCAACACCGTCAGTACCTAGAGAATATGATCCAAAAATGCCACGATACATATAAAAAGTATTAATAAAAGGAGGTGTTTTATAATGGGAGGAATCATTGGAGTTTTTATTATAGTGATTTTAATTTTATGGGTTTTCGAAGTTATCTAATCGCCGTGTAGCTCAGTTTTTGGCAGAGCATGCGACCGATAATCGCAAGGTCGGTGATTCGAATTCACCCACGGCGATATAATCATATATCCGTCGTGCAGCTCAATTGGTTTGAGCATCTGGCTTATAACCGGAAGACTGGTGGTTCGAGCCCACCCACGACGATCATTATTTGAAAGGAAATAAAATGTCCGAATTTTCAAAACTGATTATAGATTTTATGTCTACTTTGAGTATAACAGATGAAGAATGTGCTATATTACTAGATGTTAGTATTAATACAATTCATAATTGGGAGAGGGGACGAACAAAACCTAACACATTAATGTTGGGTCCTATCTACAAAACACTTTTAGAGGAAGCGTTAAGAAGTTTCATTGGTCCGGCTATCGCATCTTAATGGAGAATAAATGAGTATATTAATATGTCTGTGGATAATAGTAGCACATAGGGCTTTTGGTCTATGATCATATAAAGGATATAGAGAAATTATTTAAAGAGAAGATATAGAGAAAAAATGAATAAAGAGATAATGAAAGCAGCAGGCTTTGAGAAGGAAGTAGAATTAGTAGATATGGGATTATGTCCATTTTGTAAACAAAAAGTGAAAGAAACTGATTTTCGAGATAAATTCTCTAAAAAGGAATTCAAAATTAGTGGCCTGTGTCAAGCTTGTCAAGATAAAGTGTTTGGAGTATAGGGGGGTGAAAAATGATTATTGGTGGGCATCGTACAACTGAACCTTATGAAATAGTTCTTGAAGCAAGACAGTTTGCAATTTTTGCACATGGAGAACAAAAATATTGGAAATATCCATATGTATATCATCTAGATTGTGTCGTTGCTAATTTGAAAAATTATTCAGATGAGGAAAGAGTAATTGGATACCTACATGATGTTGTAGAAGACACAGAAGTAACTATTGCTCACATACAGAACAAATTTAGTATATTTGTTGCAGACTGTGTATATCTGATTTCTGACCCACCTGGGCTGAAGAATAGAAAAGAAAAAAAAGAGAGTGTGAATAGAACTCTCAGTCAAATAAGTGGAGTTAGTCCTTACAATAGTGTTCTAATTGTGAAAGCTGCGGATAGATTAGCCAATCTAAGAATGGACAAAAAGTTTGATATGTATAAGAAAGAACACGAAGCGTTTAAGTTAGCTGCATATAGACCAGGTCTATGCGAAGATTTATGGGAAATGATAGAAATATTAGTCAACTCTAAATAAAATATGGAGAAAGTAAATGGGCTTGATTATTGTTTTGGGATTAATGGTTACAATAGCAAGTATAGATGTTTTCGTGCATGTTAATAAAATGGAAAAAGCTGTGATTAATAGATTCATACTAGCAATGTCAAAGGATCCACATATAGATTCAATAACTACGAATACTTCGATTGGTCACGGCGAGCTATTTATAGATCGCTGTTTAAAAGACTTTACTGAATGGGAACGTAAGGTAATTAAGAACAGAATAAAAAAAGGGACATTGGTAGATAGATCGATCTTACATGCAGCAAATGTGTCTGTTGAAGATTTTTATATCGTGAAATTTATATTTAGTGCAAAATGGTTGAGAGAAAATAATTAGGACAAATATTAAAAAATAATATATTGCGGGATGGCGCAGTTGGCAGCGTATCAGATTCATGCTCTGGATGTCGCCCGTTCGAGTCGGGCTCCCGCAACTTTTTATATCGGCTTGGTAGCTCAGTCCGGGCAGAGCGGTCGGCCGTTAACCGACTTCGCACAGGTTCGAATCCTGTCCAGGCCTTAATATCGGAAAGTAAATCTGGGGTTGAAAAATATCTAAGATGAATAATAAAAAATTTTTAGACAGAAAATATTATAGACCAAGAGAGATTTCAAATTATGTAGAGAGAAGGTTTGGAAATTGCACTCATTGATATTTCCCCCGATGAAATAAGGAATAAGAATTTAAAGGCGAAATGGGAACAAGCGGCCAAACTTCTAGAAGAAATTCACGATATGCTTCCAGAGGCAACAGAATGTCATAGGTATATTAGATTTGAATGTTAAACAAGCTATAGGAGAAAGATATGGAAGAGGATAGAGCGAAAAAATAGCCACAAAGATTTATATGTATCTGGTTATAGCCGTTTTCATAATAAGTGCATTTGTTGCAGGATATGATATTGGAAAATATCGTGAAGTCACTAGGGAATTTAGATCATCCTCACCATGAGTTATACCGATGTCATATGCGGAATTCTACTTAGATCCAAATAAGGGCCATTAGTTCAGTTGGATTAGAACGTGGGTTTTCTAGGCCCAGCGGCGCGGGTTCGAGCCCTGCATGGCCCTCCATTTATAAGGTATGATTATCATGAAGATGAGAAATTTACACGAATTATCAAATTATATATTTGATTCAGATATTTATGATCTCATTACTGAAATAGGTGAAGATGATATTGATAACCTCAGTATCAAACAGAAGTGGGAACAAATGAAAACTCTACTGAAGGAAATTATGGAATCATTGCCTGGACCATATTCTGATGACATTGATGATTTAGATGAACCATGGGATGAGGAGTACGAATAATGAACACAGTACTTAAAACAGAAATAATAAAACTTTTGGCAGATATTATTCGTAGTTCAAATGTTGAAGATGTCATGTTAAAAATTAGGGCAAAGGAGATCATGAAAAAAATATATGCCAAAAAATAAGTTAAAAATTAGTTTCGATTTTGATGGAACCCTCGAATATAAAATGATTCACACAGTTGCCAGAAAGTTAATAAAACAAGGACATGTTGTCTGCATTTTAACAACCAGATATTCAGACACTTCAAGATACGAGTTTGATGCTACAGGTGTAAACGAAGAAATATTTTCAGTTGCTAAATCACTCGGGATTAAAGATATCTACTTTACAGAAATGGAATGGAAATATAAATCGATAGATGACTACAAAATAGATATTCACATTGATGATAACAGGGATGAAATCATTACCATAAATGAAAAATGTGAAGCAAGAGCAATTCTTTATATACATGGTTGGAAAGTAGAACTCAAAAATCTTATAAAAATTTTAAATGATTCATAAATCGGGCCGTTGTCCTATCGGCAGGGGACCAGCCTTTTAAGCTGGGAAGAGGTGTTCGATTCACCTACGGCCTATACGATAATGACCTGGAGGGGGAAGAACATGATATTATATAAGATAACTACCACAATGAGATCTTCAATAATGGTCATGGGAAAATATAGTGTAACATATCCCAAAAAGGGAGGTATTATTAGTGCCCCAGAGGGAACCGTCGGATTGATGTGTTTTGACTCGGTCCGTGCAGCTCGGAGATGGCGCAATTTTGTGTTAACTTCGATTGAGAAATATTTATTAATACGAGTAGAGCCGTTAGCAAACGTTAAAAGGAGAGAATCCATCACAATTTGTGAATTTGTTGGAGTTTTTGATCTGATTCTTTTCTATGCTAGTAAAAGTTCTTGTGGGAGCATGCCCCCACTAGGTTCAGTGGCATGTGATAAGTTAAAAATAGGGGACGATTATGGTATTATATAAAATAGTAACCCCAACACGAAGATCATTTATAGCTGGAGGAAAATATTCCCTATATTATCCAGTAGGTAAATACGTAGAAGCAGTTAGGGGGACGCTAGGAATAATGTGTTTTAATTCTGAACGCCATGCCAAAATGTTTTCTGGAGATGATATTAAACACTATTTAATGATAAAATTAGAACCACTATCCGAAGTTTTTATCTCAGTTAAAATTCAATTGGGAGCTAACGAATCAGATTTAGATCACTTTTATGCTAAAAGTTGCGAACATCAGTACTTTTCGGGATACCATCCACCAAGTGGAACCGTTACCTGCATGAGAGTACGTGTACTAACATAGATAAAGGTAGAACGGGAGATTGTCATGATGCTATATAAAATAATCACCAAAGATAGGAAATCAATACTTTCAAGTGGAAAATATAAAATAACTTATCCTAGTAAGGGTAAAGTTGTTAGAGCAATTCCAGGCACTATTGGTTTAATGTGTTTTAAAACATTTAATAATGCAATAAATTTCAGAGAAAAGGCATTGATTGGTGTGAGGACGTATGTATTAATAGAAGTAATGCCGTTAGCTCCAATTATAAAAAGGAAAGATTTCAAAATCACTACTTGGTTATCCGAACTAGATTTTGATGAATTCTATAGACTAAATCAGAAATGTGCCCCCAGCCACTACTTATATGGGGATACACCACCAATTGGTTCAGTGGTATGTGCTGAGTTAAAAATAGGGGATGATTATTATATAAAATAGGTTCCCCCAGTAGGAACTGCTGTATGTATAAAATTAAAAGCGGGAGAAGTTTGCCATGATAGTATACAAATTAGTTGATGATAAGAGAGGGTCTTTATTTGTCCCAAGTCCTTATAGATTAGAATATCATAAAGATACAATTGTAACTGCAATTGAAGGAACAGTTGGAATAATGTGTTTTGATAGTCATGATAGTTTGGTGTTATTCCTCGCTGGCAGTATGATAAGGCCTTTTTATCGAGCTATTACGGTAGAGACATTGGCAGAAGTTAAAAAAGATCTACGGATATGTAATATCATGTTACCAACTTCACTTGAGGATTTTTATTCTATTAAATTTCCGTTCGGAATAATGCCACCCATGGGCACGATATTTTGTGATAAAGTAAAAGTATTAGATTAATGATAGTAGATATAAAAGATTTGACAACACAATTGAAAGTTGATGGACCGCTCTATACGAAGGAAGATTGTACCGATCATGATTGTGTGGCAGCAATAATAACTTGTCGCAATGCGCTTTTAGTATTTGATCATATCAAAATGGACAGAGTAGCGGTACCTGTAGGAAAGGTAAAATCAGGACAGAAGATAGAAGATGCCTTAAAAGAAGAGATGAAAGAAGAGCTGGGAATTGATTTATTAGATTGGGAGGAAGTTATTACATTTGTCAGGCCATATATTATAAATGATGTACCAGTAAGAATAGTATATCATATCTTCCATATTATAAAATTTGGCGGGATAATTAGAAACCTTGAGCCTCATAAGCATAAAAATCTAAGGTTTATATCAATAAAAGAGGCAAAAAAGATAATGAATCTATCTACAGCAGCAATATCTGCTATCAGATATCTAGATGCGAGGAGATAATATGAGAAAATTTATAATAATAATTCTAATGTTATTTATTTGTGCATGCTCTGCTGCACCAGAAGCATTTATTGCAGAAATACAGCAACATTTTGGTACAGATTGTCATATACAAGCGACGTTACCTTATAACTCAAATTTTTATGTGAAGGATGAGGCTGGAAACGTTTGGGCAATATTTGTAAAAGATCCTGGGGATGGTACACAAAATGTGGTAATAACCGATAAATGGTTAATCTTTGCACATGACAATAAAAAAAATGAGCATTTTTTAATTCATCACATACGTAGATAATCTTTTAAAGGAGAGTTATTATGTATAGCATTTTTTAATTCATCACATACGTAGATAATCTTTTAAAGGAGAGTTATTATGTATAGCATACTTCCATACAATATATCTCTAACATTATTGACTGATCTATATCAGTTGACCATGGCATATGGGTATTGGAAATCAGGAAAGGATGAACAAATTGCAACTTTTAATTTATTCTTCAGAAGACATCCGTTCGGGGGAAATTACACTATCGTATCTGGGTTAGCATATGTTTTAGATTTTCTCAACAACTTCAAATTTCGTAAAGAAGATATTGATTACATCAAACGCCTGAAATTATTTGATAGAGATTTTCTAGATTACCTTAAAGATCTAAAATTGTCCGTAACAGTGGATGCTATTCCAGAGGGTACAATAGTTTTTCCAAGGGAGCCACTTATACGGGTAACTGGTCCAATTTACAGTG
>Ga0224514_10000232_pt1 | contig 16877 bp, 16 predicted proteins | sample SF_May12_sed_USG_3_FD_169107 | JGI IMG/M metagenome (GOLD analysis project Ga0224514, IMG submission 169107) | Sediment microbial communities from San Francisco Bay, California, United States - SF_May12_sed_USGS_24 | ecosystem: Environmental > Aquatic > Marine > Sediment | place: USA... | reverse complement strand
ATATAGTTTGATTGCCAGGTCAAAAGGCTTCATGAGTATAAAAGGCAGATGCTCAACCTGCTTCACGTTGTTACCCTTTATAACCGGATCAAGGAAGACCCTTCTGCCGATTTTGTGCCGAGAACGATCATGTTTGGCGGAAAATCGGCCCCTGCCTACCATATTGCCAAGCTCATGATCAAGCTGACAAACTCCATTGCCGATATCGTAAATTACGACCCTGACTGTGAAGGAAAGCTTAAACTGCTTTTTCTCTCTAACTATAACGTTTCCCTTGCGGAACTTATTATACCGGCAACGGACCTTTCAGAGCAGATATCGACGGCGGGAACGGAGGCGTCAGGCACAGGCAATATGAAGTTTTCCTTAAACGGCGCTCTTACCATAGGGACGCTGGACGGCGCCAACGTAGAGATTCGTGAAGAAGTGGGGGATGATAATATCTACATATTCGGTCTTACTACAGCGGAGGTTGAAGATTTGCAGGCGTCGGGTTATGACCCTATGAATTATTATAACGCAAATAAAGAGCTTAAAAAGGTCATTGATATGATAGCGGGTGGATACTTTTCACCTTTCCAGGAGGACCTTTTCAAACCACTTACCGATTCACTCCTTTATCATGACAAATATCTCCTTTTTGCAGATTACCAGTCCTATGTAAAGTGCCAGGACAGGGTGAGCAGGGACTATCTCAAAAGGGATGAATGGATAAAAAAGTCAATTATCAACGTTGCCAATATGGGTAAATTTTCCAGTGACAGGACCATTAAGGAATATGCAAAAGATATCTGGAAAGTCAATTCCGTTAAGGTTGATTAGAAGGCGCTTACCTGGAATATTTATGACGGGCAGACGGGGGGGGGATGCTATTTTTATTTTAAATGATTTGATTGATGAACATGATTATTGCTTAGCTCGAAATGATTAGTGTGAAAAGGCGGAAAAGGTATGTATATTGCAGGTTTATGTGGGTGTGGTAGTGTTTTTTGTGCAATTATTGTTGATTTATAAAATGACTGACATACCTGAATGCAATGAAAAAATGCTGTAATATACTGATATGTTTCTTTTTTGTGGAGTTGTTCGAGCTTAAAAAAGGTTTGAGACTATGGAACGGAGAAAAAAAAGCATCTATGAAAAAAATTTACTTCTTCCAGCGAAAACACTTATCCTGGATGATTCCCCGCAAGGCCTATTAGCTTCAATCCTTGAAAAAGAGGGTTTTACTCATTTCACGAGCCTCACTTCCAAAAAAGCCTTTGATCACCTTACCGGTTCTGAAAAAATAAGCAGTCAAAAATGCTCCTTTGACCTTATTCTCCTGGCCTTGTCTTCACCCTTTGAAGATTCCATTGAAATTTGCAAAAAAATAAGAAAAATCGATTTATTCAAGGCCGTCCCGGTCATTGTTGCCGTGCCTGACAGAAAGGATGAAACCATAAGCGAGATAATTCATGCCGGCGCTTCCGATTATATTTGCCGTCCTGTCAGCGCTGTTGACCTCCTTTCAAGACTTTACATAACGCTGAAGGCCTTCCGGGACCGGAATCTGCGCGAGGGCTCGAAAAAAGAACTCGAAGCAGAGTTAAAAAGAATCAAAAAGAAGGAAAAAATGCTTTTGTCCCTGGAGGAAGCTGTTGAAAATATGCCTGCTGGATTAACCATTGCCGATAAGGAGGGCAATATCGTTTATTCTAATCCCGCCGAAGCCCTTATTCATGGCTACTCTCCTGAAGAACTTCCCGGTAAACCTGCGAGAAAGTTTTCTACAAAACGATTCTGGAAAAGTCATACGCCGGAAAAACTGAGAAATTTTTCTCTTTTAAAGCGAGAAACAAGCAATATAAAAAAGGATGGGACGATTTTCCCCGTGCAGCTTACCTCTTCTGTTGTAAAGGATAAGAAGGATGACCCCATTGCCATTGTTACCATTTGCGAGGATATTACAGAGCGAAAAGAGATTGAAAAGGAACTGGAAAGCTACAGGGAGGACCTGGAAGCCCTTGTTGAGACAAGAACGGCCGAGTTGAAAGAGAGTAACGAGTCTTTAAAAAAACTATCGGAAGCGGTTAATCAGAGTCCCTCCGTAGTGATGATTACCGATACAAAAGGCAAGGTCGAATATGTTAATCCTGTTTTTGAGAAAATAACCCTTTATTCAGCAGATGAGGTAACAGGAAAGAAAGCTTACTTTTTAAGGAATGGCAGCAATTCAAAGGGCAAACACAAAAAAATCTGGGAAAGTCTCAAAAAAAGAGGCGCCTGGAAGGGTGAAGTTTGCAGTAAAAGGAAGGATGGAGAGCGCTACTGGGAGAAAGTATCCATCTCTCCGCTAATTAATGAGGGGGGCCATGTTTCTCATTTCATCATTGTTTCCCATGATATCACCAGGCAAAAAGAGTCTGCAAATAAATTAAGAACTGCCAAGAAAATGGCCGATGCCGCCAACCAGGCAAAAACCAACTTTGTGGCCCACATGTCTCATGAGCTTAGAACGCCACTGGGCTCCATTCTGGGTATTTCCGAGCTTCTCTACAATGGACTTTTGGGAAAGCTGACAAACAATCAACGTGACTTGGTCAATGATATCTACGAAAGCGCTGAACACCTTCTCAGAATAGTCAATGACCTTCTTGATCTCAAGGTTATAGAAGAGGAAAAAATGGTCCTCGATCCCTCTCCTGTTGATGTAAATTCTCTTCTCAAAAGGAGTGTGGCTGTTTTCAGGGACAAGATGCTTGTTAATGACAAACACCTGCTTGTAAAGGTCGGGAACGATGTTGACTTTCTTTATGCCGATGAAAGACGAATCAAGCAGGTACTTATCAATCTTATAGGAAATGCTTCCCGGTATACACCGAAAGGTGGTACTATTACCGTGAAAGTGGAACCTTTTGTTGATGACTCCGACGCTTTAATAAAGCAGGTCAAATTCTCCGTTATGGATAAGGGCCCCGGTATAAAGAAGAAAGATATGAATCGTCTCTTTAAGCCTTTTGAACGGCTGGATATAGATCTAGGCGGGGAGAATAGCGGGACAGGTCTTGGGCTTGTTCTCAGTAAAAATATAGTGGAACTCCATGGGGGGAAAATATGGGTGGAGAGTGAATGGGGCAAGGGGAGTAATTTTAGTTTTGCCTTGCCTGTAAAGGCCAATTAAATTCTGAAAAATCTCTTGTCAAGTCTCTTATAGAATTAAGAAATGTCATTTCAAATAACCTATAAAAACAAAACATTTAGGGTCACTTTTGCAGGTTGCACTTCTATAAATGAGATAAATGATGCAAACAGTCAAATACAGGGAAGCATTGATTTTGATAGGCATAAAAACCAGATATGGGATTTCACAAGAGCCGATGCATCATTAGTTACAAAAGACGACACGCTCACTCCGGCTGCAACCGATCTGGGAGCTGCATACATCAAAGAAAATATTAATATTGCGCTTGTAGCTGTAGAAGAACATGCTGTAAACATGTGCAAAGCTTATGTCATTACATCCCAAAAAACAGGGTCGCCATGGAATTTCAAAATATGTTCAACCATTGAAGATGCATTCAAATGGCTAAAGATTTAACACGCTCAAACAGCAGGAAACCCTGCTCGCGGCTCAGTTTCGCGATTCTCATGGCCGGGCAAGGGTAAATTGCATTCTTGATTTGAGGCTTCGATAAACATAAAAAATCCATAGCTAAATACTTTTTTTCAAAGCAAGCAGACTATAACCAATTTATACTTTATTATTTTAGCACACCTCTGTTGAGCTCTTTTCTTCGCCACCATAAAAATGCTTTTTTTCCTCTCCAAAGAATGTTCTAATATGAAGCGCTTGCATATTGATGCAAAGATAGATTGTCTGGCGTTTGTAAAAGGTTAAACATGACGGGCAGCCCCCGAATCAGGAAGGAGCCGGGAATAATGAAAGAGAAAGAAATAAAAATAAAAACGGGTAAAGGCGCCTTTGCGCTTTCAGGATTATTTTTTCTCTTTGGACTTCTTTTCCTGCTTTGGTCTGTCTCCTCTTCCCACCTTTCATTTCTCGAGTGTGAGGGCAACTATTCTTTCAGCGCAGAGACTTTCAACTGCCGTGGCCCCGTTATTTACGCCATGTTTTTTTACTTTTTCATGGGCCTCTTTGCCGTTTTTCTTCTCGTCGGTATTCACCGGAGGCAGAAGCTGAGAAAGATGCTGATGGACAGGATCCAGGCGTTGCAGAAGGAGGGAAAGGCGCTTTGAGAAATTATTTTGACACAGGTTTTTTATGATTCTGCTTCTCTCCTTCAGCAAAGGAATGAGGGGGATTTAAGGGTCTGTGAATCAAGAATGATGAGAAAGGAGCGTCTCCTTCTTTTCGTTCACCCTCTCTTCAAAAACTCACGTAAGTCACCTGGTTTTTTTGTGTTAATAACACTTTCAGCCTCTACCCATCCCCGCTGTGCCGTGTTTATGCCGTAAATAATATTTTCCATCTGCTTTCTGTTATGGGAGTCCGTTGCTATGCTTACATAAAGTCCCGACTCGACGGCCTGCCTGCAATGGATGTCCTTCAGGTCGAGCCGGTAGGGATGGGAGTTGATCTCCATGGCTGTGCCATGTTCCTTTGCAGCGTCAAATACCTTTTTCAGGTTGACTGCATAGGGCTCTCTCCGGTTAATAAGTCTTCCCGTGGGGTGGGCAATAACATTGATGAGTCCTGTTGAAATACCCTTTATGATTCTGTCGGTCATCTCCTTTTCAGTCATGGTAAAGCCCGAATGGATAGCGCCGATGACAAAGTCCAGTTTTTCAAGAACCGAATGGTCGAGATCGAGCGTGCCGTCGGCCATTATGTCGACTTCCGATCCCTTGAGAAGGGTGAAGGGTGAAGCGGTTTTCCTGATACGGTCATTTACCCTGTCTATTTCCTCCATCTGCTTTAGCAGCCGTTCTTCATTGAGTCCATGGGCGATGCCGACAGCCCTGGAGTGGTCTGTTATGGCTATGTATTCATAGCCCCTCTTCATGGCTTCCTCAGCCATTTCTTCGATGCTGTCCCGGCCATCACTCCAGGTGGTATGCATGTGGAGATCACCTCTTATCTGATTTGGCTGAATAAGGTCCGGTAATTTCATGGATTCTGCAGCCTCTATTTCGCCTCTTCCTTCCCGTAATTGGGGAACGATGCAGGGAAGTCCAATGGCCTTATAAATGTCTGCCTCCTCTTTTCCGGCCACCCGGCTGCCGTCCTTTTCACTGAAGACACCGTATTCACTGATCTTGAGGCCCCTCTTTTTTGCCCTCAGCCTGAGAGCTACATTATGTTCCCTGGAGCCTGTAAAGTATTGCAGGGCGGCGCCGAAAGATTTTTCATCAATGACTCTCACATCGACCTGCAGATGGTTGGCAAAGAGAGCGGAACTTTTGGTCTCTCCCTTTGCAAGCACTCTTTCGACTTCAGGGTGAGTGACAAACTTTTCCATCACTTCCAAAGCATCAGCACAGGCTACCAGTATGTCAATATCGCCGATGGTCTCCTTCCAGCGCCTGAGGCTCCCTGCATGGATTGCCCTTGTTACACCGGGAATTCCTTTGATGTAACCGACAAGCGCTTCCGCCTTTGCCAGGGCCTTTGAAATGTTGCTTCTGCCGCTTCGTTTCCTTACGGCTTCAATAGATAGAAGGATGTTGGCTTCCGATTTTTCTCCCATGCCGGGAAAGGCCCTTAGTCTGCCCTCTTTTGCGGCTTTTTCAAGGGCATCCATCGTTTTTATTCCTGCACCCTCATAGAGAACTTTTATTTTTTTTGGGCCCAGTCCGGGAATGTCGAGCAGGTCCAGAAGGGTAGGCGGGAGTTTTTTCAGCAGTTCATCGTATAAGCTGCACTTGCCTGTCTTAAGGATTTCAACAATCTTTTCATGAAGTCCCTTGCCGATACCGGGTATCTCTTCAAGCCCTGCTTCATCCCTTTCGACAACGCTAATAAGGCTATAGGGAAGTCCCTCGATGGTACGGGCCCCATTTCGGTAGGAACGGATCCTGAAAGGATTGTCTCCGCTGATTTCAAGCAGGTCTGCTATGGTTGAGAAGAGATTTGCTATGTCTGTATTTTCCAATGTTCAATCTTTATATAAACAGTTATTTTCAAATATTATAATGATTCATTTGTAGAGACGTTCCGGTGGAACTGTAGAGACGTTCCGGTGGAACGTCTCTTGAGACGACTCACCGAGTCGTCTCTACAAAAATATTCTAAAAAATATTGCCGATTGTAAAATACCACTCTCCCTTACTCTCCCCGCTTGGCCTGTCTATCTTGTGGCCATATTCGAGACTTAAGGGCCCGATAGGTGTTAAATATCTGATTCCACCGCCATAAGATTTTCTCATATGAGAGAGCTTCCTTTTATCCGATGTTTGCCATACATTTCCCGCATCCCAAAAAAGAAGGCCCCCCAAGTCATTGATGAGCCTGATCCTTGCTTCCATGTTGATGTTTATCATTGCTTCACCACCAATGGGAGAACCGAAGGCATTTTCAGGCCCTATGGAGTCCTCCTTATAACCTCTTACCGTTGTTCTTCCACCGAGGTAAAAACGCTTGTCGGCAGGCACATTCAGCGTATCACCCAAAAGATCGATGTAGCCTGCCCTTAGGGAGAGCGCGGCAATGAAAGGGTCCGTAAGCCGTCGATACCAGCTTGACCGGGCCGTTGTCTTGTGGAATTCATCATCGGAAGCGAGGGCTTTGCCGGCCATTTCGAACTGAAGAAGGTTGACGGAACCCTTTTCCGGATTAAAAGGATCATCCCTTGAATCCCTGACAATTATAGGGCCGATAGTTCCAATGGTGCTTCTCCCTTCCTCCTGGGCCGTGCCCGCTTCTACGTTGGAGTACTTGCTCTTTTCAATCTTGTATTGCAGGGAAAATTTGATTTCACGGGACAGGCGCTTATCGATACCGAGCACTATTCCGTCCTTTTCGATGTCATAACTCTCTTTTTCCTGGTGCTGGCGCACCAGGTCCAGGCGGCCGTCGAGGGAGAATCCGGCAAGCCAGGGTTCCTTATAGCCGAGAATGATATTGTTTCTTATTCGGCTTATACTTCCTCTTAGCCTTGCACTTCTTCCCGTACCGCCTATATTGAGATAGGATATTCCGGCAAAGGCCCTCAGTCCCACATCGGTGGCATAACCCATCCCTATTTCAATGGCTCCTGCTTTTCTCTCATCGACGGTAAGAAGCATATCCTTCGTTTTATCTTTAAAAAAACTTTTCCTTTCTTCATATCTTACCCGTTTAAAGAGCCCTGTTTTATAGACATTTAGCCTGTCTTGTCCGACTTTTTCAGGATCGTAGATATGACCTTCCGAAAGGGATAACTCTCTCATGATAATTCGGCTCTTTGTCTGCCTGTTTCCCCTGATAATAATTTTCCCCATCCTCGCCAGGGGGCCTTCATCAATCTGAAAATGAATCTTTGCCTCACTTTTATCTTCAGAAAAACCAAAGTCTCTTTCAATCTCCGCGTAAATATAGCCTTGTTCCGAATAGAACCTCGATATTTCCCTTGCAGCATTGTCAATTTTTTCCATGTTGATAGTGTCACCTTCACGGAAGGCCGTTTTTCTTCTTAACTGATCTTCCCTGATGACCTGGTTGCCGCCGAAACTGATCTTTTTAATAATGCTTTGAGGCCCTTCCTTAATGACCAGCTCTATATCAGTTGTTCCCTTATCTCTGTTAAAGATAAGGTTCTTTTTAACCTGAACAGTTAGAACGCCTCTCTTCCTGTAGCGTTCCTTTAGTTCTTCAATTTGTTTATCGAGCCTGTTCATGGAGAAGGCCGGAGACAAAAGGGCTGTTGCCGGTTTAATGAGGCCGCTTATGCGGTTTTTTTCGATGAGCCTGTTTCCCCTGATGGTGATAGCGCCAATGTGGTAGCGCAGGCCTTCATCAATGATAAAGCTGACCTTTTTTTCCTTTTCCGACAGGGTAAGTTCAGCGGAAACATTTGCCGCTGTAAAACCGTTATCCCTGTAGGCAAAGAGGATCTTCTCTTCCCATTTATTCAAGCGGTCCTCATTAATGGTGTCACCCAGATCGGGATTGATAATTTTTATGATTTCATCTTTCGAAAAAAAGCGATTGTCTTTTATGCGGAAGCTGGTTAAAGGGCCGCCATTAATGTCAAAGGTAATCGTCGCTTTTCCTTTTTTATTATTATTAAAGATGATGGCAGGTTCGGAAATCCGGACATGGAGATAGCCTGCCCTTTTGTAAAAATCAAAAAGGCGCTTTCGGTCCTCTTCGAGAAAGGCAACTTTCAAAGGTTCCGAGATTTCCGATTTGAAGAGGGCATAGAGTTGCTCTTTACTGAAAATGAGCTCGCCTTTAAAATTTACATTCTCCAGTAAGCAGACCCTGTGTTCCCTGACCATGAAAATTACCTTTGCTTCATTCTCCTTTCCGCTTATTTTCGTTTTTATATGGGCCCTGTAATAACCGTTATTTCGATAGATCTCTTTTATCTTGTCTTCCGATTTTTTAATGACTTCATCCGTCAGATCAGCGCCTCTTTTAAGGGGAATATGAGGCAGCAGTTCATTGTCATCAAGGGCTTTATTCCCTTTTATCTTTACCGATACCGCCATCGGTTTGAGTGTCAGCATAAAGGTTAAAATGAGGCCGTCATCTTTCCTGATTGCATCGGCAAAAACCTGCGAAAAGGTTCCTTTCAGATAGAGGTTTTTGATGCTTTTTTTGATTTGTGAAAAGGAATAAAGGTCTCCCTCCCTGATGGTAAGGAGATATCTGAGATCCGCTTCAGGTATGTCTTTAGCGGCGCCGCCAAACCTTAGCTCTTTAATCTCCATGTCTTTAAAGGGTGGCTGGGAAAAGGCCTGGAAAGGGGGAAAGAGAAGAATAAAAAATAAGAGGAAAGAATGTTTTTTGTAAGCCATTATTGCATCTCTGTTCATTGCTGCCTTATTAACTTCAGGCGCTTTGATAATGAAACAAAATATCATAGGGGAGGAAGTAAAAACAAGCAAAGTAAGTTAATGATATTTCACAAATGAGGGAGACTTTCAATCTTTCGACTTCCTGAGCGCTTTTAGTGTCTAGCCCTTGAATTTTACTAAATCTAAATCCTGTTGCTGAAATTAACTTTCATATTTTTTGTGCTATTCTTTTGGTAGTGAATGTGCACTGTTGCCGGTACTCATTCAATGGTTTTCTTTAAAAAATATTCATAAGCTAATAAAGGAGGGAGCAAAAGATGATAAACCTGAATCCCGATATTGTTTGCCGGATTATCGAAAAAGCGCGTGAGTTTCAGGCCAAGGAACAAGTGGTTATTCCCGAGACGCCCGATAGCCCGGCCGATGAAAATGCCCTTCAGATACTGGAGGACCATGTTGACGATATGACTTACCGGGAGGTCAGACTGGCCATAAAAGACCTCGAACCGGACCAGCAGGCCGAGCTGGTGGCTCTCATGTGGCTGGGGAGGGGTGATTATGACCTCGAAGATTGGGAAAGGGCCGTTGAGGATGCAAGCGACAGCTGGAACAAAAGGACGGCAGAGTATCTGCTTGCAACGCCCCTGGTGTCTGAATATTTAACAGAGGGGCTTTACCTTCATGGTTACTATTGCGGTGATTAGCCTGCATTTCTCACCGGTTTTCTGCTGCTGCCGCCGGAAATAACAGGCAACTGTTATTTCCGGGTTAAAAAGATATGAGCGCTAATTAACATGACTCTTCTCTTTCAATTGCAACAGGAGATAAATCATGATTTTTTAATGAAGAAGAAGCTTCTGTCCATTCCCTGATTATTTTTTTCGCTGTTACTGAAAGGTTGGTAAACTTTATTCCCATTCCCTCATTTATCGCCGGCCTTTCTTTTGCTTTTCTCACTACTCTTATAACTTTACCTTCTACTTCTAGGGGAATCATTGAATCAGGCAAAGTAAATTTCAAATTTAGAATAGTTCCTACAGGGAAAAGTTTGTCACCTCTTACAAAGACGCCCCCACCGGATATATTGAGGAGCGTTCCTTTGCTTTTGATGCTAATGTCGACTGCTGTATTAAGGGGAATTCTTTCATGTTCTCTGACGACGAGATCGAGGTATTTTAATATTTTCTTTATAAGTTCCGATGGATCAAAAGGTTTTAATATAAATTCATCACAACCTGCAGCAAAACATCGTGCCTTGTCCTTTTCGTTTCCAAGCATTCCCAGCATGATAACAGGTATGCTTTTCGTATGAGACGATGATTTTAATTTTTTACATATTTCATCACCGGGTATTTCATGCATGGAAAAGTCCAGCACAACTAGATGAGGATGTTCTTTCCTGATAGTTTTTAAGGCCTCTTTACCGGAGCTTGTTGTTATAATAGTGCAGTTGGTCCTTGACAGAACAGACATTACACTTTCTATTGTGCGCCATACTTCTTCAACAAGCAGAATTTTTATGTCACTCACTTTGAGTATTACCTCTTTCTTCCAGGGGCTGGGCTATCCTTCTTTGCAAGAGTCAGCATGGCATAAACAAGGATGAGAAGTAATTTCCTTGAATGTAAGTATAACAGCAGGCCGGCTGCTCTCAAAGCCCTCTGATAAACTCATCGATGGGCGGCCAATATTTCGCCCCGTATTCACTTGATATATTATTGTGGTCGGCGCCTTCAATTTTGACAAATTTCTTTTCGCCTTTTGCCCTGTTGAAAAGGGCTTTGCCCATTTCAAAGGGAATGACGTCATCATTTGTACCGTGAATGACGAGAAGAGGGCAGGAAAGACGATCTATTTTGCCTATGTTGTTGAAGGAGGCGCCGGCAAGTGATGAAAGGGAGCCGACCCCGGCCGCTCTGGCTTCATCTTTACCGCTTGTCAGCGGCGTTACAAGGATCAATCCCTTTATGTTTCTGTTGAGGGCCGTTTCGATTGCAGCCGCCGTTCCAATGGACCGGCCCAAGAGGATGACATTTTCCTCAGCAAAACCGAGCTTTTCAGTTGCATACTTCAAAGCTGCTCTGCCGTCCATGTAGATCCCTTCCTCGCTCGGTTTACCCTCGCTTTTTCCATAGCCGCGATAGCTGATGCCCAGCACGTTTATTCCAAAACTGTTTATCTGCAAGAGATCAGGCAGACGGTGGCAAATATTGCCTGCATTACCGTGAAAATAAAGGAGGATATTGTCTGAACTTTTATTGGGGATAAAGTATGCCTGAATGCTTAGTTTATCTTCCGTTTCAATGAAGATTTCCTTTACATTCTCCGGCAACCTGTTGCCGGGGATGATATCTGTCTTGTCGGGATAAAAAGCCAGCCTGTTAACAACTGATTTGCAGCCGTAAAAAGCAAAGAGGGCAAAGACTGCTATGGCAATGAGGATAAGGATTTTCATGCTATTTCACGCTTAGAAAAGGTACAAAAAGTTGGAAAAACTCCACTCCCTGTGGAGTACAGCAACCCTCTGTTCTACTTCAATCTGTGCGTTTGGGATATGTCATCAGGCCCCTTGTTGCATACATTCATATCTTTCAATATGCCGTCTTCAATATTGTATATCCATCCATGTACTGCCAGTTCCTGCCCCGATCTCCAGGCATTTTGAACAATAGTCGTGTGACAAACATTGGCGACCTGTTCAATGACATTAAGTTCACAGAGCAGGTTCATTTTTTCTTTTTCATCATTAACTGCGTCAAATTTCTCCTCATGATAACGATAGACATCTTTAATATGACGAAGCCAATGGTCTATCAAGCCATGCTCTTTATTTTCCATGGCTGCCTGAATGCCGCCGCAGCCGTAATGTCCGCAAACAATAATATGTTTTATTTTTAACACTTCTACTGCATATTGAATAACGGACAGGCAATTGAGGTCCGTATGGACAACGACGTTGGCAATATTACGATGAACAAAGAGCCTGCCGGGAAGAAGGTCGACAATTTGATTGGCCGCCACGCGGCTGTCGGAACAGCCAATCCATAAATATTCAGGCTTTTGCTGTTTTGAAATGTTCAGGAAGAACTCAGGATCAGAGGCTTTTACCTTTTCTGCCCATTTTCTGTTTTTTTCAAAAAGATCATTTAATATTTTCATGGCAAATATTTTTGTTCCTTATTATTTTTATATCGCTGTTAAACTTGCATCCTGTGGAGTGCGTCGAAATGAAAGTCTTTATCAGGGTATATTAACAGGTACATCGAGCTTATTCATAGCTGTTATTAACCTCTCTTTATAGTCCTCATTTGACTCTCCTGCCTGCGGTGGAATTACCAGGTTGCAGCAAAGCGCTGCAATGTGCTCATCCCCGGCTTTGACGAGTATCGCTTCCGGCGCATATTCAGTTAATCCTGCGCCCCAATACAAAGCGTTAATTTCTGAATGAGTTAACGAATAGAGCATACCATAGGCTGATTTACCGGCGGAACGAAGGAGCGTTGCCTTCTTCCCTATTCTCAGTTCAAAGTCGTCCGCTTTTCCAATTCGTGGATTTCCGGGTTTCACTCCCTGTTGTTGAAGTATATGCGGGTCCATATAAAGACCATAAAAGAATACTTCATGTAACCTCTTTTCCGAGTTATCATTCATCGCCTGCCCCAATATTCAGGATCTGTGCCTGTGACTTACAGTCGTCATGTGCTATAGGGATAATATCATATTAAACCTTCTTTTCTCCAATCTTCTTATCGTTTTTTTGAAGGAGGAAGATGATAAAACGAATAATAAAATAAGCGATTAGTAACAGGTTAAGGGCACAGACAAGGGGGTAGAGAATTTCTCTGTAAAACTTTTTTTCAGTTCCTTTTTCAACATAATAGCTTTTCCAATGTTTTTTAGTGTCCCAACTATTAATGTCATCCCGGTCATTTCCCTTACTGGCAGACAGACCATCTTCGCCTTTTGAGAACAAGCTGAAACTTTTTCCGTCTTTACTCGAATAAACTAATTCATTTTTCCAGTGGTCCTTTGGTATATCAGATAAATAAGGGCCTTTCCAAATATGAGGTTTTATCCCGGCAGGGCTTGTTATCAGGGCAGACCAGCCTTCATCTGTCAAGGGGTAGCGGCCCATATCATTTTTAAATTGATCTAATATTTCGGAAAAAACCAATATATGTTTTTCTTCAACATTTGAAAGGTCCTTTTTCCAGTAGACACATCCTGTGCATACATTAAAAGAAATTAATTGGATGGTGAGAAGGGAGACGATTATTAAAATATAAACCTTGGCAGAACGTATTTTTTTTGTATCCAGAATGAAGCAAAGAGCAAAAATGGAACAAATAAAAATGATGGTAAATAGATTTGCATTTCTGAATATTAGCATGTGTAGAGTCCTTCAGCTTTTTTTGATCCCTCAGTTATTTTTAATTTAAGACATTGGTAATTAAGATTTTTATATCTGATCCCATTGCGTCATAAAGTAAATCATGTGAAATGTCATCGTCGAATACTCCTCTATACCTATGTCATTACTCCTTTCGCTCAGGTGACAGGCTCGATTTCCAGTTATTCCAGATACCCTTCGTTTTTTGCCATCTCAGGGTTTGAGAATAAGGCCATCCCTGTTTTTAGATTACCAAAACCAAATTTGCGATAGAAATCCTCTTTTCCCGGTGCAACGAATATAAGTACAGTCGAATTTTTTGGTAATTTTTCAATGAGAGCATTCATGATGCTTTTGCCAAGTCCCTGATTTTGAAATTTCGGCAATACAACGACATCATAAATTGCTGATTGATATTGTCCATCCGAAATAGCCCGGCCAAAACCTGCAATCTTACCATCAACGAATGCGGAGCAAACTGTGAAGCTGTTTTTAGCCACTATTTTCAGCTTGTCAGGTTCACCTGTTCCAAGGGGCGCAAGTCTGAATATCTCACACAATGCTACCCAATCGATCTTTTCAGTTCCGTATTCAATAGAGATGTTCATAGTTTTCTTGCATATTAAAGGAATATATTTAGCCGCCATTAAATTGCAAGTGCCTTTAAATGGCTGTTTTCAGCTTTAACGCTGCTGCGTCACAATTTAAATTGCCTTATCAATTCACTTCGATGATTATTTTGGATATCTTTTGTTATACTTTTTTTTAGTCCCGCCTCTTTAGCGTATTCAGGCCATTTTTCGACGTAGTGAGCCACTTCTGCTATAATCTCTTTCGGTTTGTTCAGGCTTATTGATTCACCGACAACCAGCAAGTCTTCTGATTTAAAGTTATCACGCTTTCCGTTGACAGTCATCTGATGCCGGTTTGTCCACTTGCCCGCCGGGTTATGGGAATAAGTTACGTCAAAGGCAGGGGAGAGTTTCCATTTACCTTTTTGATCCATTAGAAAAGCGATGTTTTTTGTGTGGTCATCCTGGTTGCGGGCAATGATATTGAAGATCATGCGCCTGTATTGTTGTATTGCTTCTGCTTTTGTGAGCCGTATTTGCCGCATGACGGAAAAGACCTGTTCATAGCTGTACGCTCCGGCCATGTTAAAATCGAAATGAGCCAGACCGCAGAGGGACTGCATATGTATTTTATTGGGGCCTTTGCGGTCAAAACGCCTGGTAAGAAAATGTGCTCTGCCATGCTCTTCCATGAGGCGGCACTCTGTCATGTGAATGCCTGCGGCTTTTGCCATCAAATGGTAGGCATATTCAATGCGTCCGTAATGTTTCGGCTCGCCAAGTTCAAGGTCTGTAACGCCATCAAATTTCAGCAGCCAGCAGTCATAACCCCGGGGCGCTTCCGCCTGCCCGGACCTGACCTTACCCTCTGCATTTATGGCAATGACCGCTTTTGGGCGGGCGCCTCCTGCCGAGGTGCCGACGCGCAGAATATCGCTTATGGCTTCTGAATTTTCCTTGTCGTTAGTTCCGAAACCGGCCTTAAGGTTTAATCGATGAGACATAATGCTTTGTACCAGTTCAACGAGGTCTGCCACTTCAATGGGTACGGAGCGATCAAATTTCTCATTGACCGGTGGAGAAAATTCGAGGGCGCCCATGGCACGCTTTCCTGTATAGCAAAGGCGTTCGACGGGACTGAAAGAGGCAGCATTCCGGCCCTTTCGCGCCAGCCATGCATCGATAACGGCATTGCCGAATTTGTCGGGAAGCGTATCGGCAAGCAGGCCCGGCAGGCCAAGGAAAGTTTCCTTGTTTAAGTGGGGGAATGAGAATAGTCCATCACCTTCACCGGCCTCATCAATTCTCATATGCAGGGGAGAGATGTGAAGGCCCTTTTTCAGAAAAGCGGGATCATATTCAAAGATGCTATAAGCACGATCATCGAGCCATGAGACGGCGCCTGCTACCTCTCCCCATAGCTTGACAAGCGCCGTATCGACCTTTTTTACCATTGTGAGCCCTCATCGGAATCAGAGGAATCTTTCCTGTGCCTGCCGGAAGCTCTCTTGCGTTTTTTGCCCTGTCGCTTTGCCAGTTGCAAGGGACTGACTAAAGGTTCAGGTATGAATTCCTCTAACAGGTGGAGCGCGTCTAGTTCCCGCAATATGGCGATGAGTGATTGTATCTTTCCTTTGCCCGCCTCAAGGGCCTTGATCGTATTGAGCGATAAGGCAGTTGCTTCCGACAGTTGCTGTTGAGTCAGGTTCTTGCGTAAGCGAAGCGATTTGATACGGCCGCCAATTTCAGCCGCAATCCCCTTATCTGTCATTGAGTAAAAGTCCATAATAGCCTCAAATAAGTATGCTGGTGTTAACTATAGACAATAAAGGCCTTGATAAGGGCTATTGTAGATTAGATGGGTTGTGGTGTCAAGGTGGAAATGTGTAACAGCCTTAATAAGGTCTGTTGAGGTGATTGTGTAAGATAATGGCCTTGATTAAGGCTGTAATTTAAGGGGGTTTTTGTGCTCTTGTCTGGATTTTCGCGCTTTATTCTCCTTGAGGGCAGGAGAATAAAATAGTATAAATCTACCCTCTTCGCCGCAATACCCGCTGCTTATTCTACCTGCCTGGTACCCTGTTTTTTAGATGGAGCCGGCGTGCTTTCGACCTTAACTCCATTTTTATATTCGTCAATCCTTTCAAGATTACCCTCTCGATTCCACACTTTGACAATCCCCTGGATCAAACCCTCGTTATAGGTCATCTCCGCAGCCGGAACCCCATTGTCATGCCATTCGAGCCATTTGCCTTCAAATTGACCATCCCGGTAATTGCCTTCACTTTTCTTATTGCCATTGGAATGCCATGAAGTCCACTTTCCCTCCTGGCTGCCGTTGATAAAGTAAGCTTCTATTATCTTTTCACCCTTATCGTTCCAGAAGATGGCAGGGCCATGCAGTTCTCCCGTCTTATCAATACAGCCCACGAAAAAGGTGGAATCTCCCCCGAAGGAGGTTTCCCCTTCCTTCTGCCTGGCATCATCAGGGCATTTAACAGCTCCTTTAGCGAATGCAGCGCCGGGAAAAAGGGACAGGAAGATGCACAAAGAAATGCATGGGATTCTTGATTTTTTGCTCTTCATCCAGTTCATCCAGTCAAAAAAATCGCTTTTACCCTAAGTCCGACAGACTCCTAGACCCGGCTAATATGTATCTCCGCCACATAGATTTTAGCATAGGGTTCAACCTCTTCAGGGCCATGATTGACCTGTACCACACTGATCAGATAGTGATGATCCTCATATTCTATGACCTGGGCGCCTCTTAGCAGTATGGCTCCTTCGTGAATTTCCTTCTTGTCTTTTCTTGATATGAGGGCGTAGCGGGTGTAGTTTTCGGCAAAGCCCCTCGTTTCAAAGATAAAAGGGAGCCTGGCATTAATGTCTTCTTTTTGAGTTGCCCCCAGGGTTACGACCCTGTAGGGGATAAGATGGATTTTTAACTCTTTGAAATAGCCCATCTCCTTTAT
>Ga0224514_10000231_pt1 | contig 16888 bp, 16 predicted proteins | sample SF_May12_sed_USG_3_FD_169107 | JGI IMG/M metagenome (GOLD analysis project Ga0224514, IMG submission 169107) | Sediment microbial communities from San Francisco Bay, California, United States - SF_May12_sed_USGS_24 | ecosystem: Environmental > Aquatic > Marine > Sediment | place: USA... | reverse complement strand
ATCTGGTTTGTAATACCTGAATTCCCATGCTTGGCATAGTTGTTGCTGCTTAGAGGGTATCTCAACACAATCAGAGGCACTACCATGAATAACAGACTTAACTATTCCGGCTTTATCGAAATGTTTCTTGAGTCAAACGATGAATTCGAACCCTATGGCGTGATAACCGAGAGCCTGGAACAATTTGAATCACAAGCTTGCACTGCCAGCGCCGAAAAATATGTGATTAGCCAGACAGTATTACGTACACTGGATTAATTATTTCTTTTCGGTTAATCCGCTACTGTCGCTATGCTTACGGTCTTATCAGCAGCAACGCCGATAGCTAATCACCCAGGTTCGTTCCGACCCGTCGTGCAGCCTTGATCCAGGGATGGTCCAAAGGTACTTCCTTACGCTGCCCGGCCACTTGCTCGAGTGGCACTGCTTCAGTTCTACCAGCACGACATGCCACCATTACGCCGTAGATATCCTGCGCAATGTAATCGGCACAAGCACTACCAAGCCGGGTCGCCAATACCCGGTCAGCTGCGGACGGGGTACCACCTCGCTGTAAATGACCCAGTATGCTGACCCGCGCCTCAAGCCCTGTCAGTTCTTCCAGTTCGTGAGCAAGGTGAATGGTATGTTCACCTTCCAATGCATGTAATGCGGCCAATTCATCCTTGGCTTTTTGCTTTTCCACTTTATCCATTGCACTTTCGCGTAAACCCATCGCTTGCTGTTTGGCAGCTGCATGTGCTTGCGACACTGCCCCTTCCGCGACGGCCACGATACTGAATCCCTTGCCCTTACGCACACGATTCCGGATTGCCTCCGACACCGATTTCACGTCATAGGGTATCTCCGGAATCAATATGACATCGGCACCCCCGGCAATACCTGAACCAAGCGTCAACCAGCCGGTACGATGTCCCATGATTTCAACCACGATTATGCGATGATGACTGTGGGCAGTACTGTGCAAGCGATCAATTGCATCGGTCGCAATATTCATGGCGGTATCAAACCCAAAGGTAAAATCAGTCATTGCCACATCATTATCGATGGTTTTTGGCAGGGTAATAATATTTAAACCCTGCTGCGCCAATCGCAATGCATTCTTTTGGGTACCACCCCCACCAAGACAGACCAGCGCATCCAGGTGATTGGAATGATAGTTTTCGATAATGGCATCCGTCATATCATGAACTTTTCCGCCGACCATCATTTTGTGTGGCTTGTCTCGGCTCGTGCCAAGTATTGTGCCCCCCAGGGTCAGGATACCGGATAATGAGTCACCACTTAATCGGATGGTTCGATTCTCGACAAGGCCACGAAACCCGTCACGAAATCCAATCACCTCCATGCCGTAATAACCTTCCGCAGCCTTGCCAACACCACGAATAGCAGCATTCAACCCGGGGCTATCTCCTCCTGCAGTGAGAACTCCAATGTGCTTTGTCATTTCACTATCACCCCTGATGTTGATTAATCTTTATAGCCGTTAATTTATGCATATTATTGATTTGTGGATTTTCCTGGTATTTTTCGGTTCAAAATGAATGTGTTGCAGAATGCCCAGTTACTATTTGATATACCTCAAATTTCGATCGTATAGCCACTCAACTGTAATATTACCAGAATCAGGGGAAATTGCTCTTCATGCATTGTTTATCTACAGTTAACGTATGCAAATCGAGTATTACTCGCAACGCCTGCTTAATCCTTTCCGCGGTATTGTTAATACCGTCAAGTACCAATCCGCCGAGGCTGTCTCTACTGATGGACTAGTTTGGGATATTTACGTAAGTAATGACTTGTTAAGGGAGGGTTTGGAGGCAAAGGCCAGAATTCAAGTCAGTGATATACGTTATGGCAAATGGTCATTCGAACATGGTCTCATACGTGGCCCGTTAGTTCCCTCTGATGATTTTAAATATCTTGAACATCAAGGCGCAGTAGCATTGGAGCACGTCCAGAAACTTCATGGCGAAGTTCCATTCCCCTTGTCAGACATATTTGAACTTTGGTTACTTGATCAACAAAATATGCCATTAGCACTGCTTGATAGCGTTATTCACGAGGAAGATATTGATACAGAGCGTAACATTGCCTGGCACGCCGGTAATTTTTGTAGAAAATCGTTCACTTCACATGTATTTCCTGATTTATTCGCCGACAATCTTTCAACCAGCAATGCCGCCGATTACCTGACAGGTTACATCAACAGCAAGGCGGCGACACCGCCAGCGGCACAATGGTTTAAAAGGGACAATAACGGCAAGGCACGTGGTCTTGCGGGTATTAATCTGGCATCGGAATTAGAAGCCAGAACCTTGGTAGACGCTTCTTTCCCTGTTTTTCTTCTCAACCACACGGCTCACGACACGGCACATCAACAACTAATCAGTGATTTTTTAAACTGGCAGGCCCCGTGGCTGTTGTTATTACCAACGCTGGATCCCGATACGCGCAGCTATTATGAGCAGTCCGCCCTTAAACAGGCACTGATTGTCGAACAACAGTACAGGCTTTATCCTGAGATAATTGATAATTCGGTAATAAACACGGCACGTGTCGAAGCTATGTTTCGAAACAGTCAAATTCAACCCGAAGAAGAGGAGGAAGCGATTCTTTCCACTTTTTATCTGGAGTGAAATCCAAGTTCGACGGAATAAAGTCCCGGAGAAATTATAAATGGAACAGCTAATAACTTTGTCTATGATTGAGCCGGCAGAATGAAATAAAAAGTAGTGCCATCTTTCCCCGTCTCGAAATCGATGCTGCCGCCATGCTTTTCAACCAGCGCTTTGGCGATGCTCAACCCCAGGCCTGTACCACCCGTTCGCCTGCTGTCAGAGCTGTCATACTGGGTAAAACGTTCAAAGATTACATCCTGAAATTCTTTCGGTATGCCGGGCCCGGAATCTGTAACGGAAATCTTTACGCCCTCATCCACACATTTCATCGAAATTATCACCTTTCCATTCGGCGGTGAAAACTTTACTGCGTTCGATAACAGATTATACATCACTTGCATGAGACGATCATGATCCGCATTGACAAAAACATCACTACAGGAACATTTTAATAACAATTTAACATTATGCTGTTTAGCGTAGGTTCCCATCGTGCGAACAACTTCTTCCAAAAAGAGTCTGATGTCCAACAAGTGAAAATCATACGATAATTCACCCACCTCGATTTTACTGATATCCAGGATGTCATCAATCAACATTAATAACCTGTTGGTGTTTACCTCACTGATTTCCGTTAGTTTGCGGGCCTCACTTGATAACTTTCCCGCTACTCCCTCATTCAATAAGCCTACCGCGCCACGGATAGCTGTTAATGGGGTTCGTAACTCATGACTCACGGTTGAAACAAATTCACTTTTCAATCTTTCCACTTTTTTGTCTTCGGTTATGTCTTCCATAATTGCTACGCCCCCGAGGATTTCTCCGTCTTCGGCTTGAATACCACGACAATGTAGCCTTATATCCTTATCTTTATCTCCACCCAGGGCATTTGATTTGCCCTCGTACTGGCCATATTTACCTCGCAGGGTTTTTAAGATCGCCTGTCTTAATTCCGGATCATGCGTATCATCTAATAAAGATAAATTTGCAAGATTTGATTTATCTGCGCCAACGATGTGAGCAAACCGTTCATTGAATTTCGTTATTACCCCAGAATTATCGTAATGCACAACACCCGAAGGCGCAGAGTCAAAAATCAAGCGATATTTCTCTTCACTCTCCTGTAATGCCTTTTCACGCAGGTTCGCATCGATTCGTAGTGATATATTTTGCTTTGTATTCTTATATATCCGCATACTGCTGGCCAACAGCATAAAAAAGAACAAAATGGTCATGATGCCCATTGATACTGACAATTTATCACCCAATATCAAGAATTGAATTGCAAGGGGTGTTAGTATCGTCGCAAGAAATACTACTATTGTGATGCGTAAAAATGAAAGACTGGTACTTGCACCTGCACACATCCCTGCCAACACAATAACCATAAAAACCTGGTGGCCAACATTGTCAGCCGGGAATAACCATACTGCGGCACCGCCCCAGGCAAAACTGGCCAATATCACCCCAATGACAAACCAGAATGTCCATTTTTCACTGGCATAGGCTTTTTCATACTTTTCCTTATACTCATATGCAAGCACACCACGAAATGCCGTCACCAGTAATACTGCCGCCAGCCAGATCAACAACAGTTCGTGGGCTACTACCTTCCATTGTACAAACACCAGGATGCAGGCATTAATCACCGTTGCCAGTATTGATAATGGCATGGCATTAAATAATAATTTGGTTTGCTCAGCCTTGATAATGGCCGGTTTATCTAAGATAGAAAAATGATTGTTTGTTTTTGATAAAAGCAAAGAAATCTATCCGTATATTTAAATCAATAAAAAATTTATTCCGTGCTCTTGGTTTCCAATGACTGCATGCTAATCCCCGCTGATATGAGGTACTCACGAAGGTGACGAATATCATGTTTGCTACACACGCCGCTATGGTGCGGGCGCCGCAAAGTTCCCTCAGTACCGTTTATAACCACATGCATGCGTGCACCATGGCCATGCTCGACCTCTGCGCCTAGGTGATGTAGCAACGATTCAATTTCCCGCCAGTGGATATTGCCACTAACCTGTTCCTGCAGGATTCCGCTTAACACGCGTTTATGTTTCTGGCTCATTTTAATTAATTGGCTTAAGCCTCAGGCCACCTCGACATTATTATCCTTCAATACAATCTTAGCTTTGATTTACGCTTGAAGAAATGTTGGCCAGGAGATTCGGGATTTTCACGCTTTCAGTGCCCAAATGATCTTCACCCTTATACCTAAGGGGTAATTTTCAGGTTTTGGCCCTTCCGGCACTACTAGAGCACAAAACAGCATGGCAGCGTGACTTTATTGCTGTCAGGGCTATATTTCGTCTGTATTACCAAGTAAAGTACTCAGGTACTAGCGGCATCCCTTGTTCGACTCAGGGTGGTGGCCCGGATTTGGAGCGCCACCTTCTTCCGCAGGCCGGACAACGCAAGCGGTAACTGACGTAGGCCCAGATGCTAACAGCAAGGGCGGGAAACAGGAAAAATGGCCAGAAACCAAACGACACGAAGGCAACCGGGACCAGCCACATGAGGGCGGCCAGCCATACAAGGCCAAGGCCCTCACGACTCGGCGACCCTGTATAACCACAATGGTCACATTGTTTCAGCGCTGACACTTGTTGATTACCGACCAAGCCACTGTTTGATAAAGATTCCATGCCATATTCACTCGACAATTTACCCTTTAGTAATTCGTTTGGCACCTTAGCGGAGGCTTTTTATTCGCGAGTTGAACCAACACCATTTACAACCCGCGCTGAACTACTGCACTTCAATACCAGTGCGTCGGACCTGCTGGAGCTTGATCCCGATGTCCAGCACCATCCTGCAATGGCAGATATATTCAGTGGTAAACAGCCATTACTAGGCAGTGAACCGCTGGCCATGCTGTACGCCGGTCATCAATTCGGGCATTACGTACCGCAACTGGGCGATGGTCGCGCCATTATGCTGGGCGAAATTACAAACCAACGCGAGGAGAAATGGGAGCTCCAGCTCAAGGGGAGTGGTTTAACACCTTTTTCCCGTGACGGTGATGGTCGTGCGGTGTTGCGCTCATCTATTCGCGAATACCTTTGCAGTGAGGCCATGCATGGCCTGGGTATCCCGACAACTCGCGCGCTATGTCTTATCGGCAGCGACGATGAAGTTTATCGCGAGCGAATAGAAACCGGCGCAATGCTGACCCGCCTTGCGCCCAGCCATATACGCTTTGGTTCATTTGAAGTGTTTTACTATCGCAAGCAGTATGATCATCTTCGTACTCTGGCCGACTTTGTAATAGCACACCATTACCCGGCATTGAGGGATGCAACCGAACCTTATGCTGTCTTACTGGACACGATTATCGATCGCACTGCGCGTTTGCTCGCCCAATGGCAGGCGGTCGGTTTTGCCCATGGGGTCATGAATACCGACAACATGTCGGTACTGGGGCTGACTCTCGATTATGGTCCTTTTGGATTTATGGAAGGTTACAATCCCGGTTTTATCTGTAACCACTCTGACCACCAGGGACGTTATGCATTTGATCAACAGCCGCAAATCGGTCTCTGGAACCTGACTTGCCTGGCGCAGGCCATGACGCCATTGATCGATATCGATACCGCCAAGACGGCCTTACAGACTTACCAGGATCGCTTTACTGACCATTACTATTCGTTAATGGCGCAAAAAATTGGTTTTGAAGAACCGACCGATGCCGTGCTGCAATTGGTCGGTGACTTGCTGGACCAGATGCAACGCAGCCAAACAGATTATACTCGCCTGTTCCGTAATCTTGGTGACATCCAGGCGAACAGTAGAGATACTCAGCCTGAATTACGCGATATGTTCTTGCAACGGGAGCGGTTTGACCATTGGCTAAATGAATATCGCGCGTTGTTGCGTACTGCTGCCAAACCGGATGCCGAAAGATGCAGTGATATGATGGCTGTTAATCCGAAATATGTGCTGCGTAATTACATGGCGCAGATTGCCATCGATAATGCAGAACAAAAACAGGATTACTCGGAAATAGACCGACTCATGCGGCTATTGCAAGCACCCTTCGATGAACATCCTGAAATGGAACATTATGCGGAACCGCCACCGGATTGGGCCGGCAGCATCCAGGTCAGTTGCTCCTCTTAAATAAATACATCTAAAGCCAAGAGCGCCTTCTCGTCCGTCAGTAGTTGCCTACTCACAACCTGTCAGGTTTAAGGCATAATAGTGAGTATGTATTCGAGCAAGACGATTCGTTCATGAGCAGCACGCGCGGTGTGATCGCTGCAGGACATCCTGCGACTGTTGCGGCGGCAGAAGCGGTTTTGCATGAAGGGGGTAATGCCTTTGATGCCATTGTAGCTGCCCACTTCGCCGCCTGTGTCGCCGAACCCGTTCTCTGTTCTCTCGCCGGCGGTGGCTTCATGCTTGCTCATACCACTGACGCCAAGCCACGACTCTACGATTTCTTTGCCCAGACACCTCAGCAATGCCGCGATCCAGCAGAGCTCGATTTTTATCCTATCCTGGCTGATTTCGGTACAGCGCAGCAGGAATTTCATATCGGCATGGGTGCGGTGGCAACCCCGGGTAGTGTACGTGGCCTGTTTGAGATCCACCGTGATTTGTGCAGCATGCCGATGACCAGGCTGGTTGAACCGGCTATTCAGCTTGCCAAGGAAGGGATTCGGCTCAATGATTTTCAGGCCTATATATTCAGCATCATCGAACCTATTTACCTCGCGACTCCCGCGAGCCGCAAAATATTTGCTGACCCCGACAACCACTCACAAATCATCGGCTCGGGAAAAGTTCTACAGCAGCACGACCAGGCCGACTTCCTCGACTCACTGGCACGTGATGGTGAAGATCTGTTCTATCGTGGCGAAGTCGCCGCTGCGATAAGTCAGCTCAGCAGCAAAGGTGGTGGTCACTTAAGACGTGTCGATCTCGAAAGTTATGCTGTAATCAAACGGGAGCCTCTGTCGATTCCCTATCGTGATGCACAGGTCTTTATCAATCCGCCGCCCTCCTCCGGTGGCCTGTTGATCGCCTTCGCGCTGGATCTACTGGCGCAGGTAAACATGGCTGATTATCCCTTTGGTTCTTCCGCATACCTGGATTTGCTGGCTTCCACCATGGAACTCACAAACCATGCACGGCTTTCAACACTGGCATCCGGGACTGTACATCCCGACGCAGCACAATTGCTTAATCCCGAATTTTTACATCAATACCGGGAGCAGATCATCGGCAGGGCCCGTAGCTTCCGCGGTACAACCCATATCAGTGTGGCCGATAGTAATGGCAACATTGCCAGCATGACTGTCAGTAACGGCGAAGGCTGTGGTTCCCTTATTCCGCATACCGGTGTGATGCTGAATAATATGTTAGGTGAAGAGGATATTAATCCAGGTGGTTTTCATCGCTGGCCGCTGAATCAGCGTATGACTTCCATGATGGCACCTGCGATCGTCCTGTTTAAGGATGGACGACGCATTGCAATTGGCTCCGGAGGGTCAAATCGTATACGTAGTGCAATCTTACAAGTACTGCTCAACTTGATTGACTACAACATGTCAGTTGAGAAGGCCGTGAATGCGCCACGTATCCATCTTGAAAGTGATCTACTAAGTATCGAAGATGGTTTCAAACCAGATGAGCTGCAAAAGATTAAAGCCATATATCCCAAACACACGGTCTGGCCTAATCTAAACCTGTTTTTCGGTGGCGCCCACACGGTGATGAGCAATGTAGATAGTTTTTCCGCTTGTGGCGATCCCCGTCGCGGTGGAGTGGCTGTCATCGCAGGCTGAGAAGAAACAGCAATGACAAGCAAACTGGATAAATTTCTCACTATCTTGAAAAGCAAGCCGGAAAGCATCGAATTCCAGGATGCCATGACGACTATTGCAGAACATTATGATTACACCCCCGTACAGTTCTGCAACGGTATCAAGGATGATTTGATTATTAACCACGCCGGTGAAAATGAGGGTTCCTGCAAAATATTTGCCTTTGCACAACGCCTTGGTCTTACCGAGGATGAGACCCTGGCGTGTTTCGGCAAGTACTATCGGGAAGATGTAGTACAACATCCACAAGGCACGGATCATCTGAATATACGCACATTCATGCGCCATGGCTGGGCCGGCATTCATTTTGACAACCAGGCACTTGTTCCAAAAACGACAGCGACTGACTAATGCAAACCTCCTGAGGATTTCACAGGCAATTATGCCTCGACTATGCTTACCTTATGACAGCTGAATATAAGATTCATCGTTATGCTGCCTATTTCAAGGACTGGTGCCAGGCCTTTGGAGAACACGAGGCCCAGTTTACAGAAGAAGAGTCAATTAGTTGGTTATATGGGGACAAGCAGATCGGTCTGATTCTGCCGAAAGAATTATACAAGAAACTGCATAGTGTAATTCTAGGCAAAACCCACAAGACGCCTGTTTTGACCCTCAGCCGCGATTGTGTTTGTGTCGGTAAGTTTCATCATACCTTTTCCGAGCCACATGACCTAGCCGGTTTAAGTAAGCTCATTCAGATGTTTGCCGACGCCAAAGACTTACACCTCTACCTGACCTATCACTTTATGTATCAACAGGGCACCCGGATTATTACCTTTTCAACCGAGCAACCCTGGCCACTGATATATAAAGAAATCAAACCTATGCAGGTACAGCTGGCATAAAGACGGATTGCAGATTTTGCGCTATATACCAGCAGCACGTTCAACTTCTGGCTGAAACCGCCACATTGCTCTATGATACTGAGTACTCATATGTCGAATAGCTAAACAGAGGGAATAATCATGAAACCAATCCTTACTGTTGAATTCAGCGCCAAGGCGGGCGGTATCGACTTTAAGGAAGAAAGCGTACCTATCCACAGCCCGGAAGAACTTTTCGCCTTTGTGGCAGCGGGGGGTGGCTGTGAAAGAATTCCTGACGAAGTCGATGAAATACAATTTGTGTTTCTTGCGCCAGCGCACCCGAATACTAAAAATCCGATCGCCGATATCCATGCTACGCTGGAAGTAGGGATGGTGTTTTTTACCGGTCCGCTGTCAGAGATTTCACAAACCATCGAGCAACTCATCGACAAGGCCGGTCGGGGAGAACTATCCGATTCATTTCTCAATGTTATTGGAGTAAAAGTCTGAGACGCTTTCCACAGCCAAGTGGCGAGCGATGATGCGACCGTGACTGATGATCTATTTGACTGCCAGCAATGGTAGTGTGAATGAGATATTTATGGAATTAATATAGCACCGGGTGGCTTGCGACTATTTAGTCGCCTGTTCTTTATCAGGATATAAATGTTCCCACACGTGTTCGGCAAAACCGACGCCGACCTCATTATAGAAATTGTATGCCGCATCAGCACCTGCATTTTTGATTTTGTCTAAATCCTCGGTAAACAACGCAGTGGCACTGACAAAGCCTTGATAACCCCGTTGCCGTAACTGTCTTGCGGCAATGGTATTTGCTTCTACATCGGGCATTGCCAGTAAAATTGCCTTTATTCCCGTCAGGTCGAGATTTTGCCATAAACCCGGATCTTCAGCATCAGCATATAAAACCCGACGTCCCTCCTTACGATGAACTTCAACTTTAGCCATGTCCGAATCCAGTCCAATCACACGTTGTTTTCGCTGACTCAGAAAATCATAGGCCCCTGTACCTACGCGTCCCATCCCCATGATCATTATATGAGAATTACCCAGATGCAGCGGTTCATCATCCGGATGGCGCCGTTCGGACTCAAACGGTTGCAGGTGTTTTTCCAGCCGCACATATAAAGCGTGTGCGTAACGGTTCAGCGGTGCTGCCAGGGCAAATGAAATTGCAACAGTAAGCGCCAACAACACCATCATCTGAGGTTCGAGCCATGCGTTTTTCAGCCCCAGGTTCGCCACGATCAATCCAAATTCGCTGAATGTAGCAAGACTTAAACCGGTAAGAAATGAGGTACGTGCCCGTAGCTTGAACAACAGCAGGATAAAAAAGAACAGCAACGCCTTGAGGGGCAAGAGCAAGCTGAGCAGTAAGGCCATACCCACGATTTCCAGGGTTGGATGCCCCGCCATGCCAATTTGCAGAAAAAACCCGACAAGGAAGACTTCTTTTAAACCCCAGAGTGCATCTGACATTTCCGTGGCACGTTTATGATCTGCCAGAAGTACACCCAATAATAAGGCGCCCAACTCTGAACTTAAGCCGAAATGCTCAAAGCTGGCGCCCCCCACTACCAGTGCCAGCACGAGGCCATACAGGATCAGTAACTCATCGTGTCCACTTAACTCCAGCAAGCGATGAATCAAGGGTCGCAACAAGGGGATAAGCAACAACGCCAGTGCCCAGATTGATGGTGCCTGTGCGCCAGCCAGGCTCAGAAAGGCGACTGCCACCAGATCCTGCATTATCAAAATGCCGATCGCGGTGCGACCATGAAAGGCTCGCAGTTCTTTTTTGCTTTCCAGAATCTTTGCCGCTACGACTGTACTGGAAAAAGACAAGGCCGCGGCAAACATGAATGCTGTTTCGATTTTGACGCCAGCAACAAAGTAAAACAGAACCGCCAGGATGACACCGTTAATGGCCATATGTAATACAGAGCCGGCCAGAACTTCTGCGCGTACCAGGCTGGATAAACGAAGTTTCAAACCCACACTGAATAACAACAACAACACGCCGGCATGGGCAACATGATCCAGGATGGGTCCCTCTTCAACCCCATAGGCACTTAAGCCAAATCCTACCACCAGGTATCCCACCAACGGTGGAAGTCCTGCATGCCGGGCAACCAGGCCAAGAACAAAAGCCAATACTAACCAGAGGGTAACTGAAACCATTTCAATTCTTATCCATCCGTTCCCTCGCGAGAACGCTGCGCAGTTTATTTATTGATTACCCATTATATTCATGAACCTGAATTAATGGTAACTGTTATCCCACAACTACCAACAAGCCGTAATGATGCATATTGCCTGTGAGGGCTATGCATCAATACAGTGCGTCAGCAGACAAGGAATTTGCAAATTGGGATGAGTAAAGCTGCTTGCCTGAAGAATCAAAAAAGCAGGATTGGTGCAGGCTAATGGATTGTGCTCAAACAAAGATTACTGTTAAACCCTCATCACGGTGTGTGTTTATTCTTTCAAGCGAATGCGAACCTTGCCTTCCTTGACTTCAATCTCTTCCACGCCTTCAGCAAAAGCTTGCCAAAAGCCCTGGTCGGTGCCGAACTCCTGCACCAGATCGATATTTTTCATGTTACCTAACCAGGCATTGGGTAAGGGTACTCCCCAGACACTCACGCCTTTTAGCAGCACCACCGGCTTGCCCTCGGCATAACGGAGTTCAACCCCGGCGGTCAGCTTGATCGTTTTGCCACCAAGCAGTGGCGCGCTCGGATCCACGGGCACCAGCAGTTTGGCGCTGGCCAAATTGTCGGACAAATCGATTGCAAGACGTGAAGCCATATCCGTATTGGTGGCAATCAGGGCATTGAGCTCCTTTTCACTCAAACTGATTTCACGACTGGCACCGACTTCACTGTAAGGCTCCGGTTCCAGGGCTGCTTCAGGCGAGACAACGTGTGACTTTTTTTTCACAACCGGGGCGCCTTGCAAACTTTCAAGGTGCTGTAATTTTTCATCCAGAATGCGTTGTTCTCTATCATTCAGAGTGACGGGCGTGAACTCGCCAGGAAACAGGATTTGATAACCTATCCAGGTGGTGATTCCCAGGGTCAGCAATATGGCCAGCAATACAAAAGTTGCGACCTGCCAGGTACTGAAGCGCCGTGGCTGGGGTGGTGCCGAAGTTGACTGCGTATCGGTATTCATTAACGTTGCATTACCTCAACAACTTCTTGAGTTTCTCTTCCGCTTTTTGTTTCTCAACCTCGATTTCTTCATCAGTACGGGTTTTCAATTTGGCCTTTTCTTCCTCAATTCGCTTGTCGACAGCCTCTTTCAAGTGTTTCTCAATTCCCAGTTCGCTCACTGCCGCCCGCGTTCTGTCGACCACGACATTCAGCACCTGCTTGGCAATTTCAGCGGGGGTGCTGCCACCCTTACCACCCAGGTTTTTCAATTCAATCCGCGGCAACCGGGTACTTAACTGCTTTCCATCAAGTGGAACGATTGTCGCCTGTACTTTGCCATCCTGAATCAGCAGACGTCGAATGATAATTTTGGTTTCCTTCTCTGACGGTTTTGCTTCAGTTTCCTTGGTCGCTGGTTTTGCAGGCATCGCCCTGCTGATATTTTCTTTCAACACATTGAAGTTTGCCTTGCGATCGGCATTGATTTCATAAAAAACCTGTGGCGCAGCGACAATAATCTCATCGATGATGATGGGACTCTCTCTGAGCGTCTTAATATCAATTTTTGTTTGAATCTGGCCCAGGGTAAAGGCATGTGGGGTAGAAAACCCTTTGGGATTGGCAACACTGATCCCGGCTATAGAACCCCTGCCTTGCGCTATTGTTTCTTTCAGTCTTACTTCATGCACATGCACGGCGGTCTGCGTGGTCTGGGAGCCATATTTTTCGATTGCGGCCTCGACCAGGGTATCCAGTGACATCCACACATAGTAAAGGCCTACCGCCAGCGCAATGACGATGATCAATACACTACTAATCAGTACTTTGTTTCCGGTTTTCATGCCATCCTCCGTGCTACGCAGCAGATTTATCTTTGAATTTAATTATACTACTCCCATTTTTAACTGATAGCAGCCTGTCGATTAGCCTGGCAAGCAACTATGGCATTCAAAGCGCGCCTGGACTATTGTCACCATTATGAACATATCATCTCCCCGCGCCCGGTTCGTCCTTGATCATCCCTGGCAATTCGTCAAACAGGTCATTGTCGGCTTCCGTGCTAACCAGGGCTTTCTGTTAGCCGGTGCTGTAGCCTACTACACCCTGCTGTCGATTGTGCCGATGTTCGCGCTTATCCTGGTGGTCTTATCGCAAATTCAGGAGTCGGCTGAATTGGTTGATACCCTGCGTACCTATCTCATGCTGGTGGTGCCGAATCAGGCTGAGATCCTTAGCAATCAAATCAGCCAATTTTTACAAAACTGGAAGGTAATTGGTTTTATTGGTTTTCTGATTCTGCTGTTCTTCAGTTCCTTTGCCTTTACCGTGCTGGAAAATGCCATGTCAGTCATTTTCTTTCACCGGGTTGCGATCAAGCGTCGGCATTTTCTGATCTCGGCGGTCATACCATTCTGCTATATCCTGTTTGCCGCGGCCGGCTTACTGGTTGTCAGTGCAGTCAGTGGGGGTTTACATTCCCTCGATACCCGATCCATTTTAGTAATGGGACAGGTCTGGTCACTCAGTGGTGTCGAGGCCTTTTTGGTTTACTTGTTTGGCATTGTCGGTGAGGTGATGTTGTTGACCTCCCTCTATCTGGTCATGCCCGTAGGCCGTCTCGCCCTACGCCATGCCCTGATAGGTGGGATCACTGCAGCAGTGCTGTGGGAGATCACCCGCCATATTCTGGTCTGGTATTTTTCAACCCTGTCACTGGTCAATATTATTTACGGCACGTTCGCGACGGTGATTATTATTCTTCTTAGCCTTGAGGCGGCCGCGATCATTTTACTGCTAGGCGCCCAGGTGATCGCCGAGTATGAGCGGATTGGTATATCCCCCTCCGCACCTCATGGCTTACAGACTTAATCAAGCCAATTATTCTTTAGCTTAATGCTTCAATATAGCGAATCATTTGCTGGCGCACGGCCGCATCCGGTAACCGCCCAAAACCAGCGCCCATATTGTCCAGCATATGATGGGGCTTGGAGGTAGCCGGAATGGCGCAAGTCACTGCCGGATGTGACACCACAAATTTCAAAAAGAATTGTCCCCAGGATTTCACATCGATGTCCCGCGCCCAGGCCGGCAAGGCTTGTCCCTTTACAGCACGAAACAGTTCGCCCCGCGCAAACGGCCGGTTGATCAGCGTGGCTATTCCCCGCTCCCGGGCAATGGGTAACAAACGTTCCTCGACGGTACGATTCATAATGTTGTAACTGAACTGCACAAAATCAAATGGCTCATTTTCCAGGATAACCTCGAGCTCATCATGAAAACGTCCGTGTGAAGTAGTAATGCCGATATAACGTACTTTGCCTTCCGCCTTCCAGGCTTTGAGCGTTTCCAGTTGTACCTCCCAGTCACGCAGGTTATGGATCTGCATCAGGTCAAATACTTTTACACCCATACGCTGACTGGAACGTTGCATCTGGGTGATGCCTTCTTGCTTGCCCCAGGTCCAGACCTTGGTGGCAGCAAAAAGGGCTTGTTTGTTTTTGATGGTCTTTAATAGATCACCCGTTACCTGTTCGGCATTGCCATACATGGGAGAGGAATCAATTACCGCACCCGCCTGGTCAAAAAATATCTGCAGGACCTCACCCAGTTGTGCTCGCATTTGTGGATCATTGCCAATATCGAAGGTGCGCGAGGTACCCATCCCTATCACCGGTAACTGTTCGCCTGTTTTGGGTATGGCCTTTTTGATCGGTACCAATTCTTTAGCTGACAATAACCTGGGCCAGCTCAAGGCGGCGGCTGTCAAGCCGGCAGACTGTTGAAGAAAGCGTCGACGATCAATTCGTATTTTTGACTTGCTCATGCTGGCCTCCTGGTTCTTCAATTCACTCTTGTTTTGTCACGTCAGACTGTGCCGCGAGGCGTGTTTGTTGCTTACCCAAACGATAGGCCACTCCGGCCCAAATTGCTGCCAGTGGCACTGCGATTAATGCCATATGCGACAGACTCAAACCCAGACTACGTAAACCCGCGTAGATCCATGCCGCAACGGCATCCCCACCGCGATACACCACCGTATCGTTGAAGTTTTTGGCTTTATATTTAGATTCTCTGTCTAAAACGACATATAGCATTTCCCGTGCCGGACGCATAATGGCGTAATTACCAGCACGACGAATCACCTGCACCACCACCAGCACCGCCAGTACCGGTGCAAATGAGAGGGTTAAAAATCCCGCGCACAAAATCAACGGCACCAATGCCAGGGACCAGGCCAGTCCCAGGTTTTTAACCAGGCGACTGGTTAAAAATATCTGAATAATGATTGTCAAACCATTTACCGTCAGATCGATGGCGGCAAACACTGTGGTGCGTTCTGCGCTATTGGCAAAACTGTCACGAATAATTTGTGCCTGTTGAAAATATAAAAATGTCGAAAGCGTAGTATACAAGATCATCAGTAATGCGATGCCTGACAGGTAAGGTGAACTGGCAACAAGCCTGATCCCGGCAAACACGCTTCCACCTAGCGGTTTATTTATTGCATCAGCCGCATTGTCTTCCAAGCTGCTTTCTTTCGTTGATTTGGCCACCACATTCCATTGAATCAAGCGCTGAATCGACAGTACTGCCCAGCCAAGCAATATCGCAGAGATCAGTAACAGGTTAGTGGGACCAAGCGGTATCGCCAATGCCGTGGTTAATGCCGGCCCGGTAATTGCGCCGGCGGTGCCCCCGGCCGCAATAAAACCAAACAACCGCTTGGCCTGCGCATCGCTGTACAGGTCGGTCATAAAGCTCCAAAACACGGACACCACAAATAAATTAAAGACACTGGTCCAAATAAAAAATGCGCGCGCCACATAAACATGTGCAACATCGGATTGAAACAGGAAATAAAAGCCAAGCAAGTTGAGAATAAAAAATATATAGATAGTCGGTAGAAACTGGCTACGACGATAACGGGAAGTTAACCAGCCAAAGACTGGCACGGCGGCTAGCATGACCAGAAAGGTGCCGGTAAACAGCCACTGTAAATTTTCTACTCCACCGGCCACCCCCATTTCATCCCGTAGCGGCCGCACGATGTAATAACTGCAAAGTAGCGCAAAGAAATAACTGAATGACCAGAATAAAGCACGGCCTTCCTGTGGCTTGATATTTACCAGGCGTTCTAACCAGCGCGTTAAGATGTGCTGCGTATCAACCAAATCGTTTGATCCTGTAGTCAGCTTGTATCAAGTCAAACAAGTATAGACTCAGGATGCGCGTAACGGTGTTGTTAAAAAGTGCTTTGGCATTCAGCAACCGTTCAGGGTGCTTCAGCAATAATTTTGACGTGCTTAGAGGCAATTTTGCCCAAAATCCCGCAAAGGAGGCACGTCATGAATAAGAAGATTCAACTCCCTGCCTTGCTGCTGGCCGCGGTTACTGCCGTTGGCTTTATGCTCCCGCAGAACGCTACCGCACGTGACCGG
>Ga0224514_10000230_pt1 | contig 16894 bp, 20 predicted proteins | sample SF_May12_sed_USG_3_FD_169107 | JGI IMG/M metagenome (GOLD analysis project Ga0224514, IMG submission 169107) | Sediment microbial communities from San Francisco Bay, California, United States - SF_May12_sed_USGS_24 | ecosystem: Environmental > Aquatic > Marine > Sediment | place: USA... | reverse complement strand
AATTAAAACTGGCAAGATTTATGAGAAAGAGGCGGTCCCAGGGTTTAAGCCCACTGAGAAATATGCTGTTGAAAGGGAAGGTACTCCAACCGAAGAAAGCGAAGATCAGCCGGGATTGCTCCGGCGTCAATGGGATGAGCTTGTCTACAACATGCAGGATAAGTTTAACTACCTGAACAAAGCCCAGATGGAAGCGGAACGCAAGAAACGAGCAGAGCTACCGGAAGAACAAGATGCATATCTTGCAGAGACAAGATACCACGGTATGGCGGCAGCGGCCATTGAAGATTTCCAGGAGGAGTATATAGATCCTATGTTGGAAATTATGAGCGCGAACGATATTGATGTCTCGCAAGCGGATGAATACCTCCATGCCCGCCATGCCAAAGAAGCCAATGCCAGATTAAAAGAAATCAATCCTGATCGACCAGATAATGAAGCCTTGTCCGGAATGACGGACAAAGAGGCCGATTTAATTTTAGATCATGTTAGTGAATTGCCTAACTCTGAATCGTTTAAGGAATTGGGCAAGATGGTTGACAAAGTTACAAAAGCTCATAGAGATATTCTTCTAGAGTCAGGCCAAGAAAGTAAGGAGACAATCAAAGAATGGGAAAATACTTATGATTTTTATGTTCCTCTTATGCGAGAAGGAAAAATATCTAGAATGCCAAGGCGCGGACGTGGGTTTGATGTTCGTGGTGGGCAGAAGATTCGTGCTGGTTCAAAACGTGAAGTAGTTAATGTTTTAGCCCATGCTGTTGCCAATACTGAAGCGGCTATGGTACGGGCAGAAAAGCTTAAAGTTGCTCGAACGTTTCTTGAATTTGCCAGGAATAATGAAGGTCCATGGGAGATTGATAAGGTTGAATATGCACCGAGTTTTGATGCTGATGGAATGATACAATATAGACCCGATCCCTCTGTTCGATGGGCTGATAATGTGATGATCGTGAGAGAAGGTGGGGTAAATCACAGGATTGTATTTGATGAATCAGATCATAATGCCATGAGAATAGCGTCTGCACTGAAAAACCTTGATGCTTCTGATAGCGGAACAATTGTAAGAAAATTATCCAAAGCAACTCGATGGTTGGCAATGGTAAATACAAGCTTGAATCCGGAGTTTATTATATCTAACTTCTTTCGGGACATTCAAACTGCTGGCTATAATATATCAGACTCAGCCGCTGACAAAGTAAGGCTTAAATCTTTTAAGGATATTAAATCCTCTTGGCGGGGAATAAGGGATTTTCAAAAAGGCAAGAAAAACACTGAATGGGCTAAATGGTATAATCGGTATCGTAAAGCTGGTGCTCAAGTGGGCTGGGCAGAGGCTTACCGGGACATTATTGACCGCGAAAACAAGATGATTAAAGACATAAAAAACATGAGGCCCGGTAAAGCTTTAACTATTAAGCGCGGATTGAATAGCATAATGAAATTCATCGAACAGGAAAACACAGCAGTTGAAAATGCTGTGCGTCTTTCCGTATTCAAGAACTTGATAGAGTATGGGGTGTCAGAAGCCAAATCCGCTTCTATTGCCAAAGAAATGACGGTAAACTTCAATCGTAAAGGTGCTATGGGTCAGGCGATGAATGCCTTTTATTTGTTTTATAATGCCTCAATACAAGGATCTGCCCGTATCATATCAGCAGCAACAACCAGTCCGAAAGTCAGAAAAATGATGGCTGGAACAGTTGTCTTTGCTGCCGCATTGGATGTTATTAATCGTGCTGTTGGTGGCGTCGATGATGATGGAGAAGATAGATATGATAAAATAGCTCCATGGATAAAAGAACGTAATATGATATTTATGCTTCCTGATGATAAAGGATATGTTCAAATACCTCTACCATGGGGATATAATATCTTTCATGTAATGGGACAAACAGCAGGAGAGGCTATCACAAAGAAAGACTTTGATCCATGGAAAGGTGCGGGAAGAATAGTGGGAGCAAGTATTAGTTCTTTCAACCCGGTTGGCGGTGAAGCAAGTATCTTACAGGTTTTATCTCCCACTCTTACCGATCCGATAGTACAATGGGCCGAAAATAAAGATTGGGCAGGTAGAAAATTGCGCCCGGATACAAACGTGTTCGCTCCCAAACCATCGTCACAAACATATTGGAATTCTGTTCGGGAACCGTCGAAAACTATTGCACAGAAAATTAACGAACTCACTGGAGGCGATGTGATAAAACCCGGTAAAATAGATATCTCGCCGGAAGCTATTGATTTAGCAATAAATACTTTTACCGGTAGCGCAGGTAAGTTTGTTAGCAATCTTATATCAACTCCAATTAAAGCTGCAAAAGGAGAAAAGCTTGAAACATACGAAATTCCAATTTTAAGAAGAGTGTATGGCAAATCAGGCAAGCAGGCATTGACACAGAAATTCTACGAAAATATGGATGCTGTACAACTTGTTCGTCGCCAATATAAACATTATTTAAAGAACAAAAAGAAAAGAAAAGAAATAAAAAAGCAAAGTCCTGCTGAAACCAAAATGCTTAGATATTTGTATGAAAGAAAAACAAGTATCTCAAGAATATCAAGAGGTTTGAGTAAGTTGCGAAAAAGAAGAAATGTAGCGATAAAAGCAGGAAACAGAGAAAAAGTTGATGAGTTAAACTCTAAAATAGAAATGGTAATGAGAAAATTTAATAAACGGTATTTACAATACAAAAGGAAGGAGAAAGAAAATGAAAAGCTTTAAGAGAATCTTTAGATTATTCATGCTAGTTGTAGTATTTTCCTTTAATTCAATGGCTTTCGCAGCGGGTACAGTAACTCAGTTAACAAGAGAGAACTATCCCGATTCCGACCTGCACATCAAGAAATTAATTTTTCTTTGTACCGGGGATGCTGCCGATGGTAGCGTTCCCAATACGGCAACCAGTACACCTAACACCTCTTTTATAAAAGGAATGCGCCTTTTCCAAGTTGAGGCATATCCGACTGCCGGGGGAACTGCTCCCGATGCGGCTGATGTTTTTATTCTTGATGCCGATGGTATGGATTTACTTGGTTCTGTTGACGGTTCGACAACAGCCTACAGAGGATTAAATTTAATTCATGCAACTCTAAAATACGCAACCAACCCGGATCTTTATAGGCTTGGTCAGACTTCCCATGTTGATTATTATCCTCTGATTACCGGGGCTTTGACGTTGAAGGTAAAAAATCAAGCTACAGTTAACGCAAATTACACGATAGTCTTGACTTTTATTAAGTAAGTTTATGGACGTGATATAGGGGGAAGGATTGTGGAAATTTGCTGAAACAGACAATGGGTAACCAGAGGTAGAAAGTTACCATTGGAAATAGTTAATAGTAATAAGTGATTGAAAATATAGAGAAATAAAAATTAATATTTTTTCACAAAAAGGGGGTAATCAAAGGTAACCAGTTACTGGTAACTTTTTAAGTTACCGTAATCTACCAGTATTAATTACCTCCACAATACAGGTATCGGTGACCTTGACAGAAGGAGTCTTCTATGAAACGAATACTATCCATATTTTTACTATCCATTACCTTGTTATTCCCTAACAATTCAGGAGCGACAATCCAATGGGCTAATAATGCGACATCGCTTATTGCTGATTCAGGGGGTATTACGTCCGGGGCCACGTCGGTAACTGTAACGACCGGTGAAGGGGATAAATTTCCAGAAGTGGCGTCTCCTCATTATTTTATGATTACATTTGTTGATGTTTCGGGAAACAGGGAGATTGTTAAGGTTACCGCCAGGGCATCTGGATCGAATACCATGACAATTGTCCGAGGGCAGGAGGGGACATCGCCCAGGGCATTCGCAGAGGGGTCTTTTGTTGATCAAAGAATTACAGCAAGTTCTCTTGATGATTTCTCAGAGACAGTCACAGAATTCCGACAACCTGGTCCAGATGCTTCTAGATATGCAAATTTTAACGCTGCCGTCGCTGGTACAGCAGCAGGTGAAACACTTACTGTTTCTTCCTCGATGAACCTGACATCTAATATTGCAACTACAGGTATTACTGTTAAATTTACCGGTAATGGTGAAGTTGTTCAGACAGCATCTTATACGTTGGATATTCCGACATTAATATCTGTCGATAATCATATTTTTAGTAACTTTTCTGCTGGTGAGGTTACGTTAGGGGATACTGTGATAGCTATTCCTGAATGGTGGAATGGCGATATCCAGAGTGCCATAGAATCTGCCGAAGGGAATAGCAAGAAGATCAAACTTGAAGATACATCTTATACTACATCTGATATACTGACAATATCCAGTGATTTAACAATATACAGTACGAGGGATACCACCGTTACTCTAACAGTAGCCAAAGATTCTGTCTTCGATGTGACTGGAAAGTTGATTATCCGTGGTGGTTTGACTATTGATGCAGATAGTAAAGCCGATAATTGTATTTATTTCAATACCGATATGCCGGAACTGGAATATGTAATTTTTAAGAATTCAAACAGTAAATGCTTGAGTAATGAGAACGATGCTGCTAATGCGGTAGGAGAATTACTTCTTGATCATTGTGAGGCAATCGATTGCGGACGTGGGTTTCATGCGTATGGAGTGTCTGGGGCTCATGTTACAAGTGTCCGTATGCTTGATTGCAAAACGTCGGGTACAACTGGAGACGAACCGGGGAATATTTGGTATTTTCAAGATCATGTTAATGTTCAGGTCATAGGTGGGCATTTCGAGGGTGATGCTGGTGCCGGTCCCAATGCATATATATGTGATAATGTTCAGATTACAGGAGGGTATTATAAGGATATACTCCGCGGCCCGACAGTAGGCAAAAATACAAAAAACTTCACAATTACTGGCAATACCAGTAATGGGTGCGTTTTTTCCGGTATCTCTATAGACCTCAAAGATGGTGCAAGTTATCCGGATGGTCATGGGGTGGTTGTCGGGAATACAATGTTTGAGTGTGGATATTCTATCTACTCTCAAGCTAAGAAGGTTGCAATAATAGGTAATATAAGTGTCGATAATCAAACATCTGGCGCAGCGTTCCGGATTAATGGGGCTGATGATGTTTATGTCGATGGCAATACTCTGATTGGTGTCGGTGCTAATGTTGCAGTGAGGGCAGCAGATTCATCTGTTCTTCGTTTGGGGGATAATTATACAGATTCAACACATATTGATGCTTACGCAGTGGACGCCACTAGTCGTATAGATTATGCTAACGTACCAGCTGCATTTACGGCGGCCGGGGATATTTCCAATAACTATGATATTATTCAGTTAGATTGTACAGCTGGTGTTTTAGATTTTGATCTACCACCCGAAGCTTTAGGAGTTTCAAAAGGGAAAAAATGGTTATTTATAAAAGTAGATAATTCTGCTAATAAAGCAACCATAAGTATTGATAATGCTGATGGCACTATCAATGGGGGGGCAAGTTTGGATTTTGGGGCTAGTGCTCAATATTCAATGCTTTGGGTTGTTTCTATCGGTGGTGGTGCATATATAGGGTATGCTCCCTAACCGGTTTGTAAAATACGATCATAATGTTGAAGGTAATTTTATATACATGATTCAATCATAGGAAAGGAGATGCTGTAATGTTTAGTACAAACAATAAAAAAATATTGGTATTATGTTGTATTTTTATTTTACTTCTATTTCATCAATATGTCATAGCAGGGGAACTAAAACCCAAGGTGGGTGTAACCGTCATAGAATCCAGTGGAAACGTGGATTCTACAAGCATAAAACTTGACGGGGAACTTCTTTATGAGCAAAAAAGATCTTCCCAAATTATGAAGAGTGGATTGCGTTACGCTGAAACCGAAGAGGTAAAATCGGCTAATTCTTCATATATTGAATTCAAGAATAACAATAAGTTAACAGATAAAATATTGTATCTATACCAATCGGCTAAATTAGAAGGAGATGAATTTGTAGGATATAATTATAGAATTGAATTCAACGGGGGACTTGGTGTCAATGTTGATGAGATAAATATAGAGACTGGTCCAGGGTTTACATATGAAGATACCGATGATGAAGATAAAGGATTCCCCAGTTATAGGAATTTCCTGAAATATACTTATAAATTCAGCGATAGAATAAGCGGTTCTTCTTGTGTCGAGCATATCCGCGATTTAGAAGAAGTTAATAACCACAGAACCAAATGGATAACACAAGCAGATATTCAATTAACTGAAGGTTTCGGTTTGAGGGCAAGTCGGGAATTCTCTTATATTAATATGCCTCCAGAGGGATCAAGGATGCATGATTGGACTACGAATTTTACCTTAGTTATGAGTTTTTAAGAAGGTGTTCTTAAATGCCAAATCTTGATGAAGAATCACGTGTGATAGGCAATCTTGAAGGCGGATTCAAGCTAATCCATGATGAACAGATCCGCCAAGGAAAAAAACTCGATAGCATAGAAAACAAATTAACAGGAATAAGAATTAAAACAGCCGCATTAGCAACAACGGTTTCGTTGGCTGTAACCGTTTTGTTTCTTGCTTTGAGAAATTACATCCAATAATAACAAGATAACGGAGAGATCGGTGGTTAATAGAGACATAGAGGATCGATTGATTAACCCGCTTAACAATATCGTGTTGTTGACTTGCGAGATGGAAATACATCAAGAAATAGAGAAAGAGGTTGATAAAATAATTAACGTTTTAGTTAATGAAAGTATAATTGCAGAAAGGATTAAATATCTTAGCAAAACATAATGTTTTGAAAGAGTTCCAATTTTAATATTGGATATAATCCCATAGCGATTCTAAAAATCTATCAAGAAAGGAAATGAGTGGAGAAATAACTAGAGTTATACCATTTAGGCATAAAGCTGGAAGTCGAAAACAGAGAGATTTTCCCAATTACTGATTTGCTCTTCCCATACAATAGATTTTAGGACAATCCTTAATACCTGTCAAGACACCAAACAATACAATCAATCAACACCGTCAAGAAACTCACTCAGAGACATGCCAAGAGAATCTGCAATTTTTCTGATTGTTTTGAGTGATGGATTTGGTAATTCTTCTGTTTCAATTCTGGAAAGATATTCCCGTTTAATGCCAGCTTTGTCCCCTAATGATTGCTGGGTTTCTTCTTTTTCTTTTCTTATTTTTTCTAATCTTTTTCCTAAATTCATAATTTCCTCCTTTCTGATTAAATTTTCTATCATCTGTGGTTATCGTACCAACACAAAAAAGCTTTGTCAAGAAAAAAAAGATTGACAATTAAAATAAACTTAGGTATATTACGGATAACAATTAAAATAAACTTAGGTATATTACGGATAACAATTAATTCTAAATGAAAGGAATGTAATGGATAACGAAACTAAAACTTTTACTATCAAGGGAATCCCAGAATCATTAATGGGAAAATTAAGAGCTGCTGCTGGTATAGAAAAAATGACCATTAATGATTTGCTCATAGCAATACTTGAAAAACAGCTTAAAGATTTCAACCCGTCAGATTTTAAAATTCTTTAACAATTAAAGCATTTCGATTGGTGGAAAAAATAAAGACAAATTAAATATAGCAACAGAATGTGTGCACAATTAAAATAAAAATACCTGTTTTAAGTGACATTATCACTACAACAGAAAGGATAGTGATGAGAACTATTAAACCTGAAGAATTAAAGGAAATAATAGAAAAGCATGGTTTAAATCGAATCAATCTCACGGATGCCGATCTCAAGGGTGCCGATCTCAAGGGTGCCAATCTCACGGGTGCCGATCTCACGGATGCCAATCTCCAGAGAACTATATTATGTGACGCCCTCTTCCACGACACCATGATTAGTTTTCGAGGTGCGAAGCGTTTGGTAAATTTTAGTGATGCAAAGGATGAATAAATGGAATATGTTCTAGAAAGAAAAATAAAAATATCCGAAATCCGATCAAGGTAGACAGGAGGTGATAATATGCAAGAATCGGTTAAAGATTTTATAGAGGAGGCGGCGGATTTCTTCTGGAACAAATGCGAATCAAAAATTGTGGTGAATGGAAATTTGAGAAAGTGCTCCGGAAAGGATTGCCGATTTTGGAAGGTTACATGTAGACATCCTGAGTTTCCCGGTAATGTGGAGACGACAGAAACAAAAGGCGCTCAACTAGTGGCATAGTCAAGCGCCCGGAATCAAACTTAACGATATCTAAAGCTTAGCAATAGCTCAAGCGCATGTCAAGGAGGATTTATGGATTTTGAAAACAATCCTAACTTCGAAGTAATTTCCACCAAAGGTTTGTCACATTCTGAATGGCTCGATAACCGTAGGAAAGGTATCGGTGGCAGTGACCTGGCGGCTATCATGGGGATGTCGCAATATGCGACACCCATTGATGTTTATCTTGATAAAACTTGGCAGACTGAAACAGAGGAAGAAGAAAATCCTTTGTTCTGGTGGGGGCATAAGCTCGAACCTCTTGTAATCGAAAAGTATCACGAGACGTACTTGATGGAAAAGATAGAGCCGTCCCCCGGTATATTAAAATCCAAAAAATGGCCCTGGATGATCGGGAATCTTGATGGGATTATAAATATTGATGGGAATCTCGGAGTCTTTGAAATCAAGACAATTGGTTTTGCGGGTGATGAATGGGGGCATGACGGCGGGAATGAGGAGGATATTCCAGAGAAATACTACTGCCAGGTGGCGCACTACATGGCAGTAACCGGCTTTGAATATGCCGTGATTGCCGCTTTCTTCTTGGCCTCTCGCGAGATACGCCGGTATTTCATTCACCGGGATGGATCAGTAATACAGAATATCGTCAGTATTGAAGATAAATTCTGGCATGAGCATGTAATCCCACAGGAACCGCCGCTACCGACAAATTCAGACGATTGCAATAAGCTCTGGATGTACGACAAGGGCGCAACAATAACCGCCAGTGATGGGCTCTTGGCAGATTATTTCCGTAACTTGCAAGAGGTAAAAGAACAAATTAAAGCGTTTGAAAAGCGCAAAGATACGCTTGAATGTTGGATCAAAAAATTCATGGGTGATAATCAAATTCTTAAAAGCTCCACTGGTTTGAAGCTTTGCTCTTGGAAAACCCAGACTGCCCGCAGATTCCAGACAAAGGAATTCGCTAAAGCGCATCCTGAATTAGATAAGGAGTTCAGAAAAGAATCAACCAGTCGGGTTTTTCGGCTTGGGAAGGGGATTTGAAAATGGGAAGAGAAGTAAGAAAAGTGCCAAAAGACTGGAAACATCCAGAAAACCGCCCTTTACGGGATAATTTCAATAAGAACTTAAAAGAATGGAATGAATCGCACGATAAATGGAAATCTGGTTTACGGATGTCATATGTAGAATATCCAAAATTAATATGGGTACCCATTGAAGAGGAAGATAAGCACTTAACATATGCGGAATATGCAGGGAAAAGGCCCGAAAAAAATGATTATATGCCTGAGTGGTCAGAGAAAGAAAAAACTCATTATCAGATGTACGAAACATGCTCCGAAGGAACCCCAATATCACCAGTAATGGAAACACCCGAAGAACTTGCGAAATGGCTAGAAAACAACAATGCATCGGCTTTTGGAAACAAAACAGCAAACTATAAATCATGGTTAAGCGTAGCGAAAGGAAAAGATGTTTGTAGCGCAGTAATAATCCCGGGAAAAGGGCTTGTAAGTGGAGTAGAAGCTTTTGGTAATGATGATTAATAATTATGCGCGTCGCTGTGGTGAGACACGGGGGAAGGGCGAAAATAAGCGCCCACGGAAGGTTCCGCTTATAGGCACAATCAGGGGAATACGCTTAGACGTAAGCGCAGTAAATCAATAGAGGTAGACCTATAAGAATCGGTTAAAATCCGAGCGCGCAAACAATTTTACAATGATAAAGGAAGCTATAAAATGAGCGAAAAATCATTAGTAACAATGGGTAATAGATTTGATGAATTATTTCTGCCATCAACAAAAGATGATTTATTCAAGCTTTCTAAAATGTATTCAGAGTCGTCTCTTGTTCCTGATTGCTATAGGGGAAAAGCCGCAGATATAGTTATTGCGTGGTCACTGGGAATGCCTCTCGGACTTAGCATGATGCAATGCTTGCTTGGGATAGCCGTTGTAAACGGCAGGCCAACATTATGGGGTGATGTTTTAAACGGTTTGATTTTATCACAGCCCGACCTTGAAAGTCTTGATGAGGTATGGAATGAAGGTGATCAGATGTGGGCATGCACTATTAAAAGAAAAAACCGTCAACCGGTCATAAGAACTTTTTCGATGAGTGATGCAAAAACAGCCAAACTTTATCCTGCTAAAGAGACAGCTGCATGGACAAAATATCCAAAGAGAATGATCCAAATGAGAGCACGAGGATTCTGTATTCGGGATTCATATGCAGACAGATTGTGTGGGCTGGGTATTGAACCGGGAGAAATAATTGATATAACCGAAAACGCAAAAATTGTTGACGAAAAATCCAAGATTTCTATCACCGACAAGATCGCCGCCAAATTATCGGGAGTGACCGAACCAAGCCCCCCCGAAGAGTCACAGCAAACGCCTGATATCTCGGAACCTACTTCTCCCGACACCCCGGAATACAAGGACATCCAGGAAGTAGTAAACGCTTTCCGCGAAGCTGCTGACGTTGAAACCTTGAAGGACATGCAATGTTTGATTGGTGAAGTGGAACCGGCTTACCGCCAAGAGGCAAAACAAGCCCTTGACCGAGCTTTTGAAGATCTCAATCAGGAAAATACAGGGTCGCCGACAATAAACAAAACTCCCGATGAACCAGAAGAAAAAGACGATGCTCTTATGAGAAAGTTGAGCAGGATTTGTGTAGGTATAAACTCTGACGACAAAGCTGGCATTGCCAAGGAATTGTTTAACGATGGCCGAAAGACAAAATTCAGGGTCAGGGATCTGGACAATAATCAACTCCTTAAACTGAAAGGAATCTTGGAATCGCGGAATATGTTTCAAGAGGATGAGTAATATGAGAGAAATTAAGTTTAGGGGTATTTATATCGACACAGGTGAGTTTGTTTACGGTTATATTACCAACAAAAAAGATGATAAAGCAATTATCTTTGATCCTAACATCGGCCGCATTGGAACTTATTATGTGGTCAAGGGTGAAACAGTAGGTCAATACACCGGCCTCCGCCTCAACATAAAGGAATAAAACATGGAATCCCAAAAAGTAGAAAGCCTTGAGGTTGAAAACTTCAAGCGAATCGAGTTTATAAAACTGGACCCGGATGGACATTCCGTCATTATCAAGGGTGCTAACGGTGCCGGCAAGAGCTCGCTTACTGATGCAATGGTTGCATCTTTATGCGGCAAACGTTTCTTTCCTGAAAAACCAATAAGAGACGGAGAGAATCATGCTCACGTAGAGACCAAAACCGGTGACTTTGTCATAAGAAGGGATTGGAATCGAAAGAACGGAGATATAAAGGAAAAGACTACGCTTCGATATGTTGATGGTCGGACTATTTCTTCTCCCCAGACCTTCCTTGACAACATGTTCGGTGGAACCAAGTTCGCCAATTTCGATCCTTCTCAATTCATCCGGGACGAGAAATCACAAAGAACCGTACTTCTCAAGATGATCGGGGTGGATGACTTATTGGAAAGTATTAAAAAACTTTATGACGTTATTTTTTCCAAGCGCCAGGACATCAACCGAAAGATCCGCGATCAAAAAGGGGTTATCCATGAGATACATGTTCCTGGGGACGATGTTCCCACGGAGTTAATTTCAGCAAGTGATCTTTCCAAAAAAATAGCGGAAGCTACAAAAACAAACGCAAGTAATGCCAGAAAAAGAGGTGTTTTGGCTCAAAAGAACAATGAATTCAAAAAACTAAACCAAGAAATTGAAAACCACCAAAAAGAACTTGCAAGACTGAGGGAAATACAAAGTGACCTTGCGGTCGAGATTGAGGGTCTTGAAGCCGGGACCGAAGGACTGCAAGACGTTGATACCGCCAAAATGTTGGAGACATTAGATTCAATTGAGCAACAAAACAAAGATAGAAGCGAAGCCAACAAACAGCGGGAAATAAGAAAGTATGCAGAGGAAAAGCTTGATGAAATGCAAAAAACCTCTGACGATTACACCAAAGAATTGGAAAAGCTCTTATACAGGAAAACCGAGGCCCTTAAAAACGCAAAGTTCCCGGTACCCGGTCTATCAGTGGATGATAACAATGTTCTCTATAACGGAATGCCTATTTCACAGGAATCTGACAGCCAACGTCTAAAGATCGCCATTCAGATCGCTATTGCCAAGATTCCCCAAAACGGTATTCGGATCATCCGAATGAAAGATGCTTCAATGCTGGATGATAATGCCATGGCCGAGGTAGAGCGGATAGCAAAAGAAAACGATGTGCAGGTTTTTCTTGAAAGGGTGGGAGAGGGAGATAAAACCGGCCATTTGATTAGAAACGGGCTTTTGGTGAGGGATTGTTAATAATGATCTTGGATTTAGTTAAATATTATGGTGATAATTTTTCTTCTCATGAATTTGAATTTAGCGATGGAAAAAAATTGTCTTTTGACAAGATGAATGATATTCAAATTCTGCTCATCAATAAAAAACTATTCGGATTATTATTTAACATGGCAGAAGTTTTATCTTTAAATGGATCTATGTGGGGACCGAGAGGTGACATGGCTTGTGATAACTACGAAATAGCATGCCAAGAAATAGATGAGCTACTTCCATTAGCCAAAGAGATCTTTTACTTATCCGAACATCAGATTATCAAGAGATCTTTAATAAGATTAGATAGATCTACGATTATATCAAATCGATTGCCTTCCGAAAAAGATGTAAAAGAAGTTATAGAAACAGATATCGGAATTATTATTAGGTTTTAAAATGACTCTCAAAAAAACAATTAAAGAATCTGAACAGAAAGCGAAATTATTCCCACGTTTTTGGGAATTCTGGAAAGGCAAGAGTCCTAAAGAACGGAAAGAAGTTTATAGCGAAGCCGTTGGAGATGAAATAAAACCGGAAATGCACAAAGATGAATATGCCCATCTCTTTTCACTCGATGAAATAGCATCAATCATGGATTTTTGCGAGGTTTAGAAATGAAAGTATTAAAAGAATCTAACAGGTTACCAATAAAGATATGGTGCGGTGAAGTTGAAAGCAATGCTATGCAGCAAGCCATAAATCTATCACAGCTTCCCTTTGCATTTAAACACATTGCCCTTATGCCTGATTGTCATATGGGATATGGAATGCCTATAGGCGGGGTTCTGGCAACAAAAGACGTAATAATTCCCAATGCTGTGGGGGTTGATATCGGTTGCGGGATGTGCGCGGTTAAAACAGGATTAACGGAAATAGATACCGAAATTTTAAAGAAAATAATGAGAAAAATAAGACAAATTGTGCCGGTCGGATTTAAGAAGCACAGGGAACCGCAAAAGAATTGCTTTGTATTGCCCGGTGAATTTGGCAAGGTAATATCCGAAGAAGAAAGAAACATAGATTTTCAAATAGGTACTTTGGGGGGCGGTAACCATTTTATAGAAATACAGAAGGGAAGTGATGGATATATTTGGATTATGTTGCATTCAGGAAGTAGAAATCTTGGGTTCAAGGTGGCGAAATATTATAACGACAGAGCCATTGCAGCAAACAAAGCTTGGTTTACTTCTGTTCCTAAAGAATGGGAATTAGCTTTCCTTCCATTAAGCAGCTTGCTCGCACAAGAATATTTAATGGATATGCAGATATGTGTAGATTTCGCCGTTGCTAATCGTAAATTAATGATGGAAAGAATAATTGGTGTTTTCGTTGACTACACTGAAGAAGATTTTCATTCGTCCGATCGTACGGGTATAGAAATAGAGAGGTACAACATAGCTCATAACTATGCAGCTCAAGAAAATCATTTTGGTAAAAATGTTTGGGTGCATAGAAAAGGTGCAACGCTTGCCAGGGAGGGGACTATAGGTATTATTCCAGGAAGTCAAGGTACTAAATCCTACATAGTAAAAGGGTTGGGCAATCGTGAGAGTTTTATGTCTTGTTCTCATGGTGCAGGTCGAATAATGGGAAGGAAGCAGGCTCAAAGAGAGCTTGATTTTGATATGCAGGTAAAGCAATTAAACGATAAAGGAATTATCCATTCTATTCGTGATTCCAATGATTTGGATGAAGCGCCTGGGGCCTATAAAGACATTGACGAGGTCATGAGTAACCAAGATGATTTGGTGGAGATATTAGTAACCCTAGAACCCCTTGCGGTAATTAAAGGATAATCAGGGTGTAGCTCAGTCTGGTAGAGTCCCCGCCTTGGAAGCGGGAGGCCGCCACCTTTCAGGATTTTAGGGAAGAAGAGTTTGTTTTGATACAAATGCTTCTAAATTGCGATTGGGAAAGGTTTATTTTTCTCTATGACGTAATGATTTATTTGCATTTTAACGGCACGGAACCGCTGTTGATCCAGGATTCTAAAAACAAGGTCTAAGCGCATTTCAAGTGCAGAACATTTTCAATTTCTTAAAAATAAAAATAGAGATTTAAATAGCATATCTATGAAATCCATATATTTCCACTCGCGTTTTTGGAATAGTTCTTCCGTTCTTGAATTGAATGCAAACGATAAACTTGTTTATGCTTATTTAATAACCAATGAAAACACAAAACCTTCAGGCATTTACAAGCTTATCAACCATGATTGCTCTTCTCGAACAGGATTAAGATTAAAACAAGTGGAATCTTCATTAAAAAAATTACATGAAAAAAAACTTGCTCTCGTATTTAAGAATTGGATTTTTGTAACAAGATTTTTAGAAGAGACATTTAATCTTAACAAGAAGAAATTAAGCCCTTTAATAAAAAAGGCAATCGAAAGACAATTTAAGGAAGAAGAAATCCCCCTTGGTTTAATTGCCTGTTTTCATTCATTATACAATACCCTATCGATACCCTATCGGTACCCTATCGATACTATATTAGATTTTAGATTAGAGATTTTAGATTTTAGATTAGAGAGAGAAGAGTTAAGTAATAGAGACCCTGAACTTGATTTTAGCGTAGGGAGTAAAAACGAAGAATTACTTAACCTAACTTCTCCCAAAAACTCAGGAAAAAGACCGGAGAGCAGTTCAAATCCTGGAAGCAACCCATTAATCCAGAAATTTATGGATATCGTCAAGAAATATCCCAAAGAGTTCGAGCTGAAAAAATCAGAGGATTTGCAGTGGCTAAAAGACCAGGCTATTAATAGCCCGAAGTTCACAAGCCTAGATCTTGGGTGTGAAATTGATGGATGGGGTACATGGCTGGAACAGCAATACAGGAAGAGGGAAAAAAGAAAATCAAGCCGTTTTCCCAAAGATTTCAAGCGGAGTTTTCTTAATCGCTTGAAAAAATCACTTGAGTGGAAACAGGAAAAATCGAATGAAAAAAATCACGGAAACAGCAAGGGAAAGCCTAAAACTCTTTCCGGTTGCACAAAACAGGCAAAACCGGAGTTCTGTTAAACCGCCGGATTGTCCCAGGTGTGAGGACGTGGGGTGGATAGTGACAGACAAGGGAGTCGCTGGAACTATTAAATGCCCGTGCTGGAAAGATAAGGCAATAAAGCGAAAGTTAGCCGCGCTCCCGCGAAGATTTAAGGAAGCTAGCTTTGGTAGCTTCAAAAAGATGCGGTTTAAGCAGCCGCCAAATGGCAAAAAAGTCTTGACGCTACCTGATGCCATTCAAGCGAACATTGGTGGGAGTTACTTGATTTACGGGGACTGGACGAAAGGGAAAACTCATCTTCTCGTAGCTCAATACCGGGCTTTAACTGAGCAGAAATTCTTCAATACCATGATCCTCAAGGAAATCGACCTACTTAGCGACATCCAAAAGCAGAGTTACTACGATGAATACGAACCTGTATTATCGATGGAATGGTTAAGAAGGCAAGAGAAATTTCATTTGTTTATCGATGATCTGGGAAAGGTAAAGTTGACCGAGGATAGGACGTTTCAGTTGTTTCGACTCATGGATCTTATATACGAAAATTGCTTTGGATTGACTATTACCACGAATTTCAAAATGGAAGTTCTTGAAGAGCGATGGGAGAGTCACGGAGGCGGGATAACAAGGCGTATCCAGGATATTTGTAAGCCGATTTCTTTGTACGATCAAGTGTAGTGGAAGGGAATTGAGTGTGGGACTTAAGAGCCATCCCATAATCATGGAAAAAATGAATACTCCTGAACTCAAAAAGACAGCTTTTTACGTCGAACTTCACGAAGGATGATAATCTGGTCGAATAATTAAGCTGACTGGGCCGATTGACATCGATCACCGGAAGATAGTCACGGAAACACACGCGACGGAAATAAGAGAATTTATCCGGGAAGAATTGGGGGTTGAATGATGGGAGATTTCGAGGTGTATGCAGAAGTAAGGTTTTGTTGCAGTCTTGGATATATTCAAGCAGATACCCAAGAGGAGGCTATTGAAAAGGCGGAAAAATATTACGAAAAAGAAAAATCCGATATTGATCTTTGGGGGCAAGGAACTGGTGAAGAGGTATATGAGTTTACCGCCGATTCAATAGAAGAAAGAGAAGAAAGAGAATATATAACACTAGAAACGGAGCCAGAAAATGCCGACTAAAATTCAAATAACAACTACGCTGAATAGAATTAAAGCTCATTCTCCCTGTCAGGATGGATGGAGGAAACTCTTAAAGCATCTTGGCAAGACCAAGGCAGATGACGAGCCATTGCCCTATGCCGTGATAGTCGAAAGCAATGGACTAAATGACGCCCTATGGTGTTGTAGAGCAGAGCCAAAATATTCAAAAGAATGGCGGTTATTCGCTGTTTGGTGCGCACGACAGGTGCAACACCTGATGAAAGATGCAAGATCAATTAATGCTA
>Ga0224514_10000229_pt1 | contig 16932 bp, 13 predicted proteins | sample SF_May12_sed_USG_3_FD_169107 | JGI IMG/M metagenome (GOLD analysis project Ga0224514, IMG submission 169107) | Sediment microbial communities from San Francisco Bay, California, United States - SF_May12_sed_USGS_24 | ecosystem: Environmental > Aquatic > Marine > Sediment | place: USA... | reverse complement strand
TCCGGTTCTCATCCTCGACTTGCATGGCGCCACGATAATAGCGCGCACCGCGGAATATCCAACCATCATCGGCTTCGATCAGGAATCGCTCGAGCAGTATTTGCTTGAGGATCGCGTGTTCGTTATCGGTCTTTACCAGTTCAGCTGCATTGATCTGGGCCAGCAGATTGGCAACATAAAATCCGGCCGTGCGCAGTGCCAGTGTATGATCATTCCATTCGCCATGTTGCTTGCCGCCGCCGTGTGGCACACACGCATAAGGCTTCGGGGGTAAAATAGTACCATCGTTGCAGAACCAGCGAATGCGTGCGAACGGTCCTTTTGCAGAGGCTTTCATTTCTTGCAGCCAACGAGAAAACATCTGTGTGTCGGAGGCATTTTGCGCTACAGCCAGCGTGCCATATAGTAGAGGCAGGATCACGAGTAACGCCTTCAGCAACGCAGAGAGCATAATGCCGTCCTTGAACAGTATTGCACACTGGCAAGATGTGTGTAGAAAGTTAAAAAAATTTCCTTGTCCAATTTATAATCCGGGGCTCTTTTATGACTTGTATATCTAATGCATCATTGGTAAAAGTATTTTGCTCTGAGTAATTAAATCACAAATGAAAAATTAATGGTTTATTGAACCCTAGACACAAGATAACTACTGCGGATGTCGAAACCACCGATTAAAGATTATTTTAGGTACCGGGTTACAAATAGGGCCCTGCCAATTAGTATGATTCCTATTTGTTCAGATATCTATATATTTGGGTAATATGACAAGCGTTATGTCAGAAAAACGACCCAAAGCGGATATTCATAAACCAAGATTTTGAATTCCTCTTGACTCAGTACCTAGGTACTGAATCTAAACTTGTGTCATTAAAGTAGAATAGGAAATACAAATGAAGCTCAGTTTTATTTCAATCTTGGTTTTACTGCTTTCTTTGATAGTATCGCCTTCAGTGGTTGTAGCCGAACAAGAACCCATCCCATTTGTTATGCAGTTAACTCGTCATGGTGACAACTATGGTCACCGTCGCGTTTTTCTTCAAATAGACAAAGTAACAAGCGATATAGGCGATAAGAAATTAAAAATTGAAGTAGTTGCCTATGAAGACGGAATTCATGCCTTATTAGCAAATAACAAAGAAACATCGCAACTATTAACAAAGCTGGCTAACCGTGGAGTTACATTCAAGGCATGCCGTATTAGTATGCGTGCATGGAACCTTAAAGAAGAAGAATTCCCATTAGAAGTTGAATTTGTTCCTGCAGGGGCACCAGAAGTGATACGACTTCAGATGCAGGGGTATAAGTATTGGCGTCCCTAATACGGTTATTTTAATCGTTGAATGTCTGCTTGCGGCCAAAAGCAGACATTCCATTAAAGACCATTTCTTATAATTTCTGTTTCATAAAGTTAGGCATGACTAGTGACGCGTGATGAATATTACTATTGTAATATTCACTATTAATCGTTTCATCTTTACGAAATTCTTTTAATGAAGCTTGTTTGCCTGCCAGTGTGGCACTCCACCAGCCAGAGGGGTAAGTGCATTGCGGGAAGTTGAGTGTAGCCACATCACTGAAGCCGGCATCTTGTAAGGTAGTCCGCATGTGTTTTATTAAATCCAGATGGAATAAAGGTGACTCGCTTTGTCCGGCAAACACACCACCGGGTTTTAAGGCATGGAAGCAGGCCTGTAAAAATTCTTCCGAAAACAATACTGCAGCGGGTCCTTCCGGATCACTGCCGTCGATAAGGATCACATCGTATTCTTCATTATTACATTCACGCACCCAGTTAATACCATCATCAAACTGGATGTTGGCACGTGGATCATTATTGGATTCACACAGTTCAGGGAAAAACTGTTCAGACACACGGGTAACACGCTCATCAATTTCTACCATCTCCACATGCTTTACCGAGTCATGTTTGAGGACTTCGCGCAGCGTTCCGCAGTCACCACCACCGATGATCAAAACTTTTTGCGGATTATCATGGCTGAACAGCGCAGGGTGAGAGAGCATTTCATGATAGATGAAATTGTCGCGATCGGTGACCATCACCAGGCCGTCCAGCGTCAACAGCTTGCCAAAGGTTTCGGTCTGGAAGACTTCGATTTTCTGGTAAGTTGATTGTTCTTCATGCAATTTTTGCGTGATCTTGAGGGAAATGGCGGATTTCTCGCCAGGCCATTCTTCGGTAAACCAGTTGTTATCAGGCAGACTCATGATGCAACTTCCAGTATATAATGCGGTGTGTGGAGTAGTGATTTTCCCACAAGATGTTCGGCGTGCAAATAGCTAAAGGTAAGGTAATGACAGCTTGGTCTATTCATAAATCGCAGGCAACCTACAATATCAGTAATTGGTCTGGTGGTTATTTTGCCATTAATGAGCAGGGGCATATTGAAGCACATCCCCATGGTAAGTCGGAACAGAATAACCAGACGGATAAAGCCGGCATTGATCTCTATGAACTGAGCCAGCAATTTCGCCAGCAAGGCATACGCTTGCCGGTATTGGTGCGCTTTACTGATATTCTTGAAGACCGTGTTGCACAGCTAAGCCGGAGTTTTAATAACGCTATCGCTGAAGATGGTTATCAGGGGTGTTACACCCCGGTGTACCCCATCAAGGTTAACCAGCAACACAGCGTGGTTGAACACTTGTTAAATAATCCACACCACCTCATTGGTCTTGAAGCAGGTAGCAAGCCGGAGTTAATGGCAGTGCTGGGCTTAATGAATCGAACCGATGGCACCATCGTTTGTAATGGTTATAAGGACAAGGAATATATTCGCCTGGCGCTAATTGGCCAGCAAATGGGACACAAGGTCTTTATTGTTATTGAAAAGCTGTCTGAGCTGGAGATGGTATTGAGCGAATCAGCAACGATGGGTGTAACGCCATATCTGGGTATTCGTGTACGTCTTGCCTCTATTGGCTCAGGGCAATGGCAGAACAGTGGTGGCGAGAAATCCAAGTTTGGTTTATCAGCCAGCCAGATGTTAACAGTTATTGCTCGACTCAAAGAAGCGAACATGCTCGATGCATTAAGCATGTTGCACTTTCACCTGGGATCACAACTAGCTAATATTCGAGACATTCAACAAGGTATGCATGAGTGTGTGCGTTTTTATGTAGAGTTACATAAGCTAGGCGTCAATATTCAGCATGTGGATGTGGGCGGTGGCCTGGGTATCGATTATGAAGGTACACAATCACGCCATACTTATTCCATGAACTATAGTGTACAAAGTTATGCGAATAATATTGTTCACATCATATGGAATATTTGTGAAAAACAGGGTTTACCCCATCCCAATATCATGACGGAATCCGGTCGTGCCATGACTGCACATCACGCGGTATTGATTACCAATGTGATTGATGCTGAACAAGTTCCGCAACGTAAAGATTTGCAGGCGCCGGAAAAATCTGATTCGAAAGCGATTCATGATTTGTGGCAATGTTATAAAGAATTTGATAACAGTGTGAGTGAGCCTAAAGCGATTGAAATTTACCATGACGTGGTACATGGCTTATCTGAAGTGCATAATCAGTATGCGCAAGGTGATTTATCTTTAACGCAGCGTGCTTATGCTGAAGAAGTTTATTTTATTACCTGTCATTACATCCGTAATTGTTTTCAATCAAAGCATAAGGCACATCATGATGTGCTGGATGAAATTAATGAAAAACTGGCAGATAAATATTTTTGTAATTTTTCATTGTTCCAGTCCATGCCCGACGTCTGGGCCATCGAGCAAATTTTTCCAGTGGTGCCGTTGCATAAACTGGATGAGCAGCCTACCCGTCGCGGTGTGATTGAAGATATTACCTGTGACTCCGACGGTCGTATCGACCATTATGTGGATGGTGAGGGGACTGAAGCCAGCTTGCCCTTGCATGAAGTAAAAAAAGATCAAGAATATTTACTGGGAATGTTTCTGGTGGGCGCTTACCAGGAAATACTGGGTGATATGCATAATCTGTTTGGTGATACCGATTCGGTACATGTTGCGTTGAATAAAAATGGTGAATACCAGATAAGCGAATTAATACAGGGTGATACGGTGGATTCTGTATTACGTTATGTACATTTTAATCCACAAACTCTATTAGATAGTTATAGAAATAAACTACAGAACTCAGCTATTGACGAGAGCAAGCAAACAGGTTTTTATAATGAACTTGAACAGGGTATACATGGTTATACCTATCTAGAAGACTAACAGGTAAAACAATGAATCAAATTTTAATTGAACATAACCCGTCAGAAGCAAAACTGGACGTAATGGGTATATATTACTGGCCTATCTGGAAAAAAGAGGTCTCCACGTTTCCATGGACTTATGATAAACAGGAAACCTGTTATATCTTACAAGGTGAAGTGGTTGTTACGCCAGATGGCGGTGAGCCGGTGGAAATTGTGCGTGGCGATCTGGTGACCTTTCCCAAGGGAATGAGCTGCACCTGGGAAATTAAGCAGGATATTAAAAAGCATTATAATTTTGAATAAGTTACAGACTTTCTACTAATGGCTTTCCTCAGGGATGAGGGGGTGCGATAATGCAATAGTGTGATATCCATCACAGTTTGAAAAATGTAGCGATCAAAAGCTAATAACCTAGAAAAAAAGTTTAAATTGCGCTTAAGGATGCCGATATAATAAAAATGAGAGGTGCAGAGCGCTATTTAGCGTACATTTATTACTTAATTACCTGTCTGTTCCTGACTATTCTCGGAATCAGGGCCTTGTCAACTATTTCTCCGAAACCGGTAGAGGTAGTTATTTTAGGTTTTTTATTTCCTTTCCTGATTGTTGCGCTTTTCCGCTGGCGCTTTGAAGACATAATCCTTCATAAAGTCCATTATTTTGAGCAACCAAAGCGTCAGCTAATTTTTGATTTTGGCTTATTTGTTATTGCTGCATTCATGTTGACCTATCATCTGTTTTTTATACTTGAGCAGAATTTGTTTACCGTCATTAAGGTGTTTTTTGGTGCATTAATGATGGGCTACTTTGCCAGTATTGATGGCGCGCTAAGCAAGGAATACAATTTAGTACAAAATGTTCGACCTGTTGTTAATGAACCATTTAAAGCTATTTCATTTGTAGCGCGGATGAAGTTATTTTTAACTATGACGATCCTTATAACATTGGTTGCAGTGACCCTCTCGGCTATAGATGCGTTGGACTTATTCGCAGAGCATCATCAGGTGTCACCTGAACAGAGTAAACAGTTTTTTATTCTGGAAGTATTTTTTATATTTGCCATTGTGGTGAGTTTTTCTATTCGCTTGATTCATTCATATACACGTAATATCAAACTATTATTTGATTCCCAGATTGATATTCTAAAAAATATTCGGGCGCATAATTATTCTGAATATGCACCCGTTATCTGTAATGATGAATTTGGATTGGTGTCGCAACAAATTAACTGTGTTATTGATGACCTGAATGAAAAAGATCACATTAGAAAAACCCTTGAACAAATTGTTAGCCCCAATATTATGGAGAAATTACTAAATGATGATAAGGGTGCTCTAAAAGCTGGTCAGGAATATGATGTTGCTATTTTATTCTGTGATCTAAGAAAATTTACAAATTATGCAGAAAGCGCGCCACCAGAAGAAGTTATTTTCTTTCTTAATGCTTTTTTCTCTAAAGTGGCAGATATTGTTGAAGCGCATGGTGGGTTTATTAATAAATTCATGGGTGATGCTATCCTTGCGGTATTTGGTGTAAATGATGAAAAAGCTCCGGTTGAAGACGCAATAAAGTCAACATGGGATATTATGATGCACACTCACTCGAACAAGATTCATTCAGGAAAAGCTATTGATATTGGTATTGGTATTCATGCTGGTCGTGCATTGGCAGGGATAATTGGCTCCAGCAGTCGTTATGAATATACCTTTATCGGTGATGTAGTTAATACCGCCAGCCGACTTGATGGTTTAACCAAGCGTTTGGGTTTTAAGGTTATAATTTCACAGGAAGCATATTCACGACTTAGCCATGATCAGCATGAGCGATTTACAGACTTAGGTAAGCACAAACTAAGGGGCAAGGATGAACATGTACATGTTTATGGCGCGCTGGAGGCAGAAGCAGTTGCCGAGTAACTAGCTTGCATATAGATCACGCATTATATAACTGGTTTTATCAATGCCGTAGTCTTCTGGCCGAACGATATTGGTAATTTCATACTTTTGGGATTCTTGATCTTTATATTGTGCAAGATTAAGAATCAAGGGTGGTTGATAAGTTTCATTATTTGGACCAAGAACCAACATTAATGTTGGTGTCAGACGTCGTTCACTACTGGCTGTTATAACAATACCAATTTCACCTGAATTAAGCTGAACTGTACTGCCGATTGGGTAAATTCCGATTGACTGGATAAATAGTTCAACCAGTTCACCATCAAATAATTCGTCACGCCAGTCATACATACTTTTTAATGCATCTGTACTGGTAATCGCAGGTTCACGTGCAGTACCGGTTGTAACCGCATCATAAACATCAGCTATGGAAACAATTCTGGCAAAGAGATCAATCTGCTCATTGCTTAAACGCCTGGGATAACCGGAACCATTCGCGCGCTCATGGTGCGTCATGGCAATAGTAATTGCACTTGGTGGTATACCTTCCAATTTTGATAACAGGTTTCCACCTTCAATGGTATGGTTATGCAACAGGTGGAGTTCTTCAGGGGTGTAATTTTCCTGTTTGTCTATTAATCCATCAGGAAGACAAGTTTCACCTACATCATGTAGCAAGGCACCGATGCCCAGCTCATAGAGTTGTTCATGATTCATGCCCAAATATCGCGCAAAGGCGGCACTTAAAATACAAACGTTCAGGGCATGCTTGGCTGCGTGGCTGCTATGAGATTCAATTTGGGTAAGTAGCATCATTGAAGAAGGGTTGCGCATAACGCTACCAGTGATTTCAATAACACTGTTTTTTACATCTTCAACAGCAAAAAGTTTACCAGCTCGTAAATCAAAAAGAAGTTGGGTTATATTTTCTATGGTATCTATATAAATTGATTTGGCACGGGCAAATTCTTTTTCGAATGATACCACGACAGGAGGCGTTTCTTTTTTCTCATAGTGGTTACGTTTAATGGGGGTTGTCATCACCATTCGCTGAGGAACTTCCACTTTACTTTTTAGCACATCAACATAAACATATTTACAGGTATTAGCGAGTTGAGCCAGCTCCTGATCACTGGTGATTAAAAACCCCTGAAAGATGAAGGGGGATTCAATCCATGGTCTGTCCAGCTCAGATACATACATGCTCTTTTTCAGGTCGCTGGTATCAACTTTTTGTGTAATGGTGTCTTTGCTCATTAGGGCCAGAATCCAAATAATAGTGTCAGTGATATATATTATAGTTATCGGCAGGTTTATTTATTTTTTAAATATTGATAGCCATCTCCACAGGTTTAGCAAACTGGATAATGAGCCAGCCAGGTAGGTAAATGCAGCAGCACGTAGTATTTTTGTGACGGACTTCTCATCTTTATCGTTAATGTAATTACCTTCTTTTAACACAGGCAGGGCTTTATTAAAACTGGCATCAATCTCGACGGGTAAAGTCACCAACTGTATCAGCGTACCTAGCAGCATACTACCCAGCCCAATAACAAACATGGCAACTCCGGCGGAAGGTGCCCTGGTTATGGCCATTACGATGGGAATAACCACCAGCAAGCCGCCACTGAGTTTTTGTGCAGTAATAGCCAGATAACTTAACCGTGTACGTAATTTAAGTAATGGCTCATCACGATGGTGTTGTATGGCATGGCCTACTTCATGGGCAGCAATGGCAACAGAGGTGAGTGAATTAGTATTAAAATACTCAGGGCTAAGTCGGACTTTTTTATTTGTCGGGTCATAATGATCCCCCCCTTTTTCGGTTTGTTCTACAGCAACACCATCAAGCTGAAAACGTTCAATTAAATGTTGTGCCAGTTCGCCGCCAGTGCCTGGAATATGATCTTGTGGTGTGTTGTATTTACGCAGCACATATTGAACCCAGAGCTGTGGGCCAAATAATAAAGCCATTAATAAAATTACCAGAATGAGGTAAGGCATGATTAAGTAATAGTAAACACAGGATTATTTCGTTGCAATGAATTAATCCTGTGTTTATTCGGGCTGCTCAGAATTTGTTTTTGACGACAATAGAAGCAATGCCATTTTTCTGTAAACGCTTGCGAATCTGGTTCAATATTGCCAGGTCACTGACAGGACCAATACGCACGCGGTGCCAGGTGTCGTTATTAATAGCAACCGACTGGATGTTAGCCTCGACCCCCTGTAATGCCAGGCGTGCTTTTAACTGATCGGCCTGTTCACTTTGTTTAAATGAGCCCACCTGCAAAATGTAATTACCCGATGCCTGTGGCGATGTAGTTGGTGTTTGTTTTTCAAGTCGAATCAAGTCCTGTTCAGGAATAGCGATTTCCAGTTCAGGCAAGATGGTATAAAAATCAAAGCGAGGCTTTTGCGTGGCATTAGCTTCAGAAGGCTTGGCTGGCGCAGTTTGTTTTTTTTTGGTTACTTCACGCACATCTTTAGTGGTTTGACTGAAGAGATTACCTACTGTTTCACCAAAACGGGACTTGTTGGATGCCGAGGTATTTTCATTAATGTATACCAGTAAGGCAACAAACAGGCCAATAGTTAAGCCACCTACCATCCATACCCAGCCGGGTAAGGAATGCGGATTTTTTGGTTTAGGTGTATTAGCGTAATCTCGTGACATAATTTTTTATTTACGTATCCAGTCTACATAGTATCTGGAGCAGACACTCCGAGTAAACCCAAACCATTGGCGATGGTTTGTTTGGCGGCTTTAATTAATGCCAGGCGTGTATTACGCAGCACTTCATCATCAACAATAAATTGATGTGCGTTATAATAAGTATGGAAGTCATTGGCCAGTTCACGCAGGTAATGCACCAGTTGATGTGGCTCATGACTCAACGCAGCATTTTCCAGCACATCACTGTAACGATTCAAATTATTGAGTAAATCCTGTTCATGCTGTTCGGTCAGTTTATCCAGGTTGGCGAGCCCCATCGTTTCATCATAGCTGATGCCTTTTTCAACCAGTTGACGTAATACGCTACAGACGCGGGCATGTGCGTATTGAATGTAATACAGTGGATTATCACTGGATTGCGATATAGCCAAGTCAATATCGAAATCCATGTGTTGTTCGCACTTGCGCATCACGTAGAAGAAGCGAGCTGCATCATTGCCGACTTCCTTACGCAAATGACGCAGAGTGACAAACTCACCGGAGCGGGTCGACATCTGTGCTTTTTCACCGCCACGATATAGCACGGCGAACTGAACCAGTAGCACATCAAGTTTGGAAGGATCATCCCCCAGTGCTTCAAGAGCGGCTTTAACGCGAGGCACATAACCATGATGATCTGCACCCCAGACATCAATCACGCGATCAAAGCCCCGTTCCAGTTTATTCATGTGGTAGGCAATGTCGGAGGCGAAATACGTGGTTTGGCCGTTGTCGCGAACAATCACCCGATCTTTTTCATCGCCAAAGTCCGAAGACTTGAACCAGATAGCTCCTTGTTTTTCATAGGTATGCCCGGATTTTTGCAAGCGTTCGATGGCTTTCATTACTGAGCCGTTGTCTGTCAGGGAACGTTCTGAATACCATTCATCGTAAACCACGTTGAAGTTTTCCAGGTCGTCACGAATGTCATCAAGAATGTAGTTAAGGCCGGTATCAAACATCAGACGATACTGATCATCACGCAATAGTGTTTTGGCTTTATTAATAAGAGCATCGATGTATTTTTCTTTATCACCACCGTCGCTTTCATCAGTGGGTAAGTCCTTACTAATCTCTTGCCATTTGATATGCAGGCCTTCGCCGTTTTCACGGTGTAATGCGGCGGCTACATCCCAGACATAATCGCCTTTATAACCATTATCCGGGAAAGGCAGTTCTTCACCACACAGTTCCAGATAGCGCAGCCAGACGCTGGCGGCAAGAATATCCATTTGCCGACCGGCATCGTTAACGTAGTATTCACGATGAACATCAAAACCGATAGCTGCCAGTAAATCAGCAACGGTAGCGCCATAGGCGGCGCCACGACCATGTCCTACATGCAAGGGGCCGGTAGGGTTAGCCGAGACAAATTCCACCTGAATCCGTTTGCCTTTACCCACGTCACTGCGACCAAAGTTTTCACCGGCTGCAAGGATATGGGGAACAACTGCATGAAAGGCGGCAGGGCTTAAAAAGAAGTTAATAAAACCGGGGCCAGCAATCTCAACCTTTTCTATTTCAGCAGTGGCTGGCAGAGCAGCGATAATTTTTTCGGCCAGATCCCGGGGCTTGCTGCCAGCTGGCTTGGCCAGCATCATGGCAATATTACAGGCGAAATCTCCGTGACTATTGTCACGGGTGTGCTCAATTTGAATATTGATGTTGTTTAGTTCAGCAGGCAGCTCATCACGAGACTCAAGGGTGATAATCGCTTCATTAACTAATGCTTTTAAACGGGACTTCATCGCCGGTAAACCCTGATATTGCTTCGTGTAATTAGGAAAAGTCGGCGATTATACGCCTTTTTCCCTCGTTATGCCTCACAGGCGTGTTGCCTGCCAGATAGATTTATTTCAGTCAGGTTTATTTTGCGTAAAATACCTCGATTTTTTTTACGTTGGTTTTATCAATATTCATGGTAAATTCACCACGATGAACTTGCTGGGTGACGTTAAGGGTTTCTGCAGAAAGTCCAGTAAGCGTACCTCGGCGTATCTGGTTATTTTTGGTATAGACACGAGCCTGCTTGCCAATAAGCGGTTTTAGTTGGCTCATTTTCACTTGGTGGAAGCGGGGAGCAGGGCCCTTGGATTCAGGCTTGGCTTTTTCAACAGGTTTTATCTCTTTTTGTCCCAGCAGTGTTTTGAAGTTTTTAAGTCGCTCCTGTATAGAAACAACTGTTCCAGCATCTGATGTTGATTCAGCAGGTGTGAATGCAAAGCTTAAATCTCTAACCGGTTTATCATTAACAATAATTTCAAGGTTCAGAACACTTACCATATCTTCAGCCTTATAAAGTCCGATGGTGTTCTGGTTAAAACCTTTTGGCGGACGAATACTGACTTTTATGTTGTCTGGATTAGCTAGGAAATCCTTGTAGGCTTGTTTAATACCGGGTCCAGGGACAAAACCCCACTGCAGGGCATAAGCCGCGTCATCCTGGTTACTTGCCGCGGCAATATAGTCTTCAATATTATTATATTTGCCTTGTTTGGTGCAGTATTCATTGCTGCGCTGGGTATAGGATAAGTCATGGTAGCTGATGGTTAGTTCTTCCAGCTGAGGTGGGTTGGATATCATCGCCATAGTAGATGCACGGCTTGGACCACTCATTTTCATTTTCAGGGTAGCGGAGGCCATGTCTTTGGTAGACCAGTCCATGGCAACATTAATGCCATCAGTTGCAAAAGTGTAAGCAAAGCGTAAGTTGGAATCCAGAATGTCATAGCCCATGTCGCGGTATTCAGCAGGCCCCAGATATAGTTTGCTACCACAAGCTGTTTGTATCTTATCTTTTATAATACCATTTAGTTGTGACAAAGCCTGTTCCAGTTTGTCGACCATGGAGCCATAAAGATCAATTTTAAGACCGTTCATGGTTATATTCAGGCGTTCAGGAAATTCACCACCTCGACCGGAACCCCGAATAGAATCCAGACCACTCAGCAGATAACTAAGGCTCTGTGTTTGCAGGGTTATTTCATCAACATTGATACTATCTTCAAAGCCGGTAGGCAGGATGGATACCTTGTGAATAGTGACCGAGTTATCCAGTAAGGAAGAAGAGATACTCTCATAGCGCAGGGTGGCAAAAATGCGCATTTGTGCGCTGGTGCTATCAACAGCATCTTTGAATTTGTAATAAACCAGCCCCTTCAAGCCACCGTAAACAAGCAATACGATTAACGCGATAACGGCAACAATATTCTTACTCGATAGATTCATACTTCTGTCCTTAAAGAATGCCCGATAAAGTACCAGATTCCATGTTTATTATTATTAGGGTTTGAGCTTGCTTATTATGTAGCAGAGCAGGAGGGATTACAAAATCAATAATGGTTGTGAATCAGTCAGTATTACTAGCAGCTATTACTAATAGGTATCCTGGGGATCTACATCCACAGACCAGCGCACTTTTCGTGTGGATTTGAGGCTTTCCAGCTCCAGTAACCATGGGCTTAAAAACTGTTGCAGGATTTGTCGGTCAGCAGCCTGGACAAGTAACTGGGCGCGATAGCGGCCGGCACGTTTTTCCATGGGCGCAGGTTGGGGCCCAAGAATAAACACGCCTTTATTGACTTCGGCTTTTTGCTTGGCATCCAGTAAAAAGTTCATCGGTGAGCCAGCATCAGGGGCTTCGGCACGCAGCATGGCCAAATAGGTATAAGGTGGCCAGTCCGCTGCCTGGCGTTCTTCCAGCAAAGACTGCGCCAGTGCCGGGTAGTTATTCTGCTGCAAATAACTTAACAAAGGTTGTTCCGGATGATGGGTCTGGATCAGCACTTCACCGGGCTTTTCTGCACGACCGGCACGTCCAGCTACTTGCAGGATGAGTTGACTGATACGTTCAGCACCACGAAAGTCGCTACTGTAAAAGCCTTGATCAGCCTCCAGAATACCTACCAGGGTGACATTGGGAAAGTGATGACCCTTGGCCAGCATTTGGGTGCCAATCAGGATATTTGTCTTTCCGGAGTGAACATCCTCCAGCAGGTTTTTAAAGGCGTCTTTTCGCCGGGTGTTGTCCCGATCAATACGCGCTATATTGTATTCAGGAAAGAGCTCTGCCAGTGCGGTTTCAATACGCTCTGTCCCCTGACCATAACCATGTAATTCTTCACCTTGGCAGTCCGGGCATTGAGTATCAGCTGGACGCTCACTACCACAATGGTGGCAGCGTAAACGGCGATCACGGTGGTGATAGGTCATATGCGCATCGCAACGGACGCAGTTAGCATGCCAGCCACAATCGTGACACATCAGCACCGGGGCGTAACCGCGGCGATTAAGGAATAATAATACCTGGCTGCCTTGCGCAAGGTGGGTTTTCATTGCCGAGAGTAATGACGGTGACAGACCGTGTTCCATTTTCTGGTTACGAATATCGAGGATACGAATTTGCGGTGGAATGGCACCGCCCGCACGCAGGGGCAGGGAAATGCGTTGATAACGTTGCTGCTGAATATTGTAAATACTTTCCAGTGAAGGTGTGGCGGAGCCCAGTATGACGGGAATGTTATTGCGTTGCGCCCGTAATACGGCCAGATCTCGCGCAGAATAACGGAAGCCATCCTGTTGTTTGAAAGAGCCATCATGCTCTTCATCGATAATAATCACGCCGGGATTTTGCAGTGGTGTGAACAAGGCAGAGCGGGTACCGATGACGACACGTGCATCATCATTACGTGCAGCCAGCCAGGCACCAAGGCGAGCCTGATCAGTTAAAGCAGAATGTAGCACGGCAATAGGTACATTAAGGCGCTCGCGAAAACGTTGCAGTAACTGGGGCGTCAGGCCAATTTCAGGCACCAGCACTAGCGCCTGTTGGTTTTGTTGCAGGACTTTTTCAATAACCTGTAAATAAACTTCGGTTTTACCACTGCCGGTCACCCCTTCCAGCAGAAAAGCCTGAAAGCGGTTTAGTGTTTCAGTAATGCTATTGATGGCCGCCTCTTGATCCGGGTTAAGTAATGGTGCGCTAACAGGCTGTTCGACAGGTTGTTCAACCAGCGGCTGCTCCAATACCTTGACCCAGTGTTTTTCTACCAGCTTCTTCATCACCGGACGCCAGTTTTCATGAGCCTCATCCAGTTGTTGAGCATTCATACCTTGTGGAGTTTGCTGTAACTGGTTAAGTAGTTGCTGCTGGCGAGGTGCACGCTTTAATGTATCCGGTGATAGTTGTTGTCCTTCAGGGGTAAGTTGCCAAAGCTGGAGACCCTTTACCTGTAGGGCATGGCCCTGCCTTAACAACACAGGCAGGGCATGCTGTAGCACATCACCGATGGGGTGCTGGTAATAACGACTGGCCCACAGCAGCAACTGAAAAACATCATCAGACAATACCGGTTGTTCATCCAGAATAGCGCTAACGGGTTTTAGACGCGATGCTGGAATGGAAGATTGCTCAGCGGTTTCCAGTAACAGGCCAATTACCTGGCGACGACCAAAGGGCACCTGAACCCGTACTCCTGGTTTCAGTTGCGTAGCACTAATATGATCCGGTAGCAGGTAATCAAAACTGCGGCGCAGGGGAGTGGGGATAGCAATACGCAGTATCATGATTAAAGTGTCAATTGGAGCCAAAATGAGGGTAAGTTAGCGTTCATTGTTAAGATCGTTTCTAGGTTAATTTTGCTAAGTTCCTGCGCCAGTTAGGTATTGTATTTTATCCACAGAACCTGTGGATAAGTCTGTGGATGAATTGGGGTAAAGCGTCATAACTGCCCATCATTGTTACAGAAATGTTAAATTGGCTAGAAATTAAACTAGAAAAATAACCCATTAAATACAATAGCTTATGCTATTTTTACAGTGTTTCTTGCAGTTTTATGTCATAAAGTTGAGCTTAAAGTGTTGTTATTCCTCAAGCTGTGCATAAAAACGGTGCACCAGCTTTTGTTGAGTGCACATAAACTAGTCAAAGCGGTGCGATTATTTTTTGTTCAGCTAGTTAAATTGACAGCATTCGCGTGATTTTTTCTCTTGCCGCTATCTATAGCTGGCTAAGGGAAAACGACTTTCTTCGTTCAGGTCAATCCGTTATGGTGCGCACTATTTGTATTGTATCTTAATCGGTTGAAGGCTGTTTATTTCTTGAGGCTAAAAGAATGAAATCCATTTTCCTGTTTTTATCGCTAATGATGAGTAGCGGTTATGCATCTGCAATAGAGATTCCGGATTACTCGGCTAAAAAAATTGCAGCAAATACCTACATTATCCATGGTCCGTTGGGGCAACCCAATGTTGAAAATAAAGGATTTATGAATAACCCGGGTTTTGTCATTACCCGTTCCGGTGTGGTGGTGGTTGACCCGGGTTCCAGCAAATTATCAGGGCAAATGGTATTACGCCAGATCCGCAAGCTCACTAAAAAACCCGTCACTCATGTTTTAAGTACCCATATACATGGTGATCACTGGTTGGGAAATCAGGCCTTTGCAGAAGCCTATCCCCAAGTCATATTAATGGCACACCAGGCAATGATTAAACAGGCAAAGGCGGGTGAAGCCGATCGATGGGTGAAAATGATAGAACGTTTAACGAATGGAATTAGCAAGGACACGAAAGCGGTTATTCCTGATAAAGCGGTTGATGATAATTATCAATTTAAAACGGGCGGCATGACGTTCAAGATTTTTGCACCGGGCAAGGCGCACAGTGGTACAGATATCATGATTCAGGTGGTCGAGGAATCAGTGGTATTTCTGGGTGATAACGTATTAAACGGGCGTATTGCGCGGATGGATGATGCAACATTTCGTGGCAGTATTAATGCCTGTGATGTGGCAATAGATATCGATGCTAAACATTATGTGCCAGGCCATGGTCAAAGTAGTGATGTCAAAATGGTTGCGCAGTACAAGAATTATCTTTCGACAATTTATAAGCAGGTTGCGCATTATTATGATCAAGGCATGAGTGACTTTGAAATGAAGCCCAAGGTTGTTAGCAAGTTAAAACTTTTCCAAAATTGGGATGGTTTTAATGAAGAAGTAGGTCGCCATCTTAACCTTGCCATGTTGGAAGTTGAAGCCGCAATGTTTGAATAACGACTTCAGCAAAGTTTAAGCGCTATGGATATGTGGTCAGATATTTCTGAAACTATTTCACAAACCACGGGTGAAGCATTTTGTGTCGAACAAAAGTCTTCAGTCGGTGGCGGATGTATCAACAGTGCTTATCGTATTTCTGGTGCCGGACAGGAATATTTTGTAAAGCTGAACACAGACGACCAGTTGGAAATGTTTATTGCAGAGGCAGAAGGCTTGCAGGAAATAGCTAAGGTCAACGCTATCCATGTGCCTGAACCTGTTTGTTATGGGGTAAGTAGCGGGCAAGCCTATCTGGTGATGGAAGTGTTTACTATGGGTGGTAGCAAAGCCAGAGCTATGCCATTGTTTGGCGAGAAGCTTGCAGCGATGCATCAATATACAAAGGCGCAATTTGGCTGGCATCGAGATAATACTATTGGCTCTACACCTCAACCGAACGACTGGGATAGTGACTGGTTAAACTTCTGGCGTGACAAACGATTAGGCTTTCAGTTAACGCTGGCAAAACGTCATGGTGCATCAAACAGCTTACTCAATAAAGGCGAACGATTGACTGCGGATATAAGCGTTTTTTTCAGTAGCTATGCACCACAAGCTTCTTTATTGCACGGCGATCTCTGGTCCGGCAATTATTCCATTAATGCAGAAGGCGAGCCGGTGATTTTTGATCCAGCGGTTTATTTTGGTGACCGGGAAGCCGATATTGCCATGACTGAGTTATTCGGTGGCTTTGGCGAGGATTTTTATTCTGCCTATAACAATGCCTGGCCTTTAGATGAAGGTTATAAAGTACGTAAAACCTTTTATAACCTTTACCATATTCTGAATCATTTTAACCTGTTTGGTGGCGGATATGCTTTACAAGCAGAAAATATGATAGATCGTTTGTTGTCAGAGATATAAATAATTGTTGAACCGAATCGTTCAAGTGTTCTGCCCCTTTTGACTCCGTTCTTGTGCTCTGACCCTGAGGCGCAATGGTGAGGGGGTAAAGAATAGATTTTAAAAACCTTTGCGTTCTCTGCGTCTTTGCGTTAAAAAAAGTAT
>Ga0224514_10000228_pt1 | contig 16953 bp, 38 predicted proteins | sample SF_May12_sed_USG_3_FD_169107 | JGI IMG/M metagenome (GOLD analysis project Ga0224514, IMG submission 169107) | Sediment microbial communities from San Francisco Bay, California, United States - SF_May12_sed_USGS_24 | ecosystem: Environmental > Aquatic > Marine > Sediment | place: USA... | reverse complement strand
CGTCAGCGGCTTCCGCAAGCTGCGTTCTAAATCTACTAAATGCGGAATATGCTCCATGCCAGGCGTCGTGGGAAACATCTAACCCCATTTTTTATTCCCTCCTATTTGTCATATCCATTCATAACCGGCAAAACCAACTGTCGATCCTCATACGGAATCCCGCAATGTCTCAAAACCTCTCTCATGCCTAACTTGTCCATACAGTACGTCCATAGTTGCGGGTGTGTTTGTTTGAGCAATACGAATTTATTGTTTTTGTGTGCTCCAATCCCACATCCGAAACAGCCGGTGTGCTCCTGCTCCGGGTTGTCATATATTTTTGCAACGGGCAGGTTTTTCTCTTCGACATACTGCAAAACATCCCCATGCGTCCAGAATCCAAGGGGCCGGGATATTGGACGATTAGTCTGAAATGCGTTACAGCCATTGCTAAGATAGTGTTGATACCGGCGGCTGGAATCTTCCGCCATTTCACCTGTCATTGCCTTTCGCCCCGTTTCCCGTTCGTATTTTATGAACGGACGCTTTTTTAAGACATCACAGCATTTATCTGAAACCTCAAAAGGGCACTCTTCTGAAGCAAGGAATAGCCATTTTTTAGCTAATTTTCCGGATTTACGCTTATTGTTGGCACCATATAATCTTTTATGTCGCAATTTTTCCGAATTAGTATGACGTAGCTCAGATGCATATTGCGACACTTCCTTTGAAATCAGCGGCCACCCGTATTTTTGTACGGCCTGTATATATGTCATATCTGGTCGTATTATTATGACGTTTTCTAATGTTCTGACGTGCGCCCTTATTTCTGGAAACTCCATACCCGTATCGCAGAAAACAGCGGGAATGCTTGGATATTTAGACCAAGCTATATCCAGAAGAACGCAAGAATCCCGCCCTGAAACGGAAACATAAACATCTCCATCCCAATATTCATACCACTTTCTGATACTCTCCAGACTCCACTTAATTTTGTATTCCAATGACAGAGATTGGCGATCGCTAAGCTCTGCTGGGCTAACCTCATTTGTCATACCCATCCTTCCCCCACCCCTTACCCCTCAGGATGAAGGTGGATCGGCTTATTATGCGTTTGAATATAGAGGTGGCGTCGCAATTGGGGCAATACACCATAACCCCAGGATCGTCGTTATCGGAACTTGAGGCATCTTTGCGGAAATATTCTCTTCTCTCGCCGCAGCCTCGACATTCATACTCGTATATAGGCATCATCTCACCTTTCCCATCGTACTTATTTATGCGTTTCTTGCCACGGCAATTCCGGCTGAATATTTGCAAGCCGTCTTTTCTGGATATCCTGATACCCCAAATCAATCCCTACTCCATCTCTGTTAAGCTGCTCCGCAACACGAATTGTCGTGGCACTCCCACAAAAGGGGTCAAGAACTGTATCTCCGGTTTTGGTCGAGCACAGAATCATCCGCTCAACTAGCGTTTCCGGCCACATGGCAAAATGTTTTTCAGGGGAAGGCCGGGTATTAATTTGCCAAATATCGCCGGGGTTTTTTCCTTTTACATTTAATGGATTAGAGGCATTTCTAAGATTTCCAACCGCTGTTTGTTGTTGGCGATATTTAGTGTTGCCGGCTTGTTCTCCGCCATTTCCCCATCTTTTTATAGACGCCTGTTTATGCGGCTCTCTTATCGTATCCAAATCAAAATAATATTTACGGCTTTTGGTAAACATGAAGATGTATTCAAACTTTTTACTGAATCTGTTTTTACAGCTTTCAGGCATCGCATTGGGTTTGTGCCAAACAATATCATTTCTCAAAATCCAACCGTCATCGATCAAGGCTATTGCTACGCGATGGGGTATTAGTGCTTTGCATTTTGTCCGTTTATTGACAAAACTACCGCCTTTTGGAATTTCAATGCCTCTAAGTTTCCCGCTGCCGTTCCCTTTCCCACCACCAAAATAAGAATCTCCAAGATTAAGAAAGAATATGCCGTCGTCTCTCAATACCCGCCAAGCCTCTTTTACCCACAGGCGGGTGTGTTCAATGTAATCCATATGTGACGGTTCGAGGCCATATTGCCCTTGCCAGTTACCGATACTTGCATCGGTAATATCATATTTCCTCAATCCCCAATAAGGCGGACTGGTAATAATCGCCTGAATGGAATTGTCATCTACTGGCCATTTATCAAAGGTATTCTGGTTATAAATTTTCACTCAAACCTCCAAAACAAACGCCACAAATACCGGCTGCTGGTCTATTGGGCTATACACGGTTTTCAGTCCATATATTCTGCCCAAAGTGTCAGTGATAAACTCATCGTTCATCCTGGGATTAAGCGCTCGCTGAATCCACGGCAATTTACCCACAACAATAGCCCGCACGACAGTAAATAATTCCTCATGAGTATCGGTATTGACAAAAACAATCCCGTCCTCAACCTGGACTTTTTTCCTCTTTTCGTCGTACAGTCTGAATTCCACCTCTTTCCGCTTATCCCGAACTTTCTGGAAGTGTTCAGGTTTTAAGTGCATCCTGTGTGTTTCGATCATTACCACCTCTTTTCACTGCAATAAAAATGTTTGGTGCCTTTGCTGTATTGTGGCGTTGGCGATTTCTTTTCCTCTTCGTCTGCATGGGTGCCGATTATTTCTTCAAGCTCATCCAGGGCTCCCCTCGGAACATAATGCAGCGTGCTTCTTATGCTTTTCATTTCCGTGAATTCTTTAAGAACATGTTTTTCCACGGCTTCTTTTCTTGGCAATCCGTGAAAACACCAGAATGAAAATCCTTTCCACATAGTTGATGTTTTGAACTGGCAAATATATGAAAACCAGGGATCGCCGTCACTCCATTTCTTGGCTGTGAGCACGACCCTAAGCTTTTTCCCTTTCCTGATGAAATATCTTTCGTCTTGGATGTCTTCCTGTTCATAGAGAAAGGTGTGTCTTTCTGCCTTTCTGTATTCTCTTTTTGACATTTATTCCTCCTGTGTTATAATCTTCATATACTCAGATAGCCCGGGCTTTACGTCTGGCCTAAAATAACGCTTCTGGCAGTAGCCAAGGCCAACCCAGAAGCTTTTGATAGGGCTTATCGCTGAGCCTTTAATCAGCGGCTTCTTTTTCTTCTTCGTGACCGGCCACCCCGCCTTTGGTGGCCGGTTTATATATTGTGCCGGGGGTGATGACTTGTTGTTGAAGCTGACGAGTGCCAGGCAAGCCCCCCGGCTCCATTATTCTTTCTCAAGCTCCGCAAAGAACTCCCGCATCAGTTTCAGCGCTTCGGGGGCACTCCCAAGCATTATTTCGTCCTTGAGGTTTTGGGCTTTTTTGTGCAAGTGTTCTGTCTTGGCTTCTATGGCCTCTAAGTCTATAACGTCTTCTGTTTCGATATAACCTGAGAAATCATAACAAGTTGTGAGGTTTGGGTCATAACAGATTCTTTCTGGTTTTGGTTTCATCGGAGGGGGGGCGTAGCTATAGATAAGCTCTATCTTTTTCTGTGTGGTAAGCTCAAACCCCTTTATTGTGTGTTTCTTTTTGATTTCTGCTTCCTTTCTGTCAACTACCCGCCTAATGCGGTCTATTGCATAATCTTTCTCTTGCTTTGTCATGCTTGCCCTCTCCTTTTTAACATTTCCTTTTGTTCTTCTATTTCAATGCTTGGTTCTATTGCAAAATATTCGCATGCTGGTTTCTCGTGATAAGCCGGCCTGTTGGAGATGCCGCATTCCTGAGTCCCACCCCAATAGTGCCTACACCCTATGCATGAATATGTCATGGCCAATCCTTTCTTTTTAGTTTTTTACCGTCTTTGATACAATAGATCGTTTCTATCTCTTTTGTTTTCTTGTTCTCTTCCACGAGTCTCCAGATTACATCCTCCAACACCCAATATGCAGCAACCATAAAGGCAAGTTTCCCTCTTCGTCTGGCCTCTTTCTCGGCGGCAAACTCTCTTCTCTTTGTCTTTGGGTTCCAAATGAAGGGAAAGCCCTTAGCCTCAACTATTTCTGTTCTGTCAGGGTAGACAACCCTGAAGTCCGGCGTGTAATATCTATTGACACCTATCGTAATCCGCATGGGTTCATATTCCCACGAAACAATCTCCCCCGTCTGTTTCTGCTTTTCAAGCATATCGGCATATTTCTCTTCGAGCTTACTTCTCATCTGCTCTCCCGTTCCATTTCGTGATTGCTTTTTCTTTTGTCGGGGCAACCAAGTTGACACCACACTGCTTGCAACAGACTATGTGATAAGCGTGGCTGTCGTCCGTAGGTTTTATGCTAATCTCGGCCATCCCACAGAATGGGCAGGGCAACAACTTTCCCTTGGGATAGTGAGACTTAAACTCCAGGCTTTTAATCCTCTCTCCCTGCGCCTTAACTTCTTTGTAGAGGCTCTCGAAGTCTTTGCCTGTGGGCAATGTTTCTTCGTATTTTCCGCTTGCTATCCTTTCTCTGTGTCTTTGAACCTCCTTCTTGTATGTTGAGAGCAAATATCTTCTCTCCAGGTCGAGCGTGTATTCTTTGTTGCAGGTCGGGCAATTCGTGTCTATTTCGCCCTGTCTTTGTAGCAAGTCAATAAGTTCGTTCTCCTCGTCATCTTGCATGTCATCTTTTTCCCCGCAATACGGACATATAGGAACTTCCTGGTTATTAGTGTCGTATTCTTTGATTTCTTTCTCCATCAATAAACCCCCGATTTATCAATAATGCCATTTTTAATCTCCCACCACCTCAGCGGATGACCGAGGGGGGTTCCGTTCTCCTGAATCAGAAATACTTTGTGCGGGAATTCTCCGGCTTGTTCCCGCACCTTTCCGATAAATCTGGAAATATCCGTAGTCTCCCTTGTCGCCGGTGCTCTTATTTGCTCGCCCCCGTGTTCTATCGGGCGCCCAGATGTGTCGCAGGCACTCAAATAATATTCCATTCATTCCTCCATCAAACACATAAACCCGCACTCCGCACACGAAGGCGGGCAGTCATCTTTATAATTCGTGGGCGGGGTTTGCGGTGGTTCACCCCATCCGCACCACTCACTGCACGGTTCTTCCTCCGGCTCCCCCTCCAGTTCTGAAGGGGATAGCTCGAAGGGGTTTTCTTCTGTTAGGAAATCGTCATTCATGACTTTTCGAGACCATTGATTTGAGTATCTCCAAAAAGACCTCGTACTCAGCACTGGCAGTATGCCCCCCGGATTCTGTGTAAACCTGATATTCCAACCGCCCATCTGCGTACTTTCCAAATTCGAAGGCGACATACTCTCTCCTGTCAGCTTGAATTTCTTCTATCAGCGGGGCTATTTGCGCAAATTCTTCTGCTCTTGTCACTTCTTTTCCTCCTTCTTTGCTTTGAGTTCCTCTTCATCAGGAACACACATGAAAATTAAATGCTGCTCGACCATGGCTCTCTTGATTGCCCTAAGTCCCCCTGCAAGGCCACGGGCATACCGACCTGACAACCTACGAGCAAGACGACGCTGGTGTGAATCACCCGCGCATTTACCCATATGGCTTCTTGGCAGGCCATGCTTATATTTCATTTCCCTGCCTCCTCCACTGCTTTTTTAATTTTGCCATAGATGGGATAGGAGTCTTTAAGGTTTGTTATCTGAGATGCTTTTCTTACCCCCGATATGCGAAAAAGCGCCTCCTCACACGCTACGTCAAAGTTCGGCGCCGAAGGGTCTGCAAGCTTTTCAACCTCTTTGTTAATTTTCTTCCGCATTTCCAACAAAGTGTATTTGGGCTTTTTGTCCGCTTTGGGCGGATCTTCGTCCACAACCTCAACCTCTTTCAGGTCTTTCAGATTGACGTTTACTGTGTGCGGTTTCTCTCTCTCTTTCTTTTCATCGAGAACCTTCTTCCAGGTTGTATGCCCGTCCTTGATTCCAGAGTGCAAGCCCCGCAAGTCCTCTACTTGGGCGGGAGAAAGCGTTTCGATGGATTGGCCGAGGTATTCTTCGAGGTTTTCAGGCGAAATACCTATTCTATGAAAGGCCGATGTAATTTTTTTCTTTTCATCTGACAGGTTTTTTTCAGTGCGTCCCTGAAGAGTTGCCGTTATTGTCTCTTCTATCTCCTCCTTTATATCAACAGGAAGCAGCCGGAGAATTGAATTTCGAAGGCTTTTAGACACAGCAGAGTTTGTCTTTTTTAACATGTCCTGTTCTGTACAATTGGTAAGAAAAACAAGCTCTCCCCCCGTGTTTGTCCGCTCGGATATTTTCTCATCGCCTGGCCGGAGCTTTTTAACTTCCTTTGTCTTGGCAATGCTGACCTCGTCTGTGTATCCTGCATTGGTCTGTAGGTCTACAACCCCCACCACTATGTTTTTAACCTTCTCGTTTTCGAAGGTACACATAACCTTTGTGCGCATGTTTCCCCAACAGCGCAAAGCCTCTTCAGCCATGCGGATAGTAAGGCCAGTTATATTTTTTCCCCCTATGGGGATTTTGTATTTTGCCATTGCAGCAAAATTTGGCCTGCCACAGCTTTCCATGATTGCTAGCCTTGCTGTCTCATAGTTTCTCGGTCTTTCTATCGCCATTAAGTAGGCCGCTTCTTCCGCAGCCTTGGCCGCTGCCGCCTGAGACGTTACAGCCATGTCATTCTTATTCGTGATTGTCGTTGATGTTTCTTGCATGTTATTCATTTATCTCCATAATCAGGCAATCGGCCTGAACATATAGGGTTTTCGTCCCTGTCTGTATAAACATGGCCGATGTGTCTGCCGAAGCATATAAGACCTTTCCTGCATATGTAGCAACCTTTTTGCCGCCAGAATATACACCTATTACCCCCGTCTCATTTGTTATGGATTCATAATTGGCAGAATCATATGTTTGTTCAAGGGCTCCGCATCCCAAACAGAAGAGCAGGGCCATAAAGATAGCTGCTTTTTTCATCTTCACCTCGTATATCGACACGTCTCATAATACCCGCACCACTTCGGGCTGCACCACCAACTCAGCGGGGTTGCCGGTGGAAAAACGCCCTTTTCTACACACTCGCTGAAATTAACTAGCCTTTCGGCTAACACATTAAAGTCTTTCTGCCCCCTTTTTGTTATGAGGGGTTGATATTTAGGTTTCTTTGTCTTGACAAGCGTATCCTGGACAATTTGTTTAGGAAATTCTCCATTGTGGTGTCTCCAATACCACATGGCATAGAAGGTATACTGTAGCGACCTGTCCACAGAAGCCTGTACAACCGATTTGCCGGACGTTTTGAGGTCCCTGAACCCCAAACTATCTTCAATGTCTATTCTGCCCGTTAAATCGTAAGGATAGCCCTCTAGGGCGATGTTAAACTTTTTCTCTATGGACTCCACGGATAGAGGGTTGATAACGCTAGCCAGTTCCGAATGATATAACGTTGCGAGCGAGATCGATTCGTCCTTAGCCTGTCCGACAACTGCTTTTACACCTTTTTTACGCTCATCCGAATTGAGCAACAACCCCCGTTCTTCCGTGGCCTTCACAAGCTCATCTCTGGCCGTGTCCTTGACTTCCTCCAGGGTCAGGATTTCGCCGTCGTTCTCAAGCTTGTGAATCTGTATTTTCTCTCCCACTTTGTGCACAGCCGTTCCAGTAACAAGAGCTATGCCGGGCGGTACTTTTTCTTTCTCTATGTATGCCCGCCTCCACTGCTCGCCACATTTTGAGAATGTGTCTAATTGGGAGGCGGATACGTGTGGCTTTTCAGGTCTCATTTGCTTTTATTTATGCTAACAACGTTCTTGCACATAGAAAGAACGGGGATTCTCCAGCCATATGTTTTTATTTTTACGGTGTTGCCTATCTTGGCTTTGGCTTTAGCCTGAATGTCCCACGAGTTGAATTTGAAGTAAAACCACGCATCTTCGTTTTTAAATGCACCTTTAGAAGTATATATAAAGCTTTCTCCTGTCTTTGTGTCTGCACCGACAATTTTGTAAACCGCTGTCTTTGGTATAAAGTAATCCGCCGAAATTCCTATAATGAAAAGGATGAAGAACAAAAGAAACATTTTTATTTTGGTCATTAATCTTTCTCCTTTGTGTGCGGGCGGAGGCTGCCCCGCCCGCTTGCATTGTTTAGAACCTACAGACCCACTACAGATGCGGATATTCCCATCTCTGAACATATCCACCTGACGGAGTCTTTCTCATCGTCGTCGAAATCGCCGTCAGATGCGCCGATAGCACAGCATATTTTAGCGACCAATTCGGCTGATTCAGTCTTTCCGTCCATTTTTCTAAGGTGTTTTGCGGCCTCAAGTTTTCCGATTTCATAGTCAAACTCAATATCATCGGCAGCACTGGCAAATGCAGCGCTAACGTCTGAAGCCTTGAACACCTTCAACTCTTCTCTGCGCTTGATAAATCCAAGCATCTTTGCCTTTTCTTCTACATCAATAGATCCGTCCGCAGCAGCCACAACAGCGCATCCGGCAGCAATGGCGTGCATAACATCGTTATTAGCGAGCTTCTTCATACTGCCCGTTAATCCGCTGGCAGCACTCTTTAGTACATCCAGAAATCCCACTTCGATACTCCTTCTTTTTTTTAGAAAACATGTAAAAATTAAACACCACACTAAAAATATCTGTTACATGAGCATCACCTCCCCTTAAATGGTTTTCTTCGGTCATTCTCCCGCGACTACTCCCCGTTAAGGTGTTTATCAACCAAGCGATTTACTCCCTCCTTGAATGCCAAAACTCTATCCACACCAGTAACGAGATAATCCAGCGAAACCCCGTAAAGCTCGGCCAGCGCAATTAAAGATTCAATCCGGGGGATTGTGCCCGCTTCCCATCGAGTGAGATTGCTTCTCGTTGTGTTCACCTTCTTCGCAACCTCGATTTTCTTTAGGCCGCATCCTTCGCGTGCTTCTCTCAAGTTATTAGATAGCATTAATATCCTCCCTTTTGTCGCTCTGGCTTGTGAAAAGAGCTTGGGTTTGCCCTATCACACCCGACATGATAACAGCGGAATACCAGAAGCCAGGATATTTTCCATCATAGGCGGCTTTCACCTTATCACAATTAAGATTCCATTCTTTCTCTGACTTACTGCTGCTCATGAGCCTTACAACTGCATGCTTATCCATTTAAATATCCTCCGTCTTCTCAATCTTAATCCCCGCCTTTTCCAGCAGAGCTGTTGTTGTGTCAAGCTCGCCTATCGTTCTCACGTCGATACAATAGGCATCATCCCCGTGTCTATACGTTTTCTTGCCCGTAGCCCTGGCCACTTTGTGCGGGACAACAGGCGGTTCGAGAATTATTCTTATCATTTCTTCCCTTTCTTCTTGCGAATTTTCTTAGGCTTTGTCTGTTTCCTTCGCATCACTTCTTCCAGTGGCGGCCCGTAACCCTTTCCAGGCGGTTCCGCAAACGGCTTAAATTCCGGCAGGTAAGACCAAGGGAGATAGGGCAGAATCGTGAATGTTGTTTTCATTTAAACCGCTCCCACACACGGTTGCAGCGGGAACAAAATTTGATTTCGTTTGCTGAGTCGTATATCAAATGTCTGCCACAAGGATAAAGCTTGCAAAACTCGTCCGACAATGCCTTCAGCGGATTTATCCTCTCTTCCCTCGGCTGCAACTCTCCCAACCGCTCTTCAATCTCTTTGACCCGTGCCAGGTCAAGATTGATGCCCACCTCAATGGCGGCCTTCTTTTTTTCAAGCATCTCCACCAAGGCCCTTAGGGCTTTTCTCTCATCTGAAAAAACATCACTCTCCCTTATGCCGTAGTAGTTTCCGCAGCTTAAAACGGAAGCGCCTTCTTTCCCATCTATGGTTGGCATGCCCGTAGCGTCAATAACTCCCGAAGCTATGGTGCGCCCTTTCACCCACCAAATTGTTTGGCCCTCTTTGAATTCGCTCATCGGTTTATCCTTTTCGTTTGTGACATTAAAATCTTAGCCGCCGACATTCGGCGAGTCTCAAAGGCTGCCTCTCCGTTTCGGTCAAAGTCAACGACGCTCATCACCTTGCCGTCTCGATTGATAACCTTCCACCACGGAGGAAGGCCAGTTTCGTCTATCCAGAGCGTTGTCCACTCTCTAAAATCCGCCCAATCAACAGGGACTAAGCTACCGATAAACTCATCGTCCTTGTACACGTTGTATGCGTATTGTTTGTCGGTCTCTTTAAACGTTATCTTTGGTCTTTTAGGCATCCTCCTCCTCCGCCCTAACCAGTACGTCCCATTCTTCCGAAAGCGGAGCAACCTTTCCCCTGTTTTTTAAATAATAAAAACCACTGCAATCGTGACCATGTACCTTCTTGAGTGCCTTGTTGACCTTCTGAATAATCTTCTGTGTTGTTCTGGGGGTATCTGCAAATGCGATCGGATTCGGCGTGCTCATCATGTGTTCATACGCAAGATATAAAGCTTCTCGCAAATCCCACAGGTCTTTCTTGCTGATATCAATGTTCATTGCCTACCCCATCTCAAAGCTGTTTATGGTGTAATTACAATTCAGCCAGTCGCCCGTTTTCTCGTTAAGAAGCTGTTCGTGCTCTTCCTCCGTTTCGTCATCTTCTTTCGGGTACTCTTCGGCTATATACTCCCGCACTTCCTGTAATATCTCGGATTGTTTTTCTTCCGAGAGGTCAGATAGGACAATGTCAGTTATGATTCTCACAGTTTTTCCTCCAGTTAATACCCGCCTCGCCTCTGGGGTGAATGAGTTGTTATTTGAACGGATGCTTTTCAACAAGTTTTGTCGCTTTGCCGTCAATTTCTCCGTCTTTTTTCTCAAACTCACCATATAGAACCTTATACACCTTGATACAGGCCGGGGAAACATGGTAATAATACGCAATGTCACCGTGAAAAACCTTACAAATACCAAAGCCTGTCATCGCCCACTGCCCGGTGTCATCGGCCTTCAATTGTTGCTGCATTTTCCACAGCAAAAAAGCGGAGGCATATTCAAGGTCGGACAAACCCCGGTGTTTCGCAAAATCATCAAGATAAGGCTTGATAAGAGCGATTATGCCATTATCCGAATCAGGGTAGCCGTCGTGGTGCTTGTAAATTAACGCCTCCCAATTATCAACGGGCGTGTTTTCCGTAGGGTAAAACCCTATTTGGCAGCGTGTACTCATTTCTCTTTCTCCAAACAATATTAATTAACCCCCGCTCACCTTCGCAGGGAATGATAAGCAAATTAATCCCAAGACCCCTCACCTTCGGGGTTTCGCAGTCTACTGCTCGTCAGTTGGGCTGAAAGCCTTTAATCTCCTTCCTGACGGGTAGACAACTGAAAAGTTGTCCTCCTTTTCGGAATAGATTGCCCGCTCTTGCTTTGCTTGAAGTGTTAAGCATTTCTTACAAAGCAAGGGTGTTCTAAACGCTGGCACCTCGCTTATCCTCTGCCGCCAAGAAATGCCCTTCTTGAACTTTACACCACAGAGGGTTGCAACTCCCTCTTCCCCCGATACGCCGTTACTCCCAGGCGCCCCGTGAACGTCTGAACGCTCAAATATGTGCATCTCTACAGGGATTGCTCCCGCCACCTGTGTTAAGGTTATCTCTCCAGGCTTCATAATAAATTCTCCTATGATTTATCCTTTTTCGTCGTCACATGGCCACCAACCCATGGAAATATTATCTTTGCGGTCCCAAATATATTGCTTGTCATCCCTGGGGTTTTTCTTTTTTGGCTGGCTTACCTCTTTCGTTGCTCTGTCATACTCAGATTGTATGTCTAAATTGCTGAACATTAATTCTATCCCCTTCTTTCCTCCGTGCTCAGGCTGACATCGAATTTGCCGGGATGCCTCAACACTAACTCTCCGATAGCCTCTCTAACCGTCATACACTCTATACTGGTAATCGTCCCCTCTTCTGCCTCAGCGGAGGCCATGTACCGAGTAGCGAAAACGCCATAAGACGCCTTAATTCTCTTGGTGATTGTTATGTGCATCTTACTCTTCGAATCGCGATAAATAAAAACACATGTCATCCACCCAAATATACGCAGGGTAAACAAGAACAGCCAGCCCCAAAAATCCTACTATACATTCCATTCGCATTTCCTCCTTCGTTGTTTCGTTCGATGCAAAATAGTATTGGGCGGATTTTGGCATCTGCCCAATTGCTAGCCAATAGAACAAATATAAATCTCTTTTCTTCCCGCCCAAACAGAAGAGCCTTGCAGCCAAGCTTGTCGCCTAAGTAAATTCTTGTCGTTCGCTGCAAGGCGGATTCTCTCTATCATTTGAGAAGGACTGAACATTGTCTCGTCAGAATCCACACAGGCCGTGGTTGCTGGCAGTTCATCGAAAAATCTTTTTACTGTCACGTCATTTCCTCCGTTGTTGCGTATGCCCTAAAGGGATAGCGCTTACTGTTCTCTTGTAACTTCATGTCTAGTCTCTTGGCTTTTACGGCAGAGTTCAACGTGTCAAAAGGAATCTCTTTTATCTCTGCGAAATGACGTATCCCCACTTCGTCATATTTATTCAGTAGACTCCAATAGTGATTGTCTGCCAAAATTGTTTCGACTCTTTCCACTTCTCTTCCCTCCCTCATGGTTGCGCCTGTCTTACGGGTATCCCCCGCAGGCAAAATTATACATTGCTAGAACCGTGCCAAAACCAATTTAATGACTTTCTGCTTCATCTCATTACCCCCAAAATCTCCATAATGGCTTTTTGCGTCGTCTTGATATCATCAAGCTCTTTCGTCACAAGCTCCACAAGAGCAGTGTTTTCATGATGTAATGTATAGACTCCGTTGAATATCATTTTTAATTGCTCTTGATTGGTCAGGCTATCGAAGGGGACTCCTTGCCCGCTCTCCCCTTCCTCTCTCGTCAAACCTTCCATTTACTCTCCTTATAACAAATCATCGGCATTTAAGAAAATTCCCAGCTTCCTAATGGCTCCATCCAGTTTTTGAAGGTCGGAGCCAATGTCTTTACAGATAGAGGTTAGGTGTTTACCGCTCTTTTCGTTGTAATACTCTGTGGTTACAGAGCCACTTGATTCCCGGCAAACATGGATATCTTCACGCCGAATAAATTCTCTTGCTTCCTTCATCTGGAAGTAAACAGCCGCCAGTTCATTGTAAGCTTTCTTTGTTAATTTCAATTTATCACCTCCGCTTGTTGTTATGCTTTAATACATTGCAGTTCCCATGCCAAAACCAATTCCAGGACACCACGAAAATGATTAACTAACTGATAAATAACACACAAATAAATTATACCCGCACAAAACAACACAAACGAAAATATAACCAATCATACCCGCAGCAACCCAAATCGACGCAAAATAAGACAATTCATAAGAAAAAGTGTATCAAAATAAGGCTATTTTCAACAGGTTGTGACGTGAAATGATACATGCACCATATACAGACCACAACCAACAGTTACCCTCAAATAGTACCCAATAGGCACAAATCAGTGCCAAATAGTACAAGGACACATGTATCACCAACTATAACAACACTATACAGAAGAAATGACAGGATAAAGTGGCACACCTTGACTTTATAGGTTATACTGGAGAGATAAACAAATTTTGTATCTCAATTACTATTGAAGGAATCAAAATTTGCTTATCTCTCCACCTTCCCCCCTGTAAAAGTGACCCCCAAAATCCACAAAAACTTGACAAATCCCCGACAAAGGATTACCGTATTGTACAGGAAACACGTACAACTAATTCAAAACGATACCTTTTCAAATATCTACGAACAGACACAAATATCCGTTTAAATTTAGCCCCAAGCGATAATAAGGTGAGTATGGCTCGTGCATCGCTGGAAACAGCTAGACCCGCTACACTGGAAAAAGCAGCAAAAGCAGCAAAACTACAAACAGCCGGAGTAGAGATTAAAGATATAGCTGCAATACAGAAATGTAGCGTTGTAAATGTCAAAGGATACTTGAGCCTCCATGCTGAAAAGAAAGGTATTCTCAAGCAATTCGTTGATAATAGGGCTGATTTCCTCGCAGGATTGGGTTTAAAAGCATCCGCTGGCCTAGATACTGTATTAGATGTGATGTCCTATAGACTCCAGCATCCCGAAGAACTTACAGACTCAACTCTCACACAATATGGGCTGATGTATGCCAAGGTCAAGAGCTTCAGCCACGCAGAGGAACGCCTAGAGCGCAACCTAAGCACTCAGAACGTAGACATACACCAACTAGACATGGACACATCCAGGCTGTACGAGAGAGTATCAGAGCTCATGGGTAAGCCTGGGAAAACCATTGATGCCACTGCCGATACTGTGGGGTAGACCCCAAGCCACTACAAAAGATATGTTATGTAGTATATTGTGCCAGCGATGATACTGTGTTGTGGTATATGTGGAAGGGGTGGGGAGGGGGGAGGCCCCTCTCTGGGTTATTATTACGGTGCCACACTGAATACGAATTTTTTAAAGGCGAATTTTATGGAAGACTTGCAATGTGAAGATGCTTTAAGAAGAGCAGTTACAGAAGCGATTAAGGGCGCTAGTTTTATTGGGAGTATGGCTTCTTATGACAGTGGTTACAGGGAATTTGTTCGCACTATTGTTCACGAGTTTCGCTGGAGCAAGAATGATGTTTTTTTTGCGATTGAGAAAGATTTGAAAGAGCGGTGGGACACAACAGAACGTGAGGGTACACGCTTTGACCGTGACGAGCTTCTAATGGGATGTATGCTTTCTCTTTATCGGCGGTGCTTATTGGGTTCTTAGGAGTCGTGCCGTACGATTTCAACAAAGGCCGTTTTTTCACAAAGGAGTTTTGCTGGATGAAAGAAAGGTGAGTTTTTATGTCTAAAGAGCTTAAATCGTTGGAGTCTATTATTGGCAAGACGATTGTTTCTGCTAATTACCGTAAGCGGTCTAATACAAGGGAAGACGGGGATGATTTTGACGAGCGGCCATACTTGGACATTGTCTTTTCTGACGGTTCTTCTGTAGTGGTTTGTGCTTGTTTTCTTCCGTATGCCCGCCTGAGTTGTGCTGGTGAGTTCCCCGTTATGATTTTTGTAGCTGAGAAGGCTTATAATGATGGGGATGAATGGTGTTCTCATGGCGAGGATGATATGTTTGAGATAGAGGGTGAGATTTTTCCGGAATGAATGCGAATTAGAAGGGGGCCTTTTAAGAGAGGGTTTGACGATGTCTATGGCAAGAGAGGGAAGAGATGTTTTGGCTCACACATTAGCTTTGGAGCGTATTTCGAGTGTGCAAATGCTTCTTTGTTGTGCTGTATCTCAGGGCAAGGAGATATCTATGGCCTTGGACAAGCTGGACGAAGTATGTGTTTTAATTTTGAAGAGTAAAGAGAAGGCCTTGGATTGCTAGTGAATTAGAGCCCCCGGTGTGGAGGTGAGAGCGTTTTTATGCTTTATTAAGCCTCAAGCAGGTCTTTGTATCTGCCCGCCGGGAGCAGCCTGATATTTTGGGGTTATAGTTCAGTTGGTTAGAACACTAGCCTGTCAAGCTAGAGATATGGGTTCGATTCCCGTTCTTCACTATAAAGATGCCGACAATCAGGACATTGCTGCTCCGGCAAGCAAATAGAAAACAAAATCAGGAGACCTTTATGGACAAATATTATTCTTATTGTAAGAAGATGTGTGGGGATATTGAGGACGCACTAAGAGTTTGGAAGCAAGACCTTGTAATACACCATGCTGAAAGCCGGGGCGTAGAATCTGAAGACAGCGGAGAGGATTGGAAGACAAAGGCCGGAATAGAAACGGTAAAAAGCGTTCACTCTTATGAGGTTTATAGTGATGGCGCCAACCAAAATAAGGTTGAAAATAAAACCTATGGATTTGCCTGGGGAAATTACATTATTCCGGCTAATTACACGATGAGATTGAGAGATACGATTGAGAAAGTGGCATTCCTTGGTCAATACAATCCTTTTGAGAAAGAGTTGGGAGCGCCCTTCACTATTATAGACGCTTCCAGCCATGCTTTTAAAACATTTACAGACAAGACATTTATCAACCAGAGAGACAAAGAGATAGAAGATAAAATGAAAAGGTTGCCTCTTCGGTTTGTTTGTATGCCTCCTTGGGAAAGATATGTATTTCAGGAACGAAGACCTTGGGAGACAAATCAAGCGGGGGGAATGACCACGGTTTCTGCCCGCTTTGCTTTTGCTCCAATGTCCGCCAGGGCTATAAAGTTAATCCAGAAAGATTAAATGCCTAGCAAGAAGTACATATCAGAAGAAGAAACACTCAAGCTGTTTGGCTGTAAGCCGGATACGCTTAAATGTTACCGTGTACGGAAGCAGGTCAAGTATAAGACCGAGAAGGCCGGGCCGGAATATAAGGGTACTCGCAAAAGACTTATCCGTACCTATGACGAGAAGTCTGTGTTGGTGTGGAAGGCTGACCTTGACAGGCGTAAGAAGATAATTACCGATAGGTTTAAGGCTGAGCGACCAGGAAGAGACAAGGCACAGGAAGAAAAGAAGCTTGCCAAGAAGGTTGAGAGGGAGCTTGAGAAAGAGCAGAAGAAGGAATATGCGGAATTTCTGGCATTGCTGGAAACGCAGAACCAGAACAAAATATACTACTTTTCGGAGGACTTCTATAAGCGGAATGATTGTATTTCTTTAAGGCCGAATCCTAAGCAGCGGGAACTTTTGGAAGCCTGGATGAATCCCGTGTATAAAAAGTTCGTATTTATGGCCGGAAACAGAGTCGGAAAGACGTTTATTACCTGCATTATTATTCTGGCAAATATGTTTGGCCACTGGCCTTGGGACAGAGAAGAAAAGCCCATATCAAGGCCGCCAATAAAAGTACGGTGGGTAGGGCAGGACTGGGAGAAACACATAAGAACCGTTATAGAGCCTGCCCTTGATGAGTTATGGCCTGGTATACGGCCTGTTGAGACAAAAAAAAACAACACGGGTAACAGGCATTTTTGGAAAGATGTTATAACAGGCAGCACACTTGAAATAATGTCTAATAATTCCGAAGCCAGTTTAT
>Ga0224514_10000226_pt1 | contig 16984 bp, 43 predicted proteins | sample SF_May12_sed_USG_3_FD_169107 | JGI IMG/M metagenome (GOLD analysis project Ga0224514, IMG submission 169107) | Sediment microbial communities from San Francisco Bay, California, United States - SF_May12_sed_USGS_24 | ecosystem: Environmental > Aquatic > Marine > Sediment | place: USA... | reverse complement strand
AATATTACCTCAAATGATATATTTCTCATTGTATGTCCCTCCCAAGTTATAAGTTTATAAACCATATAAGTTATTCAGTTATTCTTTAATATATATAGTATATTAATTTTTAAACCTATTTGGTTTACCCTTTTTTACTATGGGGGGGCCAGATGTTGGGATGTATGTTTCCATATTTCTGATCTCGGTAACACCGTAACCCTTCTTATTAAGTGCATCTAAAATATTCCTGCCCCAAATTTTCTCCTGTGTTTCGTTTTTCCAGACTACTGTGAATTCATGTTCAACTATCATTTTAGTAACCTCTAATATTGTTAAATTATATTCATTTCCACTGATTGTGGCAAAAGATATTGAATAAAACAAATATACTATATTCATACCTATCTTCTAATAATTTTAGAAGTGGAATAATTATTTACTGTTCAGGATACATGATGGCGGGAACATACTTATATTTTCCAGCATAATCATGATTATCACTAAACACAATTATATGATTTTCGAAATCAATGTCCAATACTATGAAGCCATCTTCTTGTATTTGTTTAAGTGTAGTTTTCATATTATCATCCCCAGATACTACACCTGGAACTAGTACGAAGTTTATCATATTTATTTTCTCCTATTAGCTTTTCTTGATAGTTTGGCCGCCTTGTTTCTTTTTCTTTTCTTTATCTGATGAGGCAGTATGCAATTCTTCTCAACGGTCCTGGTGTAAGATTGTGATGATAGTTGACGACTATCTCTCTCCTCAAGTTGTATTTCCTTTACTCTTTCCGGATTGGATCTAAATCTAAAAAATGGTAGAGAGAACATTGTTAACCCTCCTAGGCTTTTATTGACAAGAATAACATTTACCGTCATATGGGCATTTTCCACATAGAGTCCCAACTGGAATAGAGTTGAGAATTTCGAAATTCTTTTCAGATACCCTATTAAACAAGTCCTCAGTGGAACAACAAAAGATATCTCCTCTTTCCTCGATTATGAATTCAATATCTCTATGTAGCCCAACCCATTTATTAAATTCTTCAATACTTCCTTCTCCTGCAAAAAACTTTCCTGCCTCACTAAATAACACTTCGTTAGTCTCTTCTTCCTTTTGAACTTCTTCTTTTGTAGTCTCATCTTCAACAACTTCTTTGGTTTCCATCTTCTGCTCCTTCTATTTGGATTCATTCAAAATTGTTATAGTATACATAATATTTTGTCTATAAATCATATCTTATTCTAAGCCCCGTTGTGTATTAACCAATAGAAATATATACATAGAAACCATATAAGTTCCATTAACTTCAAAGTTACAACTATTTGTAACATTATAAACTCCTCCCAAAGATAATAATAGAAGGAGAGACTCTCCAACTATAACGTATTTGGAGGAAAGTATCTGGTTTTCCAGATACTTCCCCCTTGGGTAAAACATGAAAATACATCACATAAATATATCTATTATATAATTTAATATATATAATAAATCTATTTCGTATGTACTAGACGAAGATATTCCATAAGATCGACAATCTGTTGTTCGGTTGGCCCATCAAGTCCCGCAAACATTGATAGACGGGGTTCCTCAAACAGATGTTCTGAAAACCATTTCCGTAGAGTTTTTGCATTATATCGAAATGGGATGTCTAAAAGATCAGGGGCTATTCCACTATCGCTCCCATCTATAGAGTGGCAGAACATACAATTTGATTGTATGAATGCAATTTCCCCCCGTTCATATGAAGGAGGTGCGATTGCAAGAGATGAGGACTGAAAACAAAATAAAGATAAAATTATAATGATAAATAGTATATTAATTTTTTTCATTTTGTCCCTCCTCGGAAATTATAATAGTTTCAACCAGGAGATCTGAAGTGGAATCATTCCAGATTACATTGAAAACACCTCCTTTGATCCAATTCGTTCTATAATTTGCATCACAAAATAAGACAAAATCATCATGTCCATGACGCAATTTACTAATATTTTCATATGATTTTATAATTTTTCCACTACATGTACGATGTTCAAAGGTTGCTGTAGGCTGATCCACCACACCATTTTGGCAGGTTAGGTGTGGCATATAAGAAAGCATATCTATGTTTGCATCTACTTTATCACTTCTACCAAATAATCCATAGATGATAGCAATTACACCAACAAGAACAAGCACAATTATAAAATATGAAAAGTTTTTTCTCTGGCTCATTAGATTCGACATTTACAATTCCTCCTTATGAAATAGTTAGAATGTATAGGTGATTTTCGTATCACCTATTTCTGTCACAACCAGCATATAATCTTTAGACACATGATGCTGTTCTATGTTTACTTCCTTAACATCACCTCTCTGATATCGGTTTTTCAAGACTCTGACACACTTTTTTACAAACTCTTCAGACGCTCTCAGTTCATTAGATAAACTCACCCCCCAATTCAGGTATATAAAGTTGTTCAACGTTCCAGGATAAAGACATATCACATCCCTCCAAATACTATTGTTGAAAATTTGGACAATTTGTATCTACCATATACGATCTTAATCCCGGCATCTTCAGAAGCATGAAGTCTGTCCAACCCTCTTTCTCACCCCTGGCCATAAATTCGATGAGACAATTTTCAAGACATTTGATGGCTACTGATGCCTCTTCTACATTTTTGCAATTAGGATCTGATATTATAACACCATCAATAATTTCAAAATAAGTATGAATTTCGTCACATTTGGAATTACATTCTACAAGTTCGATAATTGAAAATGTTAAAGCCCTCATCTGAACTGTAGATAACTTAGGTTTTGTATTAATTTTTAAAATAGGTATGACTACAATCAAGATCGCCATCATAATTCCAACAATTGTAGCAATTGCTATAGACTTGTTCTCTTTGAATTTTTCATATATTTTAAACATGTCGTCCTCTAGCATTATGATTGTTCTTAAGAATTTGTCGAGGGAGAGAAATAACTCTCCCCCAAAAGAATTTTGATCATACTTTAAATACAACTGATAGGAGAAAGATTTCATCATATTGACCAGAGGAAGATCTTAACCGAGCAGTGGTTTTAGTTTTACCAATGATTGTATATGTCTCTTTGTTAATAAATCTATGAAGTTTGTCTCCAATTGGCAAATCCTCAACAACACACACTTTTTTGGATTTTTTTAATTTGCTCATCTTGTCTTATCCCCATAACAAGTGGATTATGCATATACATGAAAAACAAAGTGCAAAAATTGTAACTGCAACGATAGAAGTTATTCTAGAAATTATCATCAACGGTTTATATGATTCAATGACCTCTAAAAAACATAACATTTTAATACCTCCATTCTACAACCAAGGGAGTTTAATGGATATTTTGTTTTTTGGGGATTATAATCATTTTTTTCTGGGTTGCATTAGTCCGTTTCATCGTTTGTTTGGTAAGGCTGGAGATTTTTGTCTGTTGTTCTGGGGTCAACTGGGGCATTTTTTGGCTTATGCTTTTAAGGAGGTTAGCTGAATATTTTAAGGTATCATTGGCATAGTTTAATGTAATAAGTAATTGATTCCACGCTTCAGACCATCTGCTTTCATTTTTAAGCTGATTAAACCTAGCAAGATGTTTATTTAGAATTTCTTTTCTGACATTGAGCTCATTTTTTGTTTTATTATCGATCTCTGACATGATTATACTCCTTACGTTATATTGTTAATAATGACAGGTATCTTATATTAATATATATAGAAGAATTGTGATAATTAGGCAAAATCGTTTGGGTTAATATTGGATATATCAATGTCCTTCTTATTTTCATGTCCTACTCGCTGTCTTATATCAGCTATGACTTTAAATGCTACATCAATATCTTCATCTCCTTCAATATAATTAATATGACCGGTGAATTCAGTAATTGGGTCAATGTCAGTGTGGCTATATGTATACGACGCATGTCCTTTCACGATATCAAATATCCATATATCACCAAGTTTGGAAGTATTTATTTCGAATCGCTTATGCCCACACATGAAAAGCTTCATACAAATTCCCCTATGATAATATAGTTAATTTTAAAAATAATCCCAAGATCCATCCCCCATAGGACGAAACTAGAATACCAAAAAAAGCTACCACAAGGAATAAATTTGTTCCAACAGCCTCTTCAGGAATTGGAAACCCCCATTTAAAAAACATAAAAATAAATGGACTACAAATTACTAATATAATAAACAATAAGACAATAATCTTCCTAAACATAGGAATATCTCCTTTAATTTATCGAAGATTGTATTTCATAGCAAAATATTTTCTATAATTTTTATATGGACACATGATTCTTTCCAATGCAGTTAATCCTGTTTCTTTTCTAAAGAGGCTACGGTTTCTAATTTCTTTAAAATCATTTATTGATAATGGCCAATGTAAATAGTATGTTGATATACCAATTTCTATCCCTAAAAATAATTCTTCACTTTTGTATAAAATGACATTTATGATCGGACATGGATAAATTGAAATCTCAAAGCATGAAACAACTGCAACTGGATATGTATAATCAAGAACATATATTATATCGCGTCTTTTTATATGACCTTCAACCAAGTTTCTACAAACGTCATATGTGTTCATTCTTAACACATTCACCTCCTATCTTATTTCACTATGTTCAAGGTATATCTACATTTACTGTATGACGAGCATAAATCACAAATGTCTCCCTCTGGAATAACAGCTATAATGGTTACCTTTGCACGCGGATTTATAACTTCGAGTAACCGGTCAGGTGAAAGACAGTGAATTTCCGCCTCCCATTTATTGTATCTTTCTTCTATTACAATGGCCATCTTCTTGTGTTTTTCTACCCATTCAGGAAAAACATCTGCGGCCTTCTTATCTTTCCAATGTTTGTGTTTAAAATCATATTTGTCTATAAAAGATTTTGCCGAATTGATAAGACTACTTAGTTCTTTGTATTCAGACATTCTATATACTCCTATTAGACGGCGTTAAAATTTATTGTAATATTCAGAATTTTTATAATTCTATCCAATAAAATATATAAAAGATAGTGGGGATAGTTATCCCCCATCTCTAATATCCAATTAGGGTTCCCCAATCGAATATCTTGCTATGTTGTCGAAACCATCTTCCTCCCCGATAGAATACAATGAGGTTGGTTCACTGGTATTATCAGAATCTGGTATGACATTCATTTCAACCAATACTTCTTTTATAATCCCTTTCAATTCATTTCTGTCTAAACCTCCCGCAGTTGCAGGTTTGTTTATACGAACTTTTACTTGGTATGGACTGGAATCTTTTTTAATTTCGTTAATGACTTCTTCTGATAAGGGCGCAGATGCATAAATATTTATAATAAAATCATCCGTGTCAGCCCCTACCCCAGAAATTCCAAATCGTCCAAGATATATCCTGCTAATTTTCTTTTTTAATCCTAAAAATTCACTTTTAGTCATTTTTAATCCTCCATGGTTATCCTATGAAAAATCTTCAGGTTTTATATTGGTAATATTTTTATTTTCCACTCTGATTATTTCCATTTCTCTTTTGCGTTTTATATCTGCCCTTTTCAAATCATATATAACTCTGAGAATTATATCTAAGATATCGTCGTTTGGAAGTACAAAAACTTTACCAGATTTTAAATTTCCATCTGGTGGACATCTACATGCGTATAAATATTGTTCATATTTTCCAATTTTACATTTACTAATATACACATTTCCCATTTCATATCTACCATCTTCTATATGTATATGAAATTTCATTGATATTTCTCCCCTGAATAAATTTAGGATCAACAACTTGATGATATACATTGTTTAATATATATAGAATAACACAAAAAAGAGAATGAGAAAAATTTTCTCATCCTCTTTTTTATTCTGTTTGAAAATTCCTTTTTATTCTGGTCTTCCCATTATCATGATAGAAATACCAAATATGTTCCATGAATATAAAGATAGTTTGTATAATAGTATTGGAGTAGTGTGTCCAAATATAGGTAATACGAAGCACGCGATAGATAAGATTGCAGATATTAGACCTGTAATAAGTACCCACATATATACTCCTCCTATATAATAATAATCATAGTTATTCCGAGAACAATCCCAAAAAAGATCATTATTGCTATTCTTAATACCACCTTTGATATGGTCTTTCGTACTTCTAACGCATTTTTCGTCCTATTGATATCCAATTTATAATTGTTCATTATTTGGTTAGATACAGCTATTCTTTCTTTCATTTCCTTGCTGTTCATAGCTAACTCTCCTTATCTAAGTTTATATTTTTTACAGAAATATTTTCTATACATATTAAGAGGTTTAAGAAATTTTTCTAATGCATCAATGTCATGTAAATCATATTCCATACAATCTCTTTTTATATCAGCAAATTCTTTTATGGTTGAGGGCCACTCTATATAATATTTTGTGGATCCAATTTCTATTCTTAAAAATAATTCTGAATTTTTTCGACGCAATAGAAAAATCATTATATGTTGAAAGGTATAGGGATAGCATATATGAAAAAATTCTATCGATCTAGTTCCTTTAACAATAGTTTTAAAATTCACCAAACCACATCTACTCATATAATTCTCTACAAATATCCTAAATCTATCATATAGACGCATTGTAATGATTCCTCCCTAAGACTACTTCTTCTTAGTACTCCCAATCCTTTTAAAATGTTGAAGAGGCAATACCGTTTTAATTCTTTTATCCCATGTTGCATAGACAACTACAATTTTAATTCCCTTAAATATTATTCTATATATGTATTGATATCCTTTAGGAGTGTATTCCTTCTTAATTTTTATTCCTTTCTCACGACAGGTATTGCACATTTCTTTGTATTCTAATATACTTAACCCTTTATAACCATATCTCTCTTCCATGCGGGCCCTAGTGTGAAAATAGCTATACAATGGATCAATCCTGACCATTTGAACCCTCCTTTTTGATTATAAACGCAATATTAAACCAGTTGCTTCATGTACTATCCTGCTGAGATGATTGATGGCATTGTTACCAAGAAGTTCTGCAGAAATATGTCCCCTATAGACATCGCGCATGTAACTCACATGTTCAATCAATATATAGGTACAAACCACATCTTTAATGCCAGTTTTATTATTCAATGACTCGATAAAACTTATAAAATTTTCATCTTTAGAAAGCCGCTTTTTCAGTTCCATCTCGCCTAATGTGGTGAATAAAATGCATGATGTATAGTGGTAAGCCATAACGGTTGTTATGCATAATAGAATTACTTCGAAAGAATTCATGTTAAACACTCCTTCCTTAAATATGTTGAGAGGATTCAAATTTGTTTAATATTTCCTTCTGTTGAGACATCATCTTTCTTATAATGATCCTTGCCTCCGATTCTTCTATTTCATGCATTGCACGTATTTGATTGATGACTTCCGATACCCTATGGGCCCTTTTATAATTAAGTGCTTCAAGATTAATAGAATTTATCCATCCCGCTAATTGACCCAACCAAAATCGCCTACCATTCAAAGATAATCGTTTGAATTTAGAATCATCCAATCTACCTTTTAACCGTCTTGCCCTCTGTCTAATCTCATGAGGTTTCCAAAAACTTGCAGAAACATCCTTTATAAATTCTGTTATTTCTTTTTCTAATTTTGTATCTATCATGGTTCAATTTCTCCAATATTTTGTTATTTGAGATTATACTTAATGTCAACATAATTATAATTCACAATGGTTTCCATAAGTTCTATTATTACTCTCCTTTCATTTCTACATTCAGACATTCTCTTAATAATATTGCACCATTCCTCTCTATCCTCGGGCCACTCAAATTTATAAGTTCTACCATGCGCATGATAAAATTTTAGAACTAATTTTGATTTTCTGAAACTTGTCCACAAACTTACACCTGTATTCCCATATCGGTATGCCCTTATACAAGTTGAATTCCATCCCATTTTTACAATAGGAATTTTATATGTAGTCACATATTGTAAAATTATTCTTTCATACTCTGTCCCAGTTAACATTGTGTCCCCATTTTACTTTTATTTATTATTCAAATCCTCCATTAAAAATGGTCTAAGCTGAGCATCTTCAATATTTAATATATATGGTGGGAAGCTAAAAAATGTTTACAAAAAAAAGATGGGGGATTGAATGATTTCCCCCATCCCTAGACTAATAGTTATGAATATGCCTATGAGATTTCCAATTTCTGAGATTTCTTTTCCTTAGAACTTCTAGTCTTTTTTGTTCAGTATTTACAAAACTGGAGATATTTTTTAAACGGTCTCCTTGTGTTTCAACTGTGTCGATAACGATTGACAAGATCTTAATAACGATTGCAGATATTATTAATATAACACTTATTTGCATGATATCTACCCCCTAAAATTGATAATTATATTGGTTTTATTACGATTTAATATATATAATACTTCCTTTATTTAAGGCCATATATAGTACGAATATCTCTATTTTTTGAAATTATATCCATCAATTCTCTAAGAATATCAATAGGCCGAATAACTTCCTTTTTATAAAAATCTACGCGTTTTCTAAAATTATTTAAGCTCTTTGGCCATTTGAAAATATAGCATATATTATCTGACGTATTCGCCGGACTAAAAGATATAATCAAATCTTTATGATCAGAGTAATTTCTCCAAAAATTTATTCTTAGACTATTACAATAATAAGAACTCATCCAGTCATAGTTTGGTTCAATTGTATATAATCTATATAAAACATAATTGTTTATATACCATTTAAAAATACTTTCAAACTCTTCCCTAGACATCATTATAAAGATCCATTAAAAACGGGCCCATTTTAATATTCCTCCTATAATTTTAAAACAACCATACTTATTTTAATGAGAACTTCTCACGAAAAGTTTTATCACCTCTGCGTTTTAAAAATTTACCAAATTCTACAAATTGATCTGGGGAGCAATGATGGAGAGATCTAGGAGATTTACCTTTAGTAAATGGAAAATCACCATCATGCCATACAACGATATCCACACACCCATTCTCATTCTTGAATAGTTTATTGAAAAAGGCAACTGCCTTAGCCATATATCCACCCATCTGAGGATACCAACAAGCAACTCCAACTATATCATTCCTATCAAAAACCTTTTTTCTTTCATTGCACTCTTCTGCATCGGGCATATCAACCAATTCATCGTAACGCATTTTATGAACACCTACCCCTCTTTAGGTTTTGGAGGTGTAAGAAGAGGATTTTCCGCTTTCATATCTGCAAGCCTTGGAGGAATATCGACACCGAATCTGCGAAAGTCCAGATCGTAAAATCGATCGTATACTTTCCTAGCTTCTTCAAAAGATCCACTCATAACAATTTCTCGAAGCGAAGACCTGGCAAGATCAAAAAGGAATTTTGCAGGTGCGCCTAAATCTATCTTTTCCTTTATTTTTTGAACAATATCAAACTCGGTTTTACTTCGTATGGGAATACCATAAAAATTAGCACCATAAGCCCTACCATAATCATCCAATTTTCCGCCAAGTTCAAGTGACTGTTGAACTGTTAATGGTTTTCCCGATAACTTAATCTCAATTTGATGCGCTTCTTCATTAAGTTCTCTGATTTTAGTTACTATTTCTTTCTTTCTATCTATTAATCTTTCATGCCCAAGTTTGTCTAATACTGCTTGCCTTGTTTCGGCCCAAATTGCTTGTATTTGTTCTCCAAAGCGTTTATTGATAGCACATAAATCTTCCCTAATTATTTTAGTAAATCCTTCTCTCTCTTTCTGACTTAATTTAGACATTTCTCTATCCTTTTATTCTAAAAATAGGTTAATATGGTTTTTTAACGAAGTTTATATTTATTTTTAAAGTAATCTTTTTTATATTCAATATGATCCATAAATATTTTAGCTAAATTTTCCTCTTTACACCCATATATTACATTGTCAAATTCTTCTATGGTGAGTGGCCATTCGAAAAAATAATTAGGATAATTACCAGTATCATCCGAATCATAACAAACTAATTCTAGATATAACCCTTCATCAGAATGTTTCCAAAAAGCAGCATATATGTTAATTTCTTTATACTCTCTTATTCTTATAAAACCCCCATGTGGATCTGTATTTGTTAAAGTTGGAAAATCTGTATAACACCTAATCCCAATACGATTTATATACCCCCTGATCAAATCTATAAATTTGTTTCCACTTATCCAATTACGATGCCTATATGTTATATGGATAATAATATCATATGTACTTCCCAGGTCTAAAAAGAATGTTTTCATAGATTTACTCAATGGGTATCCCTGTTCGATATTAATTATTATTTGTGAAGCCTTCTTTGTAGGTAACCATGTTATTATTTCCATAATATGATATCGTCCTTCAAATTCGGTACATAGCATTTTCCAAAGTCTTATAACATTATCTCTCCATAAACTAAACTCCTCATAAGTCAATACTAAACCCTCCTTTCATTTAAAAAATAATAATGGTTATCTGTGTCTTATAATTTAATATATATGATAGATATCTTATTTTAATTTTAACAAAAAAGAGTAGTATAAAATACTACTACTCTTTTTCATTACACTCACATGTTAATATATAGTGAGTTTATGATGCCGAAGCTTGTGGAAGAGTATTATCCAACATCTCCTGTAGAAGAACTTTATAAAACCGTGCTATTACCAAAGAATGTGGTGTTGATTCTCCGGTTCTATATGCTGTCACGGCAGTAGTACTTACACCAAACAATGTAGAACAGTCCTCATCATTAAGATTTAGACGATCCATTACTTCTGTTAAGATTTCAGAAAACTCTACCATTCTTATCCCTCCAAAATTTGTGGTTAATAATGTATATCGTTCATGACTTAATATATATAATACATACTATATATATTGAATTATATATCCGCCCAAAAATTATTTAACAAAAATTAGAAGGAGGAAATAATCCAATGGGAATTACAGAGATATTAATAGAATTCTTAAAAGAGAAAGCAAAACTAATAGATGCTTTCCTTGGAATAAAAACATACTATATATTAAAAGAAGATTATTGTCAAATATCTAAGTGGCCATTAGAGCACCACATACAAGCGATAAGAGATCTATCGAATTGTAATCTACAAAATTTTTCAGATTCAGCTATTTGCCCATGGTGTTCTATACATCTTCGTAAAACCAGAAATTGTGATTATTGTCAATATGGGAAATACCACGGAGATTGTGCCAATCCTAGTAGTAAATATCAAACTCTATCAACCGAAATATCTGATAGACATTTGTTGAACAGATCAAAAATTGAAACAAATATTGGAAGTGCATTGATCAGCGTGCCGGGTATGAAGGCTCTAGTATGCAGATATAATGCTATATGTGTCCACACAATACGCACTATCAATCGTGTAGTAGTTTAGACACAAAAAAGAAGGGAGAGTCAAAATAACACACCCTTCTTTTTTATTAATAATATTACACAGGAATATTCTCAATCCCCTCACTCAATTTTATGGCCTTCGCAATGGCCCTCTGACGCTCAATCTTATCTGTAGAAGTGCACAATGCAGCGGATCTCGATAAGTCTATATGCAGTTTTAAAAGTTCTTCGCCATGTTCGGCCATATATTCATCATCAACATTTATAACAATAGGAATGTTATATGGAGTCTTCCAACTATCCGTACCTTGTCTAAGTTCTCGCAATATATCTCCAATCTCTGGCTGTTGCATATTAACTACTAAAAGATCATATTTTTCACATGTTAACTCTTCACGAACACTTTCACCTATCCGAACCAATTCGATATTACAACCTAGTCCACATATGGCTCGTTCCACAGTTCTAAATAAAATAGAAGGTCCAATCACCAACATTTTCATAGTCTTTAAATTTGGATCACATTGTTGTACGTCCATGATTACGCAACTCTCCTTTAAAAGTTATGCATAGTGTTTTTCAGTTCACACTAATGAATGATACAAATATGAACATAACAAAAGATCTCTTCCATTATGACATATCCCAACAACCTTCCCCATCCTATCTTCATCTGGAACTATATTACATTTTTTCTTAATAGCAAAACACCTATAGCCAGTCAAAGATTTATCAGTAGATGGATCGATTTTATCACAAAGAGGATATTCCTCTTCCTTCCCATGGTATGGTTTTTTCATAATTCATCTCCTGGTAAAACATGTTTTAGAAAGAAGATCACATTAGATGAGTAAGTTGTTCCTTTATCTCCATCTATTTTAATAATCTTATTCAATGCAGGTTCATATAAATAATACGAATTTGGAAACTCGTCTAACTTGTCAATGTATTCAAAATCCGAGTGTTCAAATAAATCATCCAAATCTTCTTCTCTCTCAACTAACAAACGCAAAAAATCATGTAACTCTGTTTCACTTCTAAATTCATTCATATAATTCCTATGTAAACAAGATACTATTAATATTTTAATCATTTTAATTCCCCTTATTTTGAACGTCTTTCTTTACACACCTTAATGGCCCAACACATCCTCCCCTCTAAATTTTTTACCTTAAAAATAATAATTCGGTAATGGTCATATATTTTTGGTGAATTTTACCAATTTTAATAGTAGCACCAGGCTCTCCAGTTCTCGGAATCTGATCCAATTTTAGTTCCCAAACCGAATATTCCTTCTGAGGTTCCAAAAATCCAATATATATTACCATATTGTCTAAGCGAGGAATGCATAACAACACATATTCTGCTCCCTCCAACTGTGTACCATTCAAAAGGTTCAACTGATTGAATTGAACATATTCATAATCTTCAATAATTTCTCTCCTATTTCTAACAGTCACAGTCATCTTTTTGCTGGGTAATTCATTATGCTCGTTAAAATAATTATTTAGAAATTTCTGAATTATTTCTAATTGTTCTTCTAAAGTTCTCATTTCTGATATTCCTGTTAAAACATAAGTGATAAAAGATAACCCCCGTAGATAAATACTATAAATACGACAAAACATAAAAGCATGAAAAGGATAGTATAAGCTGATATGATAAGAATTGTTTTAGGAATATGCATCTTTTATCCTCCTTTATTTTAGACCATATCTGGTTCCTATAGTTCCATCGCTTCCTTTATTTTCTACTATTATATTCATAATTTTATTTATGACTGTTATTGAATAGTTCTCATGATACTTAGCAGTTTCCAGTGTTTCATGATCTAAAAACAATCTAAACTCTTTCATTATCTCATATAAAACATATTCATGTATTGGCCATATAAAATAATAATCATGAATAGCTGGCGTGGAAAAATATATAATGGTGCCAAATTTAATATAGAGAACCCCACTTCGTAAGTTTTCATATAACCATATAGAAAAATATCCAAAAATATAATGCTTTACTAGCTCAATGTTCGTAAACGGAAGATAAGATATTGTTTCCAATTGGTAATTTTGTATAAATTTTTCTATAATATTTCTAACTGTTATTCTACCTATTTTCAAAATCCTCCCTTTCTAAAATTGGGTTTTCGGTTTAGTAGAATAGTAAGCCATATTTTTTGTATTCTTTCCAAATATCCTTATATTCACATATATGAATAAACCAAAATACTCCAAATAATATAGACCAATACATATCCTCTGTATAATCTTGTTTCGCTGCGTCTGGCCATTGTTTTTGAAAAGACGCGAATTGTTTTCCATACATAATAACTGCACAAATTAAGTATATTGTTAATATTATCATAAACCACAACATTTTTTAATTCCCCTCTTATTTTAACCATCCTCAATTAAGTTAATACCTTTACGGATTTGTACCAGCAAGTTCCAGAAGTAACTATTACATCCGCATCCACATATCCACAACCACTCACATGTAATGCATTATAATATCTAGTCAGAGCATATCGATCTCTCATCTCTGAAAGAGGGCATTCGTCAGCAGGATATTTCTTTTTACCATAAGTCTCAATCAATATCAGTCTATAGTTACCTTCTTTGATTCTATCAAACTCTGTTCCTATATATGAATCACTTTTAGAAATACGATATAGAAAATGCATAACAGAATTAAACCCTGGAAATACATTCTTCTCTTTAACCATATCCATATAAGACGCTTGTTCCTTTTCAAAACAAGAAATTCCATGAGTTCCTTTTAAAGCCTTTACAATTCTACCCGTTGGATAATGTAATGTAAATTTTCCACTTGCTAATAATGAATATCTATCAGGTCTAACAAGCTTAAGCTTTACATTTTTAGGTGGGTATTTAATATCTATAACTGAACTAAATCTTTTAATATACTGTTTCAACTTAGAAGATATTTGTGATAATATATCACCACAGTGTGGGCAGTATATAGGATGATCACAATAACAACATCTTGAATTGTTTTTCATTTTTTACTTTCCTCCTTTTTCTATAATACAACCAGAGTATGATCCTCACCACTTAATTCTTCGTCGATAATCTTTTTAATAATATTCCAATCTCCTCCAGCAAGACCAGCACCAATCTTTGGATATCCTATATCCCGTTGGATAAATAAATCATGTACTTTTTTGAATACAGATCTCACAGCCCTATATTCAACCAAAGGAGGTTTTCCGGTATGATTATACTGTGTATAGCCATTTACCACCGTTAATATATACTTGCCCACCTTCACAGTAGCATATGAAATATCTCCTAGTTTGCTTCTATCTCCACATTTAGTTTTCGAATCAGCTACAAACGCTTCAGGAAATTCTCTTTTTATTATCTTAGCTATACCAGCTCCCATAGTACAAAAACAATTACACCCATGTACTATTACATCAAATTCACCATTTTTGCAAGAGTTATTAAATCACCTTTAATTGTTTTCATGTTATCTATTCCTTTTATAAAAAGAAGGGATGTCTACTTCCCCTCCCATTGAAGGTTATAATAATTTCTTCATCACACTATCGTTCTTCATAGACATTTCTAATTGTTTTTTTAAGTACGTATCTATTTTGTCAAGTCTCTCATACTGGCGTATGAGCGCAGTTTGTTTATCCTTTAACTGAGATATCACACTAAAGATTTTATTTTGTCTTATACTGAGGATTATAGTTCCCATACCCCCAATTGCTGAAAGTAATATAATTACAGCTATAACTATGATGAATCCAATAGACATTTTTAAATCACCTCCTCTCTATTTAAAATTTTTAATATCAACCTGATAGCTGTCAATAATTGCATTCATTAATTCAACTATAGCCTCTTGTTCATCATTATCTCCATATCCATATCCCTCCATTAAGGTTAGAAATTCACTTACACTATAAGGCCATATGAATATATATTTATCATTACACCGCTTATGTACAAATTGCACAAGGATTCTTTTAGGATGTTTATTGAAAGTTATCCACATATATAATTGCATATCTTCAAAATGGCAACCAAAATACAAACTCCAAAATTTTTTTGAAAACTTCTTGTGCAGAGTTATATTGTATTTATCCAAATACCGTTTGAAAATTTCATTATAAGTACGCTCATGTATCATAAATAGCTTCTTCCTGTTTTTAATAATCCAGTTAATTCAACACCTTTCTTTTTAAATATTAACCATAATGAATGAAAAGGCAATTACAGTAATAAGTTCTCTTTCTATTAAATTCTAGGTTTATATATTCCTTCCCATACATTCTTATGTGCATTAACATATTCTTCAGTGCATCTATCATTTGGATCAATATCAAATAGCTCATTGGAAATTATCCCATTAACCAACTTTAACTTTGCTCCAAATATTGCTCCAAAACCACTGGGCCTTCCCTGAAGTATAATCCATAGTTTATCTGCAATCTCTTGACATTTAGCGCTCTTACACTGCCCGTTAACATTTAGATGTTGCAAAGGTCTACGAACGACATTATCAGGAGTGCTTGCGGGAAATATCTCTGTGAATTCACTAACTGAATTTCCAGGTTCATAAGAGTATAGTGTACGACCTAGATCCTTAGTTTGAAATTCCATCCTACTTGTCTCGCCACAATATGGACATTTACATTCCATAAATATGCTGTCATACATTCCCATGTTATCCTCCTTCTATGTTTTCTTCTAATTCACAAGACAGTTTACCGGTTTTTATTGACTTGGCTATATTAAGTGCAAATATTAATTCTTCTACCTCAACAGGTGAAAGATTTTCAACATCTCCATAAATAGAAATTCCAGGTGCACTTTCAAGGTCACCCGTTTTTATAGATATACGTCTAATATTCATACATGGTTCTACTGTAACCATAGTTATTGATGTAAATTGTTTAATAGTAATATTTGCCATTTGTAATTTATCTCCTCTAAAATTGTTAAGTTCTTATAATGGTTCAAACATCAATTGATCACATATATAACCCATACAACCACCAACTGTATTTGAAATATTTACAACTTTACCTTCTCTATTTGCAACAATACAATTACTAGTGCAACCTCTTATCGTAAATACTCTGTTTTTGTTGATGTATATATCCCAATGTCCAGGATTTCTATATTCTACTGAAAAACTATTCATGGTTAAGTTCCCTCTATGTAATATTGGTGAGTTGTTTAGATAATATTACTCTCTGTAATCTCAGAATTGCTTCTGTAATATTTTCTGCTTCACTATATGTCATTCTGTATATATCCATAATCTCAGCTGTAATAGTTGCCTTAGTATGTCCAACCCTTGTAAGATATCTGCTATGATTGTTATAGCTATCAATCCATTTTTCTAATTGATCAAATGTAAATGCCTTTCCTTTCACAACACACACTTTACCATCAATCTTATCATGTAATTCTTTTGCCATTAACTGAATACCTTCATCTACATCAGTTGTTCCAGAAAGATAACTTAAAAATTCTCTTACTTCTAATTCTAATTGAGGATTCATGGACACCTCTCCTTCCTCCTTTTATTGTATTAACTTATTTCCCATT
>Ga0224514_10000223_pt1 | contig 17027 bp, 16 predicted proteins | sample SF_May12_sed_USG_3_FD_169107 | JGI IMG/M metagenome (GOLD analysis project Ga0224514, IMG submission 169107) | Sediment microbial communities from San Francisco Bay, California, United States - SF_May12_sed_USGS_24 | ecosystem: Environmental > Aquatic > Marine > Sediment | place: USA... | reverse complement strand
GTCGCGCCAGCATTTCGCTTCGGCGTCATAACTGCGATACGCCAATGCATCCGGGGTACGACTGACACGCTGCAACATCAACCCGTCCAGGGTGCCGGCCTGCTCGACTGAAATGATGTCTTCTGTCATGAGTGTCATACAGTGCCCCTCCTCTAGCCGAACATCGGTGCGGCCCTGAGGCGCCGATTACGGTAGAATGTCCCTGGTGAACAGCCCCGATAAAACCATGGAAATTATTGTTAACGGTACCACCCGGGCCGTCCCGGACCAAACCAGCGCCAGCACGTTACTGGATTCACTGGGTCTGGCCGGCAAGCGCCTCGCGCTGGAGATCAATCGCGAGATCGTGTCACGCAGCCGCTTTGATCATCATATGATAAAGCCTGGTGACCGGGTCGAGATCGTGCATGCCATTGGCGGTGGTTGAAGACCCGGTCAAACCGTTGTCCTTGTCCCAGTATCAAAGAGTTAGCCAGCCATGTCCACTGTCCTGCAAACCGTAGATTCTCAACCAGACCCGCTCATTATTGCCGGGGTCGAGTACCACTCACGCTTGCTGGTCGGCACCGGCAAGTACAGGGACATGGCAGAAACAAAGGCCGCCACCGAGGCCAGTGGCGCCGAGATCGTCACCATCGCCATTCGACGCAGTAATATCGGTCAGGATCCGAACGAGCCCAACCTGCTGGATGTGCTGCCCCCGGAGAAATACACCCTGCTGCCGAATACTGCCGGCTGCTATAGCGCCGAAGACGCGGTACGCACCTGCCGGCTGGCACGCGAGCTGCTGGACGGGCATGACCTCGTCAAGCTGGAAGTGCTGGGCGATGAAAAGACGCTGTTTCCGGACATCATTCAAACCATCGAGGCCACTGAAATCCTGGTGAAAGACGGTTTCAAGATAATGGTCTACACCAACGACGATCCGATCATAGCGAAGCGTTTCGAGGAAATGGGTTGTGTCGCGGTCATGCCGCTGGCGGCACCAATCGGCTCCGGGCTGGGCATCCGCAATCCGCACAACATCATGACCATCGTGGAAAACGCCACGGTGCCAATCCTGGTCGATGCCGGTGTCGGCACGGCATCCGATGCCGCCCTTGCCATGGAACTGGGTTGCGACGGCGTGCTGATGAATACAGCAATTGCCGGGGCCAAAGACCCGGTATTGATGGCCTCCGCCATGAAGAAAGGCATCGAGGCCGGGCGCGAGGCATTCCGCGCAGGACGCATACCACGCAAGCGTTTCGCCAGCGCATCATCACCCATAGACGGAACGTTTTTCTAGAACCAGCCTCGCACCGAACCACATCTATTGTGGTAGGAGCGCTTCGCAAGCGCGATGGTTTTATATAGGATAAATATCGCGCTTGCGAAGCGCTCCTACAGCCACTCTATATTTCTTTGCGCCATGGCGTCATTGCACGAGATACATTTACTCTGCCGGCACGGCATTCATATAACGCAGATTCACATCGCGCTGCGGGAACGGGATGGTAATACCCGCATCCTTGAAGCCGTGCCAGATCGCCAGGTTGATTTCCGACCTGATACTGCCAACGCCTTCCTCGGGATCGATGAGCCAGATACGCAACTCCAGCGCAATGCCACTATCGGCAAATTCCATCAGGCGAACCACCGGTTCGGGTTGTTTTAAGGTGCGCGGCTGTGCCTCGCCCGCCTCAAGCATGATGGCCATGGCCTGCTCCGGGTCATCGTCATAACTGATCTGCACGGGCACGCGCACACGTACCTTGCGGTCACTGTAACTCCAGTTGATCACGTCAGATGTCACCAGGTTCTCATTCGGTATAAGGGTTTCCACACCGTCGCGGTTGCGTACCACGATATAGCGTGCGCGCAGCTCCTTGACCCAGCCGAAATTATCTCCCACGGTGATGACATCGCCCGGGCGAATCGAGCGATCGCCAAGCAGGATAAATCCGCTGATAAAATTGCTGACGATCTTCTGCAGGCCGAAGCCGAGGCCAATACCGATTGCGCCACCCAATACCGTGAGCGACGCAAGGTTCAGACCGGCTTCTGTCAGCGCCATCAGGATGGCCAGCGTCAGCAGGGAAAACTTCACCACCTTGGTCAGGCCAACACGCATGCTGGCATTTACATGCGGCGACGTCCTCAGGCGCTGCTCTACCAGACCGGACACCCAGAATGCCAACAACAGGTAAAGTGCCGATAGCAGCACCAGCTTGACGACCATCAGTAACGACACGTTGCTGTCGCCAACCTCGATCGCCAAACTCTCCATGGTCTTCAGTACCGGGTCCAACCAGCCCACCAGGTGCAGGGCCACAACCCCCCACACCGTGGTACTGATGATCTTTTCCCAGGCCTTGAGTGCGGGACCCTGTGCAAACCCGACCCGCAGGCCGTAGACCAGCATGCGAATGACTGCCAGCGCTACCAGCAACTGCGCCACGATTTCCAGCAGCGCGGTCTCGTGTCCAAGCAACCGCAGCGCCAGGCGGCCCGCCAGCACGATCAGTAATGCCGCCAGTGGAAAGACCAGGCGACGGCCGGAGCGCAGGATTAACTGTCGCAGCTGGGCCAGTCCCGGCGTCTTAAGTCGTGCCGCCAGGTTCCTGTCAGTAAAATGATGAGTAACAGCGGCGACAATTAGCGCAAGCAGCACCACTGTCAGCTGCAGACCGGTCTCCAGGGACACATAGCTGGCCAGCTGTTGCAGCAGGCTGTCGATATCAAACGCGAACATGTCCATCAAGACGCTCCCCCGAACAATGTTTTTTTACCAGTACGGCAATAATACCTTGGCAACCTCTGAATAAATAATATGGCTCCGTCATTGCGAGCGAAGCGCGGCAATCTCATACTATGTAATCAGCCTTCTGGAGATTGCCACGTCACTTCGTTCCTCGCAATGACGAATAAATCAGATGTTCACTAAAACAACCTGTATGCAGAGCAGAACCCCGACACCTTTATGAGTAACGACACTTTACCCTTTACCCGGAAGATCCGCTCCTTCGTGCGACGCGAAGGGCGCATGACGGCGGCACAACAAAGGGCACTGCAGGAGCTCTGGCCACGCTATGGAATCGACAGCAACGCGATGATCGACCCCGCTGCCCTGTTCGGTCGCAGCGCACCCCTGACACTGGAGATCGGCTTTGGTAACGGAGACACCCTGCTCGCCATGGCACAGGCCAGCCCGGAGACCGACTTCATAGGCATCGAGGTGCACCGGCCGGGTGTCGGCCGCCTGTTGCAGGCGCTGGATGATCAGCACATCAGCAACGTGCGCGTGATGTGTGACGATGCCGTCGAGATTCTGCAGCACTGCCTGCCCGACCATAGCCTGCAACGGCTGTTACTGTTCTTCCCGGACCCCTGGCACAAGAAACGCCACCACAAACGTCGCATCGTCCAGCCTGAATTTGTCGAGCTGCTGGCGAAGAAACTGCAACCCGGGGGAATTTTGCACATGGCAACTGACTGGGAAAACTACGCGGAACACATGCTGGAGGTGGTCAGTGTTTCCAGTGCTTTCAGGAATAGCGCGGGCCCCGGACGGTATTCCGAGAAACCGGAGTACCGCCCGATCACCAAGTTCGAATTGCGTGGCCAGCGTCTCGGCCACGGGGTATGGGACCTGCTGTTCGAGCGGGTCCAGTAGGTCACCGCCTCAGGACTCGGCCTCTACCGGCCGTGCCACGCGCAACGGGCAGGTCTCGGCGTGATTGTCACCGAGCCGGTCCCAGGCATAGTTGAATGCCTGGGTGCGTAACGCAAAGACGTGGTCACGACCCAACCGTTCCATCAGGTTGGTGCGCTCAAAGGTATCCCACAGCTGCTTCTTCGCGCGCGCAATAATGAGTTCAATACCGGCCTCGCGCAGGCGCCCTGTCAGGTTATGCAGCATCTCCTCACCGGTTGCATCAATCTCGTTGATCCCTTCCGCGTCAATAATGACAAATTTGAGATCCGGCTTGAGTGCCACGCGTTCCAGCACCTTGTCCTCGAAATAACCGGTATTGGCAAAATAAAGCGGGCCGTCGAAACGGATCAGTGAAATGTTTCGGCAGGTTTGCAGCTTGCGCACATCGGCATCACGCAGGGAGCCATCCGGATCGCGTGACAGTACCGCGACTCGGGGGGACATGGAACGATACAAGAACAGCATCAGTGACAGAATCACACCCACCATGATGCCCTTATCGAGATGCGGCGCCCATACTATGGTCAGGGCAAAGGTAATAACTGACACGACCGCATCATGGCGTTGCACCTTCCAGGCATGTCTGATCGGACCCACCTTTACCAGGTTGATCACCGCCATAATGATCACCGAGGCAAGTGTTGCCTGTGGCAGGTGATAGAGCAGTGGTGTCAGGGCGATCAGGGTAACGGCCACCACCAGCCCGGTAACCACGGCAGAAAAACCTGTTTTGGCGCCGGCACTGATATTCACCGCTGAGCGGGAAAAGGAACCGGATACTGCGTAGCCACTGGATAAACCGGAAAATATATTACCCAGGCCCTGGCCAACCAGTTCCTGGTTGGCATCCAGCCGCTGGCGGGTACGCGTGGCCATGGCCTTGGCAATGGAAATCGCCTCCATGAAACCAATTATCGCGATTGCCACCGTCACGCTCAGCAACTGCGCCATGATCTGGAAATCAAAACTTGGAATTGCGATCGGCGGTAATCCTGCCGGCACGACACCGACCACCTGGCCCCCCATTGCTTCAAAACCGATCTGCCAGGAAATCAGTGTGGTCACCACCACTGCCGTCAGCACGTTGGGAATGACCGGCAGAAAACGCTTCAACAGGATCATGATGGACAAGGCCAGTACGGCCATGAGCAGGGTTTCTATATGGGTATGCTGGGTTGCGGCAACCAGTGTATTGAACACGGTCTCGTAGGTGTGTTCGGCCTTCTCGACAGATACACCAAATAACTTGCCCAGCTGCGAGGTACCTATGATGATCGCCGCGGCATTGGTAAAGCCGACCACTACCGGGTGGGACAGGAAGTTAACCAGCACACCCATGCGCAGCAGGCCAAGCGCCATCTGGAACACACCCACCATCATTGCCAGCATGATGGCGTAGGCAATGTAGAGTTCAGGATTGGCGCCGGCGATCGGTTCCAGCGCCGATGCCGTCATCAGCGAAACCACCGCCACCGGGCCAGTGGCCAGCTGGCGCGAGGAACCGAACAGTGCGGCTATGATGCCAGGCAAAAAGGAAGCATACAGACCATAGTAAGGGGGCAAACCGGCGAGCTGCGCATAGGCCATGGATTGCGGCACCAGCACCAGCGCAACCGTGACACCGGCGATCAGATCGGCGCGAATGACGCCCGGTTTCTTTAAGTCTCCCAGCCAGGCCAGGAAAGGCAGGAAGCGGTCCTGCCAACGTTCTTCATGCTGCTTGTCGCTCATGCTTGCTTCAATCCTGAATTGATATCGAATTTGGAAATCCCGTAACCGGCCGCAGGTGTGAAACGCGGCAAAGAGCCGGACATTATATTCCATTTACCTGCTTTACTGGAAATTGCGCAGGCGCAGGCGCTCGCTGATGACTGCTGGCCGGTGCCGGCACCGGATACCGGCTCCACGACCCGGCGTTGGCTGTCGGTCGCGCAGCGGCGGACGGGGATCAGTACCGTGCATGGCACGATATTTTTAATATGTCGTTGTACTTTATAGATATTTTTTCAGCCCCCTGGCGCACCAAAGGTGCAACTTGAGTTGGTTGCAATAAAAATGGTTCAATACGCGGCTCGTCGGGACCACACGATATGCAATCGCTGTGCGCGGCACATGAGGCTGGCATGAATAAAACTGCCGCTTCGCCGCCCCCTGCTAACAGATTAACAACGTGATAAGGGCCAGGAGCTACCCATGTCCAGAAAACATCCGATTATTGCCGTGACCGGTTCTTCCGGCGCGGGCACCACGACCGTCAAGGTCGCCTTTGAACACATCTTCCTGCGTGAAGGCGTCAATCCCGTTGTGATCGAGGGCGACAGCTACCACCGCTATGACCGTGCCGCCATGAAGGAAGCCATGCAGGCTGCCGAGGCCAGTGGCAATACGAATTTCAGTCATTTCGGTCCAGACGCGAACGTCTTCGACAAGCTGGAGGAGACCTTCAACAGCTACGGTGAGACCGGCGCCTGCGAACGCCGTTATTACCTGCACAGCGAGGAAGAAGCCAAACCGTTTGGCCAGCAGCCGGGAGAATTCACATCCTGGGAAAAAGTCGGGAAAGACACCGATCTGCTGTTCTACGAGGGGCTGCATGGCGGTATCGTCACTGACGAAAGCGACGTTGCCAAGCATGTCGACCTGCTGATTGGCGTGGTCCCCATCGTCAACCTGGAATGGATCCAGAAAATTCACCGTGACTGCGAACAACGCGGCTATTCCGCCGATGTCGTCACCGATACCATCCTGCGCCGCATGCACGACTATGTGCATTACATCACACCGCAGTTCTCACGCACCGACATCAACTTCCAGCGCGTACCGACCGTGGACACATCCAACCCGTTTATCGCCCGTGACATCCCGACGCCGGATGAGAGCTTCGTGGTTATCCGCTTCAAGGACCCGCGCAAACTGGATGTCGATTTCTCCTACCTGCTCAGGATGCTGGATGATTCGTTCATGTCACGCCGCAACACCATCGTGGTACCGGCCGGCAAGATGGGCTTTGCCATGGAAATAATCCTGGCACCGATCATTGAACGCATCATGCACAACCGCGACAGCTGATTAGCTGTCCGTACAGTTATGGACCGGGGCAGCATCCGGCTGCCCCGACCCTTAAAACCCGCGCAAATACTCAACTCTCTGTTTTATATCTTATTTATTCGTCGAACTGACGGGTAAATTGCATACCGGCAATTCTCTCCTATACTTTTTTACATGCCGCCTGCATTACCAGGCCGGCAGTTGGTTTTGCGAAAAGGAGGAAAAACCGCTTGATAACCACCACGCCACTCCCCCCACCCGGATACGCGCACCTACTGTAGCGGCCGTTGTCATGACACTGATCGGTTCCTACCTGAAGTCGTGTCGCGAATTAAGCCGCTTCTGCTCCCGTGACGGCTGGATTGATAGCGACTCACTGCGCTTTACCATCATCATGGAAATCGGCAACGAGATTATCGTGGATATCGAGTTCGATGAACTGCTGATGGCAGGTTCCGGCAACCTGGCAGGCCGGGTCACTTGCCGTGGACAAATGCACCTGTTTACCGACCGTTTCGGTCATGTCATCCGTGCCGAGGTGCTGTAGGCACAGCAGTGCCGGTCAAGCGATCATGAGGGCCTAGAAGTAGACGTACCCCTCGCCGACCAGCCGGTCGATTTCAATCTGGCCGAGCGGGACCTGCTCAATGAATGCCGGGATATCGTCCCGCGCCACACCCTGCATACTCATCATGGTCTGGCAAATCTTCACATCCACAATATCGAAAGCATCCAGGCGGGCCGCCTGGTCGACGATATCCTTGTACATTGCGTAGTTACTGCTGGCGAAAAACTCCACCTCCGGGCCATGCAGTACCAGCACCACGCTGGCATTTTCACCCTGCGGCTTGAGTGATGTGGAGAGCTGCTCGGCACGGTCCAGTAGCACCTTGAGTTCATCCAGCGTATGCACCGTGATATCCAGCACGTTGCGCGCGGGGGGTGCTTCCTGCGGCGACGGTTGTGTCGCCTGTGGCATCCCGGTGTCAGACGAAATCACTTGCGGGTCGGTCCACTGCCCAGACATCCCGAGATACCAGGCCACCGCGAGGAACATGCCGGCCAGCAGCACAATAACCAATATCCGTTGTATGTTTTTTTTCATCAGAACCCCGTGCGCTGTTCGGTACCAGGCAATTCTAACCCCCGAAACAGTCCGGTGAACAATAACCTACACCTGTTTTCGGGTACAATGCTCGGCCTTATCCACCCCTCAGGCCCTTTAAGCAGATGACCGCCATGCATACACCCCTCACATCCCCGGCTAATCCGACCCATGACCGCCAGATTGCCGTATGGCTGTTTGTCTGTTGCCTGATGGTCTACAGCATGGTCATCCTTGGCGGTGTAACGCGCCTGACCGGCTCGGGGCTGTCGATGGTCGAGTGGGATCCCATATTCGGTATCCTCCCGCCGCTTGACGAGGCTAGCTGGAATACCACGTTCGATCTCTACAAGCAGTCCCCCGAGTACCAGAAGATCAACGTCGGCATGGACCTGGACGGCTTCAAGAGCATCTACTGGTTTGAGTATTCCCACCGCGTGCTGGGCCGAAGCATCGGCACCATGTTCCTGTTGCCGTTCCTGTTTTTCCTGGCAAAGCGACAAATCCGCCGTCCACTGGTGCCAAAACTGGTCGGCATGTTTGTACTCGGAGGATTACAGGGCGTGCTGGGCTGGTACATGGTCAAGAGCGGCCTGGTCGACAATCCACACGTCAGCCAGTATCGGCTGACCGCCCATCTCGGTCTGGCGATCCTGATCTATGCCTATATGTTTCATGTTGCACTGGGCCTGTGGTTTGGTGAAGGTGCGCGTATCCCGGTATCACAATGGCTGCGCCGTTCCATCACGCTGCTGAGCGGCCTGGCTCTTGTCACCATACTCTCCGGTGGTTTCGTCGCCGGTCTGAAGGCCGGCCATGCCTACAACACGTTCCCCTTGATGGATGGACACTGGGTGCCAGAAGTGATTTTCATGCAACAGCCGCTGTGGAGAAATTTCTTCGAGAATATCGCCACCGTGCAGTTTGACCACCGTGTACTGGCCATCCTGGTGTTTATCGGCGTATGTGCATTATGGCTGGGGACACTGGGCTCGCAACTCAACGTGCAGATCCGCATGGGCCTGCACGCACTCATGGCAGCGGCCGTGCTACAGGTCACGCTGGGAATATCGACGCTGTTACTGCATGTCCCGGTAGCGCTGGCTGCCACACACCAGGCCGGGGCACTGTTGCTGTTTTCAGTACTGCTGTTTGTGAGCCAGCGCGCGGTTCACGAGTAGCAAGAAACAATAACCGGCAGGCCGGACGGCCTGCCGGTATCGGGGAGTTTTACAGACTGCTGTAATAGGCAGCAAGGTTATCGATGTCACTGTCGCTCAGTGGCTTGGCCATCGGCACCATCAGCGGATCCTTCCGGCCACCGTCACGAAAGGCCTTCATCTGCTTGACCAGGTAACCTTCCTTCTGGCTGGCCAGGTTCGGCCACATCGGGTTGCTACTGATGCCCGCGGCACCATGACAACCGGCACAACTGGCTGCCTTGGCCTTGCCGGCGGCGGCATCACCGGCGAGCACCGAGCCGCTGGCGCCCAGCAGCATACCTGCAACCACTATGCTTGTTAGCTTGTTCATATGTGTTACTCCTGTATCTGAATAAAAATTCTGCACGCCCGAACCTGTAAACCCGGTCCGCCCGAGGGCCGCATAGTATATTAAAGAATAATGATATACTGCAAGATGTAAACCACTGAAATTCCTGTCAGCGCTGCCTGTATACCACCAGTTCGATTACGAAACTGCCTGGAAGTTCCTTATAAAATAGCTATTTATCGACGCGCCAAGCGCTGCCACCAGCGGCGGCGGTTGCCGGGCAGCGGTGTGGTCGCATTCAGGTCGACCGGTGTAAGTTTCGACAAAATCCAGCCCGGCAATGGCGGGTTGTCACTGTAACCACAGGACACTCCCAGGTTGTTCGGGTCGAATATCTTCACAAACGCGGGGTTATCCATGGAATCGGTAAACACGACTCCGCAATAGTCTTCAGCGTGCTCTTTACGTAACAGCTTGGCGATTTCGGTGAGAAATTGCCGCACAGCCGTCGCACTGGCCGGGTCCGTCGGCGGCTGCTCACCAACGGCATAGATATACCATTGGCCATCGGCATTCACGTCGAGCACATCCCACAGCGCATCCAGTTGCTGCCAGCGCAGCACGTTCTCAAAGCGTCCCCTAAAGGCGGTCCTGAACGGATCGGTTGCTAGCTCACTCATACAGGTAACCCGATAACAATCTGTCATCCCACTATATACTAGCGCCCGGAAGCGGCAAAACCGGCATGGCGCCGGGATCGATAACACTCTAATTAGAAAGAATTTATGGATCATAATTTCTGGCACGAGCGCTGGGCAGGCAAGCGGACCGGTTTCCACCAGAACAGCATCAACCCTCATCTGGAACGGCACTGGCACCGGCTTGGCCTTGCCACGCACAGCCGCATCCTGGTCCCGCTGTGCGGCAAGAGTCTCGACATAATCTGGCTGCGCGAGCAGGGCCACAGGGTTGCCGGTATCGAGATCAGTCAACTGGCAGTGGAGGCCTTCTTCAGTGAAAACGGGCTAAACCCGAGCATCCGGCAGGGGCACGGTTACAGCTGCTGGTCGGCGGATGGCATTGACCTGTTTTGCGGAGATTTCTTCAAGCTGCATGCAGCCGAACTGGGCCGGATCGATGGCTGCTACGATCGCGCCGCGCTGGTTGCCCTGCCGGGGGAAATGCGGACCCGCTATGCCGGGGCGCTGCTTGAGCTATTGCCCTCCATGGCACCGGTTCTGCTGGTGACGCTGGAATACAAACCGCTGGAAATGGACGGCCCGCCGTTCGCGGTGACACTGGACGAGATAAAACAATTGTTCGGCGCGAGCTGCGCCATAGAGCACCTGCAATCGTTTAATGCACTGGAGGCCAACCCGAACCTGACCGGCAGGGGCCTAGGCGCACTGACCGAACATGTCTGCAAGCTGGTACGCAACTGAACCGCTGACTCAGTTTTCGAATTCCACTTCGTCGGCAAAACCATCAAGCCCCGCCAGGGCATCATCCTCGACCTTGACCAGGTCACCGGGGCTGACCTGGCCGAAGAAATCATCACCGCCGTTCGGAAACGGATCATCATTGGCGTCCTCAAACCCCGTTGCCCCGTCTGTCTGCATGGTCACACCGAGTATCGTCACGCTACCGGAACCCGCATTCCCGCCTGCCGCATCGACCGGCCCCTGCAACTCATAATTTTCCAGCACCTTGCGCTTCAGTTGAGCAACGATGACATTACCGGCATCGTCCAGGTAGCCCTCGATAACAACCTCATCAACATCGACAGTGAGATCGGCCAGCGAGAACGGCTGTAACTCAAATTGCTCATCTTCCAGCTGGGTCTGCGCATCCGTACTGACAGGGATGGGCGGCTGCCCGGAAACCACTTCAATGTCCAGGCTGCCGTCACCAACATTACCGACCACCAGGCCGGCGATTGTTATATCGCCCTGGCGCTGTTCCACCTCGGTTGCTATCAGCACCCCGGCAATGATTTCGCCCTCGACCTCAATTTGCTGGTCATTTCCCAGCGACGCTGCAAGACTGGTGGGGCTGAATATAGCGGCCGTGGCATCGATCTCCTGACCGCTGACAAAGAAGCTGTTCAACCCGGAGAAATTGCTAACGATGCCTTCCAGGCTGATCGCATCACCTTCTGAGAATCCCTCGTCCTCGAGTTCGATACGCGATGCCATGACCGTGTTCGCATCCAGTGTGCCGGCAACCTCCACGAACTGGTCATCCGCGACAATCCCCGGCAAGTCTTCAAAGACCGTTGTCCCGTCGAAAGTCACCTCGACATCCCCCAGCATGAAGCTATCGACGCCGTTGAATCCCCTGACCGTACCGCGCAATTCGACACCCGTACTGCCACCCTGGTCTTCTATACGTGTAGCGATCAACCGGTCAGACGCATCAAAAAATCCGCTCACCTCCACCACCTGATTAATAACAAGCGAAGAGTAATCGGTATCAACAAACACCGTTGCATTGCTGTCCGCTATTACGGTTATGCCAAGCACCTCGAAGATCTTCGTCTGCATGTCGATGTCTTCATCCGGTTCTGCGGCAATCGGACCCTCGACGATTTCATCGTAGCTGATGGATGTCGCTGTACCGGTCACACCGTCGGCGTTGACCGTGCCAGTAACGGTAACCACCATGCCAATCCCGAGTACGTCTGCATCATCGGTGCCGTTACCGACACTCAATACGTCATCGATATCCCTGCTGGCTCCGGCAGTATCAAACTCGACCCCATTGACAAAAATACTGCCGAAACCGGTCACCGATCCCGTGGTAATACCGGTACCGCCGATACCGCCACCGGCAAGCGGACCGTCGCCACCGCCGCAGGACACACAGGCCAGTGCAACGAGAAAAATAAATAGTGGGGAAACAAATTTTCTGTACAGATTCGACATGTGATTATTCTCCAGGGGGGTCCTGTTCGTAGTAGTAGATACCCATGCTGACATACGCCCCCCCCTGCTCTTCCCCCTCTTCAAGTTCATTCTTTGCGTACTGGCCATCAAGTTGCTCAAGCAACGTCTGCGCCTTTCTGAAGGACAGTTTTCTGATTTTCTTGAGTGCCTCCGGGTCAATATTGTCGTAGGCGACCTTGCGCTGGAAGCGCAAGTCCCCGGGAACGGAAACCAGGTTATGGTCAATGGTGGCAATCAGCTCCGCGCTATCAATACCCAGAATCTCGATCTTCTCGGCTGCATCCCTGCCCGGTACATAGGCCTGCCGCACCAGCCGGACCTTGCCGCCGGAAACACTGACATTGCCGGCCTCCTCCAGCATGGACAGCATGGCCATAACAGGAATGTCTCCACTGTGCTGCCTTACCAACTCCGAAAATGACTTGCGCTTGCCCTCAAGCGGCAGCACCCGCGGTTTTCCCTTGCTGTCCTGAAACTGCCGGTCATGCAGCCAGCCACTAATGACACGAATCGCACGGCTGTAACGTGCCTGGTCAGGCTCAGCGTTGCCATGCCCGAGCTCCAGCTGTCGCTTCACCTCCTTGCGCGTCAGGCCAGTCATTGCCGACACCCGTGAAATGGTTTGCTTGCGCTCTTGCGGTGCAAACTCGTGGAACGCCACATCGACATAGGCCTTGCGGGCAAGGTCGGCCAGCGCGCCATAGGGCACGCCGTTGCGCAGCAGGATGCGCACCAGTGGACGCAACAGCCGAAGGACTGCGCGTGCCAGTGTCTTGTCAAATTTGTCGCCCATTACTGTATAAAGAGTATTACCGCCTGAAATAACGGTCAATAGAGCTCGTCTGCCTGCTTGTTACCTTTAGAAATCCGCCCGGTAACCCAGGTTAATGAAATAACTCTGCGATTGCGCCGAACCGGTAACAATCTCACGATCCGACCATTCGCCACCCAGTTCGACCTCGAGCCGGAACCTGCGCCGGATGTTCCAGGTCAGGCGTGCCGAGGGCCGGTAGATAAACTGTTCCGTATCATCCACCATGTTGCGCCGGAAATCGACGCGCATACGCGGATTAACACGGAAATCCCGGGTCACCGGGTAACGCGTATTCAGTGACAGGGAGGTCGTGTCCGTCGTGGTGGCATCGATAAAGCGCAGACCAAGAATTGTGATATCGCCTTCCTTGAGCAGATTACTGCCGATCAGTTGCAGGTTGTAGAAGTACTCAATATCGGTACCCGGCACCGCCTCAACCCCGGCAGAGGCAGTGGTCGCAGACAGTTTCGACAGCGACACATCACCGCTGACCTGCAACCTTTCCGTAATCGGTCGCGACACCCCCAGCGTTACCAGCCGGCTGGTTGCGGTACGGTCCTGTGCAATTGCATAAATCTCGTCCTCGGTGAAACCTGCCAGCAGCGCATCAAGCGTACTGACGGCCTGACCCTGCAAGGCATTCGTGGTGGTCAGTATCGGACTGTTCCGGTAATCAAGCACCAGGTTCACCGTTGTCTTGTCGCTGCTCGTCCAGTTACCCAGCAACTGCGCGGTATTCAATTCGTCATACAGAATGTCGTAGTCGACCAGCGCAAAGAACGAGCGCCTGGCATCGAAATAACGCAGCTCGCCACCCACCGCACGCCGGTCGACAAGGCTATCCGCACGCTGCTCGATAAAAAAAGTATTTGCATCCCAGCCCCTGGCGAATTCTTCCAGCTCCAGGTTGACCCCGTAGAAATACCGGCTTTCATCAAAGCCATCGCGCGATGAATTGACCGGATACCCGGCCGTGGCGGCAATACTCAACACCCTGGTCAACGGCAAATCCAGCAGCAGTCCGTCAAAGCGTCCCAGTACACCACCGCTACTGCGTGACTGCCGCCCCAGTCGCATGCCAAGATTGCGCTGCCGGTTCCGGGCATCGAAATACAGTGAACTGACTGTGCTCTCGTTGTCTTCGCCCTTATTCAGGAAGTCATGCAGGTAGCCCCCGGTAAGCCTCGTGCGCAGATCATAATCTCCGCTCAGCAGCCGGCCGGTAATGTCGAGGTCCGAGGAAAGCGCGGACTGCGTCACGGTGGTCAGCTCGTTCTCGTCATTGACCTTCGCGGTATTCTCGTCACGCCGGTAGAACTGTGACAGTCCGCCAAACACATCCCAGGCGGAGGTCTTCCGGCCCCGGTCTTTTACACTTGCGAGTTTGCCGCGCGGCGTCTTGGTCGCCGTCAGCAGTCCGGCCAGTCGCTGCCGCACACGTCCGGCACCTTCGCCTTCCGGGTACTGCTGCAGATAGTTCTCATAAGACGCCTTTGCATGAGCCGTTTGTCCCTTGCGCTCGCGTGCAAGTCCCAGGAACTCCAGTGCGTCACGGCTGTGTGCATGCTCGGGATATTGCAATATCTTGGTATACAGCCGCACCGCGCCATCGTAATCCTTGTCGGTCATCATGCCATTTGCCTGTTCCATCAGGCTCGCGATATTTTCCGTTTCCGTAGCGCTCACACTGCCAACCGGTGGTTCCTGCGGCAGGCGTGGCGCTGGCGCCGTCACTGCACGCTCTTCCCGCCTGCCCAGCAGGCTGTGTTCCGATTGCAGTTTTTCAGCGGCACTTACCGGGGTGATCCAGGCGCCGGGAAAGTACGGCTGCAGCTCTTTCAACACCGTTTCAGCCTTGGCCTTGTCGGCGAAAAAACCCAGCCGCAGACGGTTCCATGTCCGGCCATCCTTGATGAAACGCGTGGTATACAGGCGGTACGCCAGCAACACATCGAGCTCAGGAAGTACCGCCTCGGAAAACGGTTCCGTCGATGAGGCCAGGTTGATGGCATAGGGATAATCAGCGCCCGCCGCGCGTTCGGGCTCGACACCGGTCCTGGCCGGATGCCTGACCACAATCACCAGGCTGCGGACATCCGAATCAGGCGGCAGTTCGAATTCAACCTCATGCTCGAACTGCAGGGTAATGGTTGCCGTGGAGAACCCCGAGCTTTCATATACCACCTCGTAAAGTGGCACCTGGTCGGTTGCACTCCACTGGATGGATTCCGTGCCAAACAGTACATCCTCCTCGGCACCCAGTGTTGCCACCGGTTCGACCTCGATGCGCAGTACATCGCCGAAACGCTGTGGCACATGAGACTTGTAGCGCACCGGAATATTTAGATGGAGACGGATTTCCGATTGCTCTGCCTGGTGCGTGACATCGATGCTGTCGAGCACGTCTATTTGTGCAAGGGCCGGCATAGCGAACAGGATGCCGAACAGAATTAACAGGCTGGCGGGAACGGGACTCCGGAATATTATATGTTTCATTGCTAAACAGTATCTTTGTCGGGTTACTTGGGTTGTGCTGCAGGTGCAGTTATTCGCACCACGATACTGCGCGAATCGCGCCCCTGTTCCACCGAAAAGTGAACGCTGCGGGCGAATAACAGGGTCAGGTACGGGCCACCCTCTATGTCACCTTCGTAGATCACTTCCTTGAGAAATGACTGAACTCGCTCCACAGGTGCCAGTGATTCGCGCGCAAACAGGGCATCACGATCACCCTGACTGATGACCACCGGAATCAGTTTTACACGCAGTTCATTACCCGATGAATGTGGAAAATGGCTGACATAGCGGACCGGTATGGTCATGTTTATTTGTAGCCTGGTTTCCACATCGCCTGCCTGCACGTCGATACAGTCCAGCAGCCTGTCCCTGGTCGGTTGCGACCAGGCGACTGCATGCCAAAACATGGCGGTCAGCCATACTGCCGGTAATACAGTCGACACCGCACGAGGTGTTGACACTCAGGTCTCCCAGTCCGTGTTGAAAATGCTGTGTCGTGGTGAGTCCTCGTGACAGGTGCCGGCACAATCCCGGTTCTCACTGACCGTCGCATTCTTGTGCTCACCGGGTATGTAGTCGCTGGCATGACAGGCCGCACAGTCCGGCTGGTAGGTCGGGGCCTCCCAGGTCACCGCCTGGCTGTTGCTGCCATGACAATCTGTGCACAGTGGATTAACGCGGTGATCGCCTGGATAGGCGCCCGAGGTATGACGGAACACCAGCGGCAACCAGCCGCTTGAGGTATGACATTCGTCACACTGCAGGCCAGTGACAAAATGGCCGGACGGCTTGCCGGTTGCCGTGTTTCCATTGTGGCAACTGGAACAGGTACCTGTTACCAGGCTGTGATCAAAGCTGGCCGGGAACCAGGCAATGGTGGAATGACAGTCATCACACTGCGCACTGGTCTGAATGTGGGTGGCCGTCTTGCCGGTCGCCGTGGTGCCATTGTGGCAGGTGGTACAGGTTCCCGGCGCAACATCGACATGATCAAATACTGCCGGCACCCAGGCGTTGGTCGTGTGGCAATCATCACAGGTAGTGCCACTGGTGATGTGGTTCGCTGTCTTGCCGGTCGCCGTGGTTCCATTGTGACAGCTGAAGCAGGTACCCAGCACAGCGGCGTGGTCGACCCGCAACACCGGGCTCCAGGTGGTCGTACTGTGGCAGTCCTCGCAGAGGCTGGTGGTCTGGATATGGCTGGTCGACTTGCCGGTCGCTGTGGTGCCGTTGTGGCAGGAAGAACAACTGCCGGTGACCAGGCTGTGGTCAAATACCGCTGGCACCCAGGCGTTGGTCGTGTGGCAATCGTCACAGGTAGTGCCACTGGTGATGTGGTTCGCTGTCTTGCCGGTCGCCGTGGTTCCATTGTGACAGCTGAAGCAGGTACCCAGCACAGCGGCGTGGTCG
>Ga0224514_10000222_pt1 | contig 17147 bp, 17 predicted proteins | sample SF_May12_sed_USG_3_FD_169107 | JGI IMG/M metagenome (GOLD analysis project Ga0224514, IMG submission 169107) | Sediment microbial communities from San Francisco Bay, California, United States - SF_May12_sed_USGS_24 | ecosystem: Environmental > Aquatic > Marine > Sediment | place: USA... | reverse complement strand
GCCCTTCTTTACCGGATGAATACAGAATACAAATGACATCTGTATCTTCTCCATTGCCAAAGAACCCAGATGGATTGACCGTGCTAATGGGCTACCATCCTGATTTACGAATGTTTGCTGGGTTTGACCTTAATAAGCACAGCACATTTACAGCAGGTTCACCCTCTGTACAAATCGACATTACCGCAATCCATGCAGCATTGCAGCATGGGTTATCTTTTACAATAAAGGATAATGATGAAATAGCTATTGGAGTAAGACCTGATCAGTTTTTAAGTTATTGTCTAAATGCTGACGCCCTCCACTTATACGGTGCGGAAATGAAACTAACGAAAATACTTACAAAAGCAGTAGAGTTACAAGTAATACCACCACAAGATATTTCTAGTCTCGCCTCAGATCGGAAAAAAGTAGTTGAAACTGTAATTAAAAATTCGCGTGATGCTAATTTTAGCCGCAAAGTACTGGCCGCTTATGATAATCGGTGTGCAGTAACAAGAACACAATTACGCCTTTTAGATGCGGCTCATATTTTGCCAGTGCCTTCTGACGATAGTAGTGATCACATTACAAATGGAATTGCGCTATCTCCAACATTTCACAGAGCATATGATAATTGCTTGATTTACCTAGATGAAAACTTTGTCATGAAGTTAAATAAAGAAAAAGTAGAAGAGTTAAAGTTTAAGAAGTTAGATGGTGGGCTAAAACAGTTTAGTTCATTTCTTGAAAAAAAAATCCATCTTCCAATTGATATAAATCAACGGCCAAGAATTGAATATATTAAAATGGCAAACGAACACCGTCGAATACCAGGGTACATCTGATAAGTTAGAGTAATTGGGGACAACAGCGACCTATTAAATATAAGGGAAAATAAGGTTATCAGCACCTATCTCTATACTCTTCACCTCTCCCCAAAATCATCAAAAAAACAACTCCCCCAACGCACTAGTACTCATTCAATGTAATAAGTTAGGGTTCAGCCAGCCAGGAAACGGTTAGCTGTTAGGCGCACGACTGCTGGACTAACCGTAGTTAATTCAAGGGAGTGCAACAACACAGATGACCGTTTCCTGGCTGGCCCGAAGGGAGCTTCACAAATCGGCCAATGCTGCGTTGCAGTCCTTGAAAAGGGAATAGCCATTCTCTTCGGACTGCGCCTTGCCTTGACCAATTTGTGAAACTCTGAACCCCAATTTATTACATTGAAGGAGTACTAGATTCCAAATTGTAATTTGCTATTCTAACTCAGATATGGTTTAAATAGTCCTGATCTGAGTGGATACAATAAAGGAGAGGTAATATTATGAAAAAACTGGCGCTATTAATTCTTGCGGGCATAATGACTTTTACGTCCAACCCTGCTTTTGCCGACAAGTTGTATGTCGGTACGGACACAGCTTTCGTACCCTTTGAATACAAAGGCAAGGATGGTAAATACACAGGCTTTGATATCGAACTATGGGCAGAAATTGCAAAACGCATCGGTGTTAAATATGAATTGAAGCCCATGGATTTCAATGGCCTCATACCGGGCTTGATAACGGGCAATCTTGATGTTGCCCTGGCGGCGATTTTTATCAAATCTTCCCGGGAAAAGAAAATCGACTTCTCTCATCCCTATTTCAGGGCCGGTCTTAAGGTCATGGTTTTAAAAAGCAATAAAGACATCAAATCACCTGCTGACCTGAAAGGTAAAGTTGTTGCTGTAAAACTTGGAACAGCAACCGTCGAATATGTTGAAACCCTGGGGACCAAAAAAATAGTCAAGTTCCCAAATATTGACCAGGCTTACCTTGAAGTTGTAACGGGCGGTGCCGATGCGGCAGTGCATGATACTCCCAATGTGCTTTATTACATCAAGACTGCCGGTAAGGGCAGGGTCAAGGCTGTCGGTCCTGATGTGAAAGCAGCCCAATACGGGATTGCCTTTCCCCAGGGGAGTGCTTTGCGTGATAAAGTAAATGTTGCGCTTTTAGAGATGATGGAGGATGGTGCCTACGCCGCTCTTTACAGAAAATGGTTTGATTCAGAACCGGAATAAATCAAAATCCATCACCCCTTAAGCACCTTTGCTAAAACCATCACTTTATCTATTCAGGTCTCCCCCTTAGAAAAAGGGGGAACAAGGGGGATTTTCTAATTGCAAGCTTCAAATCCCCCTCACCCTACCCTCAGGGGGCATTAAAAAGAACCCTTTATTAAAGGGGGAATCAATATCGCTAAGTAGCTACATGTGAACTATGGATTTTGAATTTTCAGTTATTATCGACTCACTCCCGGCCCTTCTTGCAGGGGCCAAATTAACGTGGATCATCACCATCCTCGGCATTAGCGGTGGCATGGTTTTCGGTGTTTTAGCCGGATTGGGGCGTATAGCAGGCACAAACGCTCTTGGAGAAAAGCCTCATGGGATTTTTATTCCCATCACTATCCTGATCAGGTACCTATCGGGCTTTTATGTGGAAGTGATACGCGGCACACCCATTATTGTTCAGGCCATGTTTTTATACTTTGCCTTTCCCATGCTGGTCAGGCTTGTCACAGACATGGAACGCTTTCGTATAGAAGCTTTGACTGCCGCCGTCATTACAATTGTCATCAATGCGGGGGCCTACATTGCGGAGATCGTCCGTGGGTCCGTCATATCCGTCAACAAGGGACTTCTGGAAGCCGGCATGTCTCTGGGAATAAGTCGTTTTCATCTCATCGTCCATGTCATCGGTCCCATCGCTTTCAGAAGAATGATCCCTCCCCTGGGTAATCAGTTTATCATCAGCCTTAAGGACACCTCTCTTTTTATTGTCATTGGCGTCGGTGAATTGACAAGGCAGGGCCAGGAAATTATGGCCAGTAATTTCAGGGCACTGGAAATCTGGCTGACTGTCGCCGTCATGTACCTCATCATGACAACTGTAATAGCCACGGCATTAAGGACTATCGAGAGAAAGATGAAAATATTCTAGCCCGGATATTTCATCAATTCGCGTGATGATCGTGCAGGATATTGTTTTCACAAGGGATTTTTCGAAGGCGTCCCGTATCGGTGATTACGGGCAACTGAGAAAAATTCCTTGTGGAATCAAGAGGCTAGCGAGGGCACGTGTAATTTATGAATTATTTGGGCTAAAAAGGTCTTGCATGAGTAAAAACATTATTGAAATGAAGAATGTCTGTAAATCCTTCGGGAATAAGGAAGTTTTACATAACATTAATTTTTCTGTCGACGAGGGTGAGGTCGTGGTGATTATCGGGCCGTCGGGCTCCGGGAAATCAACGCTGCTTCGCTGTATCAACTGCCTGGAAATGATGACGACCGGGGAGCTCATCGTTGATAATATCAGGATCCCTGCCGAGCAGGGAAGGATACGCCAGATACGGCTGGAGGTGGGCATGGTCTTTCAGCAATTCAATCTTTTCCCACATATGACGGCCCTAAAAAATGTCCTTTTTGGCCCTCTCAAAGCGAGAAAAATGAATAAAGACAAAGCGATGGATGTTGCCAGAAACCTGCTTGACAGGGTAGGTTTGGCGGAATTTGAAAACAAACTTCCCGAACAACTTTCCGGTGGACAGCAGCAACGTGTTGCCATCGCCAGGGCCCTGGCAGTTAATCCCAAAATCCTTCTCTTTGATGAACCGACATCGGCCCTGGACCCCGAAATGATCGGTGAAGTTCTCGATGTTATGAAAAGCATTGCTAAAGACAGCGGTATGACAATGGTCGTTGTCACCCACGAAATGGGCTTTGCAGCCCAGGTCGCCAGCAGACTGATCTTTATGGACGATGGCAGAATTATCGAGGAAGGTAAACCCGGTGAAGTGATGAAAAACCCCCAATCTGAAAGACTGAAAGACTTTTTGGGGCATGTGAAGCACCATTAAGAAATCACATGGGTGATACAATAAAAATCCCTAATATGCCAGAATAACACTCCACCTCTTGAAAAGAAAAAAAGTGTTTGAATCTCTGGGGGGATGTGTTATAGAGTTGTCCTTTGAAAAAGGGGTTTACCCCGTTAGAGCCTCACGCTCTGCGGGAAAAGACTGGTTCTAATGGGGGAATTTAGAGGTTATGATTAGGAACTACAAAGGGGGAGCTAAAGAATTTGAAAGCCCGTACCGGCAAAACGCCGGAATGGGCTTTTTTGTTTTGAACCGGGGCTAGCGCTTTAAACTGCCGTTGTTGACCTTTTTAATTATTTTAATAGGACATAAAAAATGAGACTAACAAAAGCAAGAGTTCAAAACTATCGAAGCATAATAGATTCTGGTGAATTTGAAGTTGAAAATTTAAAAACAATTTTAGTCGGACCAAATGAAGCAGGAAAAACTGTATTGCTTAAAGCTTTACAACAGTTGAAAAAACCCGAAGATATTGATGGATTTGATGTCCTTAGAGATTATCCTCGATCAAAGTATAAGGATATTACTACTGGTAAAGTCGCTCCAGAAGACGTAACTGTAGCAACAGGTTTTTTTGATTTAGAAGATGAAGACAAAGAACTGATTCCTGAAGAATTTCATGGTTGTAAATACAAATATGAAAGAAATTATGATAACGAGAGATACCATGCACTGATTGATGCCCCCCCCCAAATTCTCTTTAATAGTATAAAAAAAGATTTTTTGAGAATGATTTCACACATGGATAAACAATTTAAACCTGATGAATCAGACGATGAAGCCACAAAGCCAAGTGAATCATTCAAATTGCTTACAACCGATTGGTCTGAGTATAGAAAGATTTCTGGAGCTGCTGCTGAGTCTTTAAAGGAATTGTTGGAAAATAACTACGAATTTGTAGAGGAGGGAAACGAGAAGGAGGACGCAAGATATTCTGACTTATTAGAGAAGGTTCAGTTTAATTCAAAGTATGAGGAAGTACTTAAAACGTTAGAAAATAGAATGCCAGTATTCATTCTTTTTAACAATTACTTTAGGGTTAAGCCATCAATACATTTAGAGCACCTTGCACAAAGAGTAGAACAGAATATACTTGACGATAAGTATTATGACTATGGGAATTTGTGCTTACTAAAACTGCTTGGGTTTACTGCTAGGCAACTTGCGGATTTGGGAAATACAAAAAGCCCTGACCTAAATGATCATACAGCTTTACAGACGTATAAAGACAACTTGGACACAAGAAGTTATCAACTTAATGCTGCTAGTGTCAGACTCACCGATGAGATTCGTTCTGTTTGGTTGCCTAACCCCGAAAGACCAGAAGCTGATAAACTTAAAGTTGTTGTAGATGGACAATATTTAAAAGTTGTAGTTGAAGATGATCTAGGTGTTGATATTGAGTTAGATCAAAGGTCAGAAGGGTTTCAGTGGCTTGTGTCTTTCTTTGTAGTGTTTTTTTCCGAGGCAATGGATAAACACGAAAATGCACTATTATTGTTGGATGAACCTGGAATGAGTTTACACGGTCTTAAACAGCGAGATTTCAGAAAAACAATTACGAGACTTTCAGATAAAAACCAGACACTTTTCACCACACACTCTCCTTTTCTTGTAGGGCCTGATGAATTAGATATTGTACGAGTAGTCGAAATGAAAAATCGAGCCGATGGGACTGACGTGCATACTACAATTTCGTCAAGTGATCCGGCTGGATTACTTCCATTGCAGGAAGCACTTGGGTATGACCTTGCCAGCAGTTTATTCTCTCAAGAAAGAAATTTAATATTAGAAGGAATTACCGACTACTGGTACATTGAGGCTACTGCAGCAATATTAAGAGAAGGGGAAATAGCTAATTTAAATAAAAAGATTTCTTTAGTCTTCGCCAATACTGCTGGGAAGGTAGTTTATTATGCCACTATTTTATATGCTCACAATCTTAAAGTTGCGGCCTTGCTAGATTCTGATGCGGCTGGTGATCAGGCAGCCCAACAAGAAAACCTTATCCACACCTTAAGTAACAAGAATATTTTAAGAACTAAAGACTTTTGTGATGGAATTGCAAGGTCTGAGATTGAAGACCTTCTCAGAGAAACACTTATAAAAATTGTAAAAGAAGAATTCGGTGTTGACACCTCAAGCGAGGCCAAGAAGCAGTCCAGCCGCCCAATAGTTGATTTGTTTTCGGATAAAGTCAAGGATTTCTCAAAGTACAAATTAGCAAAAGCCTATGTCCGTTGGACTAGAAGTCACGCAGCAAAAGATTTAGTGAAAGATGAACAGGAACAATGGAAAAACCTGATTGAAAGTATTAATAAAGTTTTAAAATAAATTGAGAATTCAAAAACACTTAAAAAGGCAGATGTACTCGAACGACAAAAAGCTACGCTCGTTCCTTACGCCACTTTGTGTCTTCGGTGGTTTGTGCGTTATCGCTATAGGGTAAGATAAATGAGTTGGATGGAATTCATATCAAAACTAGTTGAGTCCTTGGCTTGGCCATTGGTTTTGATTTTGATTGCTTTTAAGTTTAAAGACTCATTTTCTTCACTATTGGAGAGCCTAAGTAAACTAAAATCCGGCGATTTTGAGCTTGAGTTCGAAAAGAGTGCTACAGAAATCGAAGAAGTTTCAGAAGATGTGTTTGGACCTGAAACCGATAATTTTGAACCAACAATTAACAAGTTGGAAAGCTCTCCAAGGACAGTAATTATTGAATACTGGATCAAGGTAATAAGTACAGCTAAAAACCTTCGTGACACACAATACAAGGATGTTCCATTGAAAAATGATAGCCCATTAGAAATAAATAGATTTTTAGATAACAGTCACATTCTTAACTCAAAAGGCATGAAGATTTTTCATGAATTAAGGAAAATTAGAAATATAGCTACACATGAGCCTGATAGCGCCATTTCAATAGATCAAGCAACGTATTTTGCAAAACAAGCAAATAGGCTTATTCATTATTTTCAAAATTATACAAAGCCAGCACAACAAAATACAGCCAACCGCTAATAGCATCGGCTGATTTGAGTGTTAGAGTGCTAAATAAATATAGCAATAGGAGAACAGTTGGCGAAATTTGAAATTCCAGATGAAATAATCCAAACGAGAATTTAAGGGGACAGTTCTGAATGGCACTAAGTTAAGGGTGTTTATCATGCGCTATTAATAGCTTGTCCCTGACTGTTAACCAATTAAACATGTGTCATACCCGAAGGCTCTTATCGGGTATCTATAACAATTAAAAACCGGATTCCCGCTAAAACAATGCGGGAATGACAATATTGAGGATGCAACAATTAAAGTTACCGGCTTAATAGCAGGGGCTTAGCCGATGTAGTTTTTATGGTAAAAGTGCTTAACTTAGTGCCATTCGGGACAGTTCTCTTTATTCTTTCAATCCCAGTTTATAAACAAAAAAGCCCGTCACCGTTTTGCCGGTGCGGGCTTTGAAAATTCGCTCATTGATGTTAAGTAGGCACCACCCCGACGTTTGGCCCATTCTATACCCCTAAACCCTTCTTTGCAATAATGAAATTAAATCCTTAACCTGACTATTGGTTCATACTTTATGCTTTTAACCATGGAAAGCAAATTCTATAAACATCTAACAAAGGGAGGAACAAATAAACAATGGATTGATAAAGAAGGGATGAAGAAATGGCATGAGGAATTTGAAAAGGCCTACCCTGAGGATCATCAGTTTAGGGTGGGCAGGTTTCTTTTGCCCACGCGGAGTAGTTAGTCTCCAAACCTTTTAAAATCCAATCAGCTAACTACTGATGAAAACCACATACCGCATAAAATCCGATTTGTTCTTAATTTGACCTTCCAAAAACGTTGAAGCCTGGTTTTTGTGTGGGTAAGTTGTACTGTCCATTATCTCCAAGCCTATAACAGTTGCACAGTAACCAAAAAAAACCTTCAACCTGTTTTTTTAATTTCCTTTTTGAAACTTTTCTTAAAACTGTCAAAAGCCTTCCGGGCCTCTTCATCTTTCAGAGCGCCCACGTATGAGTCGAGGATACTCACAAGGCCCTCTATGCTGTCTGGTGGCAAGACATTGAAGAGGTCTATTAGCTTTTTGTTGGTCGCTGAGATTTCGCTGCCGTCAATAATTCTATTTGAATAAAGCTCCTCTCCCGTTAGAAGCCAGTTGACAGAAACGCCTAAGGCTTTTGATATGGTCATTAAGTGTTCAGCTCTTGGAATAACATTCTGCTTGAAAATCCTGTTAATTGCTCCTTCATTCAAGCCTATTGACAGCCCCCAGGGTGTGGGTTTCTGATCACCAATTTCATCTAATATTCTGTCTTTAAAAGATTTTCCCATTGTCTTCCCTAATTGAATGACGAATACATTATTTAGCTTGACTTATCATGACGTATTCGTCATTATGGTATTTAAAGTTTATCCCTTAACCCTGTAGCTAGCCTGTTGAATTGGTACTTCGACTCTTCGACAAGCTCACAGCTCAGGATGAAGGGGAAGTGTTTTTAAAAAAGATAAACTTTTTTGATTCTATCCCAGAGCAGTCTTGGGGTCAACGGATAAAAACGTTCAAAATGTTGAGCTTGTAAACATTAAGGGTATCTCGACCTGTTGTCCGGTTAGGAACTTGCAGTCATCTGTCATTTCAAGTACGCCCAAACGGAAGTGACAAGTGCCCTTGGGGTAAAAGGAGAAATCCTTAAGATCACTCACTGCATTCGAGACAAGGATTTCTCCTCGTACCTCTCAGAGACCTCCGGACAGAGTTCTCCGATCAGAGATCTCCGAGTCGAAATGACAGGTCTCTTGTTTAATTCGGCTCAGAAGTGGGGAATGCAATTCCCTAACACGGCTATCTCTAATAATCAGTCATGCTCAACTTGATTGGGCATCCAATTATATTAGATCCCTGGATACCGGATCAAGTCCGGCATGACAGAGTTTTAGAGATTCCCTTAATCTAAAAAAGCGAGGGGGATAAAAATGAAAGAGTTTAAAGAAATACTGGAAGAATTCGAAAAAGGGGAGAGTGCCTTTGATTTAACTGATTACTTCATCTTGGGAGAAGACCTGTCTATAATCAAAGCCCTGGGGGAGCAGTTGACGCTTTATAGCGACATAACTGGTCAAAACGGCCCCTACCATAAAGGCATGAATATCGAAATTTCTATCGATGCTTTATCAGGTTTGGGGAAAGCGATAATAAAGATAGCGGAACTGATAAATAAAAAAATTGAAATTATCGACAAGAGGTTTCCACTGAAAAGCCGTGAAGAGAAAAGGAGCTAGTTTTTCAGGCTACCTCAGTAATTAGGAAAAAAGGGTTCTCTTTAAAACATAACAGAGCCGGCAGGCATAAAAATCTTAAAGCTTCATCTCTTCCTGAGATCGTCAATACATCCCTTCCCCCCATTAGAGGACTCCTCCTCTAACGGGGTAAACCCACTATCAGCCCCCCTTTGAGGGGTATAGACAAAATAGGGTCAGCGACCTATTAAAATATAATCAACTATTTCTCACTTCTTAGATTTCCACCAGAGCCTTCCATGAACCAACAAGTGTTACTTTTCTTACATTAAACACCAGTGCTACAATTTGACACTCTTGTAGTGATTTGCTACAATGCAGTTAGAAATAGAGCCCTTTAAAAGGAGGAAAGAATGAAGAGCACTGCTTCCACCCCTATAAGATTAGATTCAGAATTGGTTGAAATCGCAAAAAGAGAAGGAGGTATAAATAAAAGATCGGCCCCCAAGCAAATCGAATATTGGGCAGAACTGGGAAAAGCCATTGAATCTGTCGTAGACCTGAAAGAGGCTTATGAAATAATCCAGGGATTCATGAAGCTTAAAGTCGAATCGGTGGAGTCAAAACCTATAGACTCGCAAGAAGTTTTTAACTCTCTGGAGGAAAAACGGAAAAGCGGAGAACTATCTAATATGGTAACCGCTTCATCAATATACTTTGAAGCAAGCAAAACAAAACCGGGACTTCTTGACAAGGTTAATTTAATGACCGGTGAAAGACAAACCGGCCAATTTCATGATGGAAAGTTTGAGTCCCGGAAATGACCGATTCAAAACGGTTATGGGTGCTGGCAGGGGGAAATGGTTCAGGTAAAACAACATTTTATGAAAACTTTCTGGCGCCCGGAGGGATTAAGCTTGTCAATGCCGATGTGATTGCCGGAATAATAAACCCGAATAACCAGGAAAAAGCGAGCTATGAAGCAGCAAATATAGCTGGCGAGATTCGCAAAGACCTTATCAAACAGGGGGTTTCATTTTGTTTTGAAACGGTTTTTTCCCACCCGTCGAAAGTAGACTTCCTTGCCAAAGCAAAATCTTTTGGGTATGAAATCATTCTTGTCTATATACATCTCGAAACTTCAATCTTGAATGAAGCAAGAGTTTATCAGCGTGTTAAAAGTGGAGGGCATAGCGTGCCTGTTGCAAAAATACATAGTCGTATACCAGGGACAATGAAAAATGTTTCCTTAGCATTGCCCTTGTCCGATGAGGCACGCCTGCTGGATAACTCCTCAAAAGACAATCCATTCCGGCAAGTAGCCATTGTGAGGAGGGGAAATTGTAAATGGCTTATCAATCCACCTCCTGTATGGGCAAAAAAAATAATAAATGAAAGAAATTGAGGGAGTGTAAATAATCAATTGGTTAAGAGTATATCTACGATATACTGGAATTCCCCAGTACTCCTTTCCACGCAGCAATAAGTGTTTCCTTAACATTCTCTTCAACCAGTTCACCATGAGCAAGAATAATTCTCTTGAAATGCCAATCGAGAATTCGCCTGAGTGATTCCCCTGCCGCTTTTTTATCTTTCCATCCCAGCTGATATTCGGGTGCCGGTAGCTTAATAGTACCTTCTTATGCGACGGCTTCTCTACTCAATTGCCTGCTTTTAACCTGTTAAACCCCATTTCTACTGCAACCCTCTACCCTCAAGGGGCATCAAGACCCTTGGAAGGGAGGGAAAGATAAAGATCCTCCCCACAAAAAAGGTTGACATAAAACAAAAAAACGGTGTATTCTATTCGCGAATCGCAAATAACGAACAGGAGATAGGTGGCCAGTATGGTCTTAAAACCACAGGACATCATTGTTGTATTGAAGATCGTTGCTATGGGAAAAGAGAAGAGCAGGGCATGGTCCTATGCCTCACTTGCTCTTCAGGTCGGCATGAGCCCTGCTGAGGTTCATGCAGGAATAAAGCGACTTATCTCTGCAAAACTGCTTGTGAGAATTGATGAACAGTTTTTACCCGCTACACAGGCTTTGCTTGAGTTTCTCTGTCACGGTATTGCCTATGTTTTTATTCCTGATTTGGGTGAGCTTACAAGGGGGCTGCCCACCGGTTTTTCTGCACCCCCTCTTTCCGGGATTATTACCCAGGGTGAAGAGCTCCCTTATGTTTGGCCCGACGCCGAGGGGGAGGTGAGAGGTGTTTCTTTTTCACCTCTTTATAAATCAGTCCCCTATGCGGCAAGAAACGACAGGGCACTCTATGAATTGCTTGTGCTTGTTGACGGTATTAGGGGTGGCAGAGCAAGGGAGAGAGAGATTGCCGTCAAGGAACTGGAAAAGAGGCTCAAAGAGGTATGACAGGCAGCAGTAATCCCAACCTGGAAATTCTTTTATTGGCTGTTAAACAGTTGGGGCCAATAGTTGCCGATATGGTATTTCTTGGCGGTTGTGCAACACCTCTACTTGTTACAGACCCTGCCTCGGCACAAGCCCGTTTTACAAGAGACGTGGATGTCATTACGGAGCTTACCTCCAGGAATGATTATTACAGATTGTGTGCAAAGTTGAGAGAAAGAGGTTTTTTGGAGGATACCTCTGAGGATGCGCCTCTTTGCAGGTGGATTTCGGGGGGAATTTTACTGGACGTCATGCCCACAGATGCCGGAATCCTTGGATTCAGCAACCGCTGGTACGGTCCCGCCATTGAGAAATCAGCGGAGAGAACGCTCCCCTCGGGCCATACAATCAGGCTTGTAACGGCCCCTTACTTTTTGGCTACCAAACTGGAGGCCTTTTACGGCAGAGGCGGGGGTGACTATATGGCGAGCCATGATATGGAGGATATTGTTTCACTTATTGATGGGCGTAGGGAATTAATTGGAGAGATTCTCCAAGATGATAATGAGTTGAGGGACTACCTGAAAGAGAACTTTTCTGTTTTATTGAATATCCCTGATTTTCTCCATGCCCTGCCGGGTCACCTGCCACCAGATGCGGCAGGGCAGGCACGCCTGCCCTTACTGATTGAGCGAATCAGAAATATTGCAGGATTGGAATAATAAAGACTCTTATTTTACTATGCTATGTGTTTTTCTGACTGCTCCTGTGTGGTCTTAGCTACATGGCTCCTTAATAGACCTTTCCACGCAGCAATCAGCATTCCCTTAGCATTCTCTTCAACAAGATCACCATGAGCAAGAATAATTCTCTTGAAATCCCAATCGAGGATTTGCCTGAGCGATTCCCCTGCCGCTTTTTTATCTTTCCATCCCAGCTGATATTCGGGTGCCGGTTTGGGATTGTTCCACATGCGGAATACCACTTTCCACCAGAACTTTAATAGCCAGTTTATTCCCTCTGTTTTGTCTGTAATGTTTTCAAGCACATCGACGAGAATGAGCGTTTTGCTGGGGATATGATAAAAAGCAACTTCCCAAATATATTTATTCCCCCGGACGAGAACCTGCTCAAAATCCTCCTTCCATCTCGGATCGCTTTGGTCACCCAGTATCCCGTCAAAATGAAGTTCCCGTCTTTTTTTCTCAACACCGGGGCAGATAAAGGTTGCAGCTTCGGGAAAGGCAGCTTGCGCCGAGGCAACATGGAAATAGTGATATGAACCGGGGGCGATAATAAATTCGACCTTGCCCAGTGTCTCGATTTCAGCCTTTGTCGATGCATCGATTTCACAGGGAGAGTGGAGCATCAAAGCGCCGCTTTGCAGGCGGATTAGAGTCATACGGGAGTTAAACCTTGTTCCCGCATAACGGATGGGATATTCCTTCAGCCAGATTTGAGTTGGAATATATTCAAGCATGTGAGGACTCTTTCAGGAGGTATATGAGAGCCCATGCTCCCCAGGCTGCGATCAAAAGACATACAACCCAATACTCGATCTCGCTGGTGAGGTGCCATCCGGCGGCGTCTCGTGCATCGACCATTGCTGCAAGGCAGACTATGGGCCAATAAATGGTAATCCCCAGTGCTGCGGCAAGCCCAATGTTGCCCCATTGCTTACCCAGTATATGGCCGATGAGTCCTGCAATTAAAATGGGGATGTAGATTAATAGGTCCCCCAGCGCAAAACCATACCAAAAGGCCGCGCCCACTTCAGTGATTGTCTCTGCCGATTCCTGAGTACCCATCGCCACACCCAGGTCATAGCTGAATGCGGCCATACCCTGAGCAATAACCAGATAGATAAGTAGAAGCCAGCCGGGGCCTTGCAGCACCCAGAAGGCGAGTCCTTTTCTCTTGAGCATATTCATACTTGCCCTCCTCTATTGTAAGCTTGTTTTTTATTATCCAAAAGTCTCGTGAAGGAACTTTGCAGCATTAGCCGGGCCATCCCATTTTACAAGCTCCTGCTGAAATTTTATTACTTCTTCTTTAGCTCTATCATCGTGAAGCAGTTTGTCAATTGCTTCAAATATAGCTGAGGTGGTGACTCTTTTCTTGTTTAAGCGAACGGCAAATCCTTTTCTTACGCATGCATCGAGGTTGGCTTGTTGTTCAGGATGCATTCCTATACCGACTATGGGAGTTCCTGACAGGCAGGCGTTCATAACCGTATTCTGGCCGCCATGTATAACCGATATATCTGCCATTGGGTTAACCCTATGGGCGGGCAAAAAGCCGGTGACTATTACGTTATCCGGGATTTGGACATCCATTTCTTTTATATGTGATTCAACCGGCGCAATGACACGGTAAGGTTTATCCCTGAATCCTTCTATTATATCTGCAATAAGTCTTTTTTTGCCGGAGCTTCCCATGGCGAAATAAACAATGGGCTTATCTTTGGGGATATTGATTATTTCCCGGGGAATCTCTCTATTTAACCTGAGCGGCAGCGGACCGATATAATGAATCTTGGGACGAACTTTAGAAAACCCGACCCATTCAGGAATATCGGCCAGAAGGGTATAATCCCCCTCTAAAACTTCTATAAAATTCTTAAATTCTTTTAATCCGAATTTCCCGGCTAAAACATTGAAGGACTTTGCAGGCAGTTTCATCTTTAGGACAAGCTTACTCGTAAACCTGTTAAGTTGTTCTTCAGAAAAGAAACGCTGAAAGATAGGGAAGAGGGTCCGGTCAGGCCAGCTTTGAAGACCTGCTTCATAATATTCCCTTATGCTGGTAGAATGAAGAACGTTAATAAAAGGCACTCCCGCGGCCCTTGCTGAAATCATGGCACTCTGGCACCATCCGGTTAGAACACAAGCAGGATTGATTTCCTTAAATAGTTTTATTTCCTTTTCAATCCTTGGCTCCATTTCCTTGGCTGTGAAATAACCAACCGTATTTAGAGTTTCTCCACTGAGCGCTTTTCTCACATGCTGCAATTGCTTTTCCGTTAAACGTGGCTCCATCTTTTTGAGTGTAAAGCCTTCTTCTTCAATTAAACCCTCAAAGCTGCCGCCATAGCTTATGAAAACAGTATTGAAGAGGCCCTTACAAGCTTTTGCAATCTCAATATGCCTGCCTGTTTCAGCAAGATTATATCCCGCTACTGCAAATACAATTGTTTTCATTTTGCCTTCCTTGCCGTTGCTGTGAAGAATTCGACGCCATATTTATGGGCCAGGGCCTTTTTCAAGTTTTGTCCTTGTGTTCCACAGTGATGACCAATTTTCCTACAACCTTTCCTGATCCAAAATAGCGCATCGCTTCAGGGACCTCACTTAAAGGGTAACGTCTGTCTATAACAGGGGTAACTTTGCCTGCTTCAAAAAGTTCTTTCAACTCAGCCAGGCCCTTGTTTGCTTTATGCAAGAGGAGGCCTAATTTCTTGCCCACGGTTATTGAAATCCATGGCCCCAGGAACATAAGTTTGTTCACCAGAGCCGATGAACCTCCAACCATGACAAATTTCCCTCCGGGACTCAATGAACGCTTGTAATCGGAAATCGAATGAGTTGCCATCATATCAACGATCAGGTCATAGCATTGCCCCTTTTGGGTAAAATCTTCTTGCCTGTAATCAACGACCTGGTCTGCACCAAGAGAGCGCATTATCTCCAGTTTCCCCGTGCTGTCCACACCGGTTACCTCAGCCCCGAAGGATTTGGCAATCTGAATTGCAAAGGTTCCTGCACCGCCACCGGCGCCATTAATCAAGACCTTTTGTCGAGGCTGAACCTTTCCCTTATGCTTAAGACCCTGCAGGGCGAGGAGTGCTGCCTGAGGTAGGGCCGCTGCCTGCTCGAAGGTCATACCGGCTGGTTTGAGCGTCAATGCTTTTTCACGGGCAGATACATACTCGGCAAAACCGCCCCAACCAGACCTGGATAAGTCACCAAACACTTCGTCACCAGGCTGAAACTGCTTTACATTTTTACCAACCGATTCAATCCGCCCGGCTATGTCACATCCGAGTATCTTTATTCTTTTTGGTTTTAGAAGCCCGGCCATTATGCGGTTCACGAAGGGCTTGCCTATCAGAATTTCCCAGTCCCATGAATTTATAGAGGCCGCAAAAACTTTCACCAAGACTTCATTATTCCCGGGTGAGGGTTTTTCTACTTCCTTTAGTTCAAAAAAATCAGGTGATCCGTACTTTGTAAATACAATCGCTTTCATAAGACTCCACAAAGATTACTTTGCTGTTGTTCACGGCAATTTGGCTTTATTTTTAAGGGATCATTCTAAGTAGCAGACCGTCTGATTAGAATTAATTGCCAAGCTCCTGACAGGAAGCATAAAACAATAATTAATATTGATAGAGGCAGATCAAACTGCCTTGCACCAAAAGCTGTGAAAGCGGCATGAATCAGGAATGTAAGTAAACCTAAGCTGCCGCAAAGATAGGAATAAATCTTTGCACTCTCAGTTTTGTTTATTGCATGTTTATACCCATTCAAAAGAACGGGTATGGCTATGATGTTAAAGACTAAATAACCTTGTACACCACCTGGCAGATGGAACATCTCCCACTCTTTCCAGTAAGCTGCATCTATCTGGTGAAAGATGAGCAGGCTCATTGTTATTAAATATGCTTTTTCCATACTCTTAATGATTTGGCTGTGACGCTATAATTATACCGTACTTTTTCAGATATGCACGAAGCATACAACTAGTAATATAGCAATCCCTACAGTCCTTTCCATTTATAGAACCTATAATTTTTTTAGCTGAAAAATCATTATTAGCCCTTGCAATAGCAAGCGTTTATGCTAAAACGCCTAAAACTTAGGCAGATTTATGAAGATAGGAAATGTAAAACTAAAGAATAATCTCATCCTTGCGCCCATGGCGGGTGTAACGGACCTTCCTTTCCGGCTCATGGTGGCAGGCGAGGGTTGCGGTCTTGTCGTTAGCGAGATGGTAAGCGCCAAGGGGCTTGTCATGGGAGGGGCCAGAACGAGGGAGCTTCTCCAGATCAGAGATGAAGAGAGACCTGTGTCGGTGCAGCTTTTTGGCGCTGAACCTGAAAGTATGGGTGAGGCGGCAGCCATCGTGGAAGAAGTGGGGGCCGATATTATCGATATCAATATGGGTTGCCCTGTTAAAAAGGTGGTGGGACCGGGGGCGGGTTCGGCCCTGCTTAAAGACGTCAAAAAAATTGAAGCCATTGTTTCTTCTGAGGTAAAGGGGATCAATTCTTTATCGTTGACAAGCAAAGGGGCTGCCCACCGGTTTTTCCGCTCCTCCTCTTTCCGGTATTATTACTCAGGGTAAAGAGCTCCCTTATGTTTGGCCTGACGCCGAGGGGGAGGTGAGAGGTGTTTCATTTTCACCTCTTTATAAATCGGTCCCTTATGCGGCAAGAAACGACAGTGGGATAACGGTTCTCTTTTACCGCACTTTTCTCAATCTCCCCTGTTTTCTTACTACTTTTTTCAAACCTGGACTAAAAAAAGAGAACCATCCCGAATGGCACTAAGTTAAGCACTTTTACCATAAAAACTACATCGGCTAAGCCTCTGCTAATAAGCCGGTAACTTTAATTGTTACATCCTCAATATTGTC
>Ga0224514_10000221_pt1 | contig 17240 bp, 12 predicted proteins | sample SF_May12_sed_USG_3_FD_169107 | JGI IMG/M metagenome (GOLD analysis project Ga0224514, IMG submission 169107) | Sediment microbial communities from San Francisco Bay, California, United States - SF_May12_sed_USGS_24 | ecosystem: Environmental > Aquatic > Marine > Sediment | place: USA... | reverse complement strand
ATTTGCCTATATTTAATATTTAATAGTAAAAATTGATTTAATCTTTTATAATATTTATAAAATTTATAGGTTTTTACCTAGTCTTGATTTTTATTGGAGTTGAGTAAATTATGTCAACTCTTATAAATAACTACAAAAAAATATATAAAGTGTCACTTAATGTTAATTTTGTTACTTAAAAGTATGTTATTTTTAAATTGAGCTTATTATTATTTAATCGTTTATATTTTGAGCGTTAAATTAATATTATTTAATTTTATAAGCTGTAATTTATCAGTTAATTCTCCTCTGGTAAATTGTCGGATTTTTAAAGTTACTTAAAATGGCTTAAAAATGGCTAAAAATGCCCTAAAATGAGCTAAAAATGCCAAAAAATGCAAAAATTGAAATTTTTGTGTTGATCAAAAACCCTTATATACCCCAAAAAACCCTAAAAATAATAAGAAAGAATAATGTAATTATAAGTTAATGTACCACGACGCAGTGGCAATGAAGACACCATCGAATCGAGCGTCTCGCCCCGGATACCATTCTTCAAGACATGGCTAATTCACTACTTCCAGTAAAAATAACTGACTCAATCTAGTATATTATTAAACTAGAGCGTATCATCACGAAGAACTACCTTATAAATATACCCTGGGGGGGGGTGTCCGAGGGGGGGGGGAAATAGGTGTAAGTGTATATCTTACATAGTATATTTCGATGTATAAATATATATAATATTTATCCTAATATTTAGTGATAAAATTTATTAACAAATAAATTGTAATAGGAAAATTGTAATGGTGATGAATTTACATGATAGTAAAATTGTGATGCTAAATTTGTAGTAAAGGGGGGGGCCTTTTGTTTTTTTACAATTTGCCTATATTTAATATTTAATAGTAAAAATTGATTTAATCTTTTATAATATTTATAAAATTTATAGGTTTTTACCTAGTCTTGATTTTTATTGGAGTTGAGTAAATTATGTCAACTCTTATAAAGGTGTAAATATTGAATTAATATTTAATTAATTAAAGTGTTTAGTATATATAGTATATTTGATTTCGAATCAACAAGAGCCCTAGTGGGCAACACTTTTATTCTTGTGGAGGGGCATAGATAGTAGTTGTTTTCTTCTTTTAATATTTTACCCTTCATAGAACTTCTTCTGAATTGTGGAAGTCTAGAGGAAGTCGGTCTGTTCAGTCTAAAGAAGTTGAGATGTAGTCAGATCTGATGATCGGACGTTGTCTTGTAAGACTTTCCACTACTATAGAGATGAATAGGCAGACTCCTGTTAGGCTAATTATAGCTCCAAAAGAAGAGATTATGTTGCCTCTAGTTATAGAGTCAGGGTAATCTGAGTATCGTCGGGGTATACCAGCTAAACCTAAAAAGTGTTGTGGGAAGAAAGTTAAATTTACTCCGATAAATGTGATGTAAAAGTGTGCTTTTGCTAGGTATTCTCTTAATGAAAGACCGGTAAATAGGGGAAATCAAAATGAGAATCCAGCAAATATAGCAAATACGGCACCTATTGATAAGACGTAGTGAAAATGAGCTACAACGTAGTAAGTATCGTGTAATACTACGTCTAGTGAGGAATTGGCTAGGATAATACCTGTTAATCCTCCTAAGGTAAATAGAAAGATAAATCCTAGAGCTCATAATATAGGTGTATCAAATTTTAAGTATCTTCCGTTTATTGTAGCGAGTCAACTGAATACTTTAACTCCTGTGGGTACAGCAATAACTATAGTGGCAGAAGTAAAGTAGGCACGTGTATCTACATCTATTCCAACGACAAATATATGATGGGCTCATACGATAAAACCTAGGAGTCCAATAGAAAGTATAGCATAAATTATTCCAATGGTACCGAATACTTCTTCTTTTTGTCTATATTGTGATACTACATGAGAAATGATTCCGAATCCTGGTAAAATTAAGATATATACTTCTGGATGACCGAAGAATCAAAATAAATGTTGGTAGAGAATTGGGTCTCCTCCACCTGCTGGGTCGAAAAAGGTGGTATTTAAATTTCGATCTGTGAGAAGTATAGTAATTGCTCCTGCTAATACAGGTAAAGAAAGGACTAGGAGTAGTGCTGTAATGAAAACTGACCAGACAAATAAAGGAATTCGTCTGAAAGTTATTGATTTTCTTCGTATATTAATTACCGTTGTTATAAAATTAATTGCTCCAAGAATTGAAGAGACTCCTGCTAGGTGAAGAGAAAAGATTGCTATATCTACGGATGCTCCTCTATGAGCAATGTTAGATGCGAGAGGTGGGTAAACTGTTCAGCCAGTTCCGGCTCCTCTTTCTACTAAGGAAGATATTAACAAAAGTAATAGAGCAGGAGGTAGAAGTCAAAATCTTATGTTGTTTAAACGAGGAAATACCATATCTGGTACGCCTAATATTAAAGGAACTAGTCAGTTTCCGAATCCTCCGATTATTACAGGTATAACTATGAAAAAGATTATTACGAAAGCGTGTGCTGTTACAATTACGTTATACAGTTGGTCGTTTCCTGTAAGTCTACCAGGTTGTCTTAGTTCTGTTCGAATTAGTGCTCTTAAGCCTCTTCCTACTATTCCGGCTCATAGTCCAAATAAGAAGTAAAGTGTTCCAATATCTTTGTGATTGGTAGATATTAGTCAGCGTATGAATAGCACTAAAGATTATAATCTTTCTTTTAAGGTATCAACTTAATTTACTTATGTAATTTAGTGCTTAGGTTAATGGTTTTTTCTTGGGTGGTCGTCTAAATATAGGGTAGGTAGAAGTGTAAAGATGTAAGCTTGAATTACACATACGGCTATTTCGAATATAAAATAAAATAGTCCGATTAATGTGAGGAGTGAAGCAATGGTTATTGAGGATGCTGTAAATCCTACTCCTAGTAATCCTATTAGGATGTGTCCTGTTCTTAGATTTGCGGTTAATCGTACGGCAAGTGTTAGAGGGCGAACACAAGTTCTAACTAATTCAATTACACAAAGGAAAGGATTTAATAAAGCGGGAGATCCTATAGGTTGGAAATGAGCGAGGAAAGATTTTATATCATAAGTTATGCTAGAAAGTATAACTATTCCTCATATGGGGAGAGAAAGAGATATGTTAATTGCTAGGTGTCTAGTTAATCTGAAAACATAAGGTATCAATCCTATTAAATTTAGTCTAATTAGAATGATGAATAATGACCTAAATATGTTAACAGATCCTCCTAAATTCTTACCTTCAGTTCGTCTGGTGAGGTCATTTGCTACTCTCATTGGAAGGGTTAAAATAGCGTTAAGTTGAGTGGATTTGGGATGAGTTCACATATTTGTTAATAGGGTGGTTGAAAGAGCTGTAATTCAGATTATAATAAATAAGATTCTGGTTACGCCGTTTCGGTCGTCAAAACTGGAAAAAATATCGAATAGCATGTTTTACAGGGGATAGTAATGTTTCCCTTTTCAGAATTCAAAGTTCTGCGATATTTTAAATCTTCTGTAAATCAGAAAACAGCGAGGGGCTGATTATTAACTTCCAAAGCTAAAGTTTTGTTTAAACTATTTTCTGTGTTAGTTTGAAGGGTTTACCTATCTTTTAGATTAAAAGTCTAAGGCTTTATTTTAAGCTATCAAACTTAGACGATAAGGGTGGTCCCTAATGTTTAGTTGCAAACCAAAACTTTTTTTTAAAGTATACCGTCTTACTGGCGCCCAAGAAGGGATCTCTAGCTTGAAAAACTAGTGTGATTACACCCCGACAGCTAGATAATGAATAATAAGATGATTATAGTGCAAGCGAAAGTTGCATATAATTGTGAGAATGTTAATCCTTGAGATTGTTGAATAGGTTTAATTAAGGAAGTAATAAGTTTAATTGAGCCTTTACCTCTAAGGATTTCTATTCATGTTATTTCGTTTTTGTTAAGGTCGGATCTTTTCTTGAAGGATCATTGGAGGAGTGGGGTAGAAGAGATGCGGTTTAAAAATCATAGGTTGGAGAATAAATGTTTGCCTGGTAGTACTATGTTGGTTTTGGTTATTAGGAATCCTGTGATAGTGAATAGTGTGATAAGTGTTAGTGCTATTAATTTAAGAGCGGGTGGTAGTGAGGGTGTAAGTATAGTTGGTGTAAGGATTCAATGAATTATTGCTCCTCCGGATACAGCACCTGTGAATAAAATTGTTCCGGCTAGGTATATATGAATTCTTTCATCTCTTGTTAGATTTGTTGGAATACCTTTAAAGGGAGATCATAATGTAAGAATAGATAGTCGAATTGAGTAGGCAGCTGTAAGACAGATTGATGTTAGTAGAATTATTCTTGTTGATAATGGGAATGTTCTGGATAAGAATAGTTCGATTGCAGCGTCTTTTGAGTAGAATCCAGCTATGAAAGGAAATCCGCATAATGCTAGGTTTGCTACATTTAGGAAAGTACATGTAACGGGCATAGATATTCATAGGTTTCCTATTAATCGTAGATCTTGATTGTTTTGTTTACAGTGGATAATATTTCCTGCACAGATGAATAGAAGGGCTTTGAATAGGGCGTGGGTAATAAGGTGAAAGAATGCTAGCATCGGTTGACCTATGCCTAATGCTATTATTATAATACCTAGTTGTCTTAGTGTGGATAGGGCTACGATTTTTTTGAAGTCATATTCCAACAGAGCAGAGACGCCTGCTGCTGTACATGTTAATACGCCGGAATAAAAAAGGAAGGGAAGAATTATCGAAAATTGAGAGATTGTGTCATAGAACCGGAATAAAAGGTAAATTCCTGCGGTTACTAGAGTGGAAGAGTGTACTAGAGATGATACTGGGGTGGGGGCTGCTATTGCGGCAGGCAATCAGGCTGAGAAGGGTGTTTGAGCCCTTTTAGTTATAGCGGCGATTGTGATACAAATGGTAGTTAAGATTAAGATATTGGAATTTATTAGATTGGGTATTCAATGTCCTCTAGTTAGTAATCATGCTCTTGCGACAATGAGAAGAGAATCTCCAATTCGATTTGTTATAGCTGTGATTATTCCTGCTGATAATGAGGAGTCTCTTTGGTAGTAGATTACTAAAAGATAGGAAGTTAATCCCAACCCATCTCACCCTAATAATAAAAAAATGAGGTTAGGGATGAAAATTAAAAAGTTTATTGATATTACAAAAAGTATGACTATATAGATAAAGTATTCTAAGTTAGGGTCATTTGATATGTATATAGTTGTAAAGATTATTACACTTAAGGAAATTAATCTAACAATGAAACTGAATGTAAGTCTGTATTTGTCTAATATAATGGGAAATGTCAATAAAGTGTTGTTTATATTTAGAAGCTCTCATTCTATAATTATAATAGAATTGTAGTTTATGAAATTTATGAGAGTTGGTAAGATAATTATTAAGATAGAAATTAATAGAAGACTGGCTATTTTGGGTGCACTAAATATATGTCAAAGATTCATTGGAAGTTATATGTTTGACTTTTTAGTCTTTTTTCTTCCTTGGCTTTGGGTGAATAAAGGTTTATAAGTAGGGTAGTAAAGGGAATTTTTATAAATTTGTTTTAGGTTATTTTGTATGGTGTTATAATATAGTAGGGCTTTATTAGTATATTTGAGTACATTTGCCTTCCAAGCAAAAAGTCTATGTTTTTAGATAAAGTAAGAATAAAAAAATGTTATAATTCAATTCAAATATGTGTTTCTTTAGTAATTATTATTAAATTTGGTTTTTTCTTTACACCGTGAGGGATAATGTTTAACTAAAATAGTAAAGATTAGTTCTTTTACCTTGTGTATCATGGGCCTTCAAATTAGTGTTTAGGATTAAATTTGCCCGAAATCAATTGAGCTACTGGAAGACTGTATAGAACGTGTGTTAATTTGTTGCAGGAAATTTAGAAGATCTTTTAGTAGTAACTATATATTAATCGCATTTGATGATAGCTGGTAGTGTACTTAAAGGCATTTTAGTGCTTTTCTTTTTTAGGAAATTAGTTTTACTGGGATCAGCTAGTGGAACTATCAGGTCAAATAAAATTTATTAATCTGATTTCATAATTAAGCTTAAAAATTGCTTTGTTTACTTGTCCTGTTATAAGGCTTGAGTTAATTGGATATAATTTTACTTTTATTGACTATTTTTAAGTCACCTAAATAGATAAATAGAATTCTTTTTTGATAATGGGGGTATAATTAAAGTTTATGTGATAAAATTATTTTGTGTAAATAAAGTTAAGTTAAGGAACTTGGCAAATTGTGACTGCGACTGTTTAACAAAAACATAGCCCTGTGGTAATATAAAGGGTTACGTCTGCCCGGTGACTACGGTTTAACGGCCGCGGAATACGTGCTAAGGTAGCGCAATCATTTGTCTTTTTATTGGAGACCTGTATGAAAGGCATTACGACAGTCAGACTGTCTCATCTTAATATCTTTAATTTGGTTTTTAAGTGAAAAACCTTAAATATTGTCGGAGGACGAGAAGACCCTATAGAGTTTTAGTATGGTTTATTGTTTTATTTTGTGATGTATAGTCATTTGATTCAGTATCTTACTTTGATTGGGGCAATATAGGGTGATTAAAAACCCTACTAATTTATTTCGTTACTGTGAATTAGAAGATCCTCTAAGAGAATTAGGACAAACTACCTTAGGGATAACAGCGTTATTCTGCCAGAGAGATCTGATCGAAGGCGGAGTTTGCGACCTCGATGTTGGACTAAGGTGACCTGTAGGTGTAGAAGTCTACAAGGGTGGGCCTGTTCGGCCCATAAGACCTTACATGATCTGAGTTCAGGCCGGCGTGAGCTAGGCCGGCTTCTATCCTCGATTTATATATTAGACCCCGTATTACGAAAGGACCCGGGAGCTGGATTTAATCCTATGAATGGCTGAAGCTAAATTTAGTAAAAATACGTCGGGATAGAGCGAGCTTTTACACAGCTTTGACAGGCCAGACCGGCCCCCGATGATCGCGTCGGTTAATGAAAGGACTTAAAATTCTTTAATCGCAGTTTTTAGCTGCGTCGACGCAATTTCACTTCTAATATACGTAAGTGTATGGTTTAAATAAATGGGTAAATAGGTTTAGGGTGTTATGTAAGTGTATAAGTTTCTATCTTCCTCATCAGTAGATAGATACAAATAGGAATAATCATACTACATCTACAAAATGTCAGTATCAGGCTGCTGCTTCAAACCCAAAGTGGTGGGAAGTTGTAAAGTGGCCTGCAGAATGTCGGATTAAACAAATCAGAAGAAAAGTAGATCCAATAAGTACATGGAGGCCATGGAATCCGGTAGCTACAAAAAATGTGGTTCCGTAGACTCTATCTCTTAGAGCGAAGCTGGTTTCTATGTATTCTCCTCCTTGTAGAACAGTAAAGTAGGCTCCTAGGATAAATGTTAATAAAAGACCTAGTTTAGCTTCGTTACTTAGGCCAGAGAGTAGAGCATGGTGGGCTCAAGTTACTGTTACTCCTGAGGATAGAAGTACTACTGTGTTTAAAAGTGGTACTCCTCAAGGGGATAATGGATTTACACCTGTGGGAGGTCAGTTATTGCCTAGTTCAATTGTTGGTGCTAAGCTGCTGTGAAAAAAAGCTCAGAAAAATGCGAAGAAGAAACAAATTTCTGAGAGAATAAATAAAATTATTCCAATTTGTAGTCCCCGTATAGTGACTGAGTTATGGTATCCTTGAAATGAACCTTCTCGGATTACATCTCGTCATCATTGAATTATAGTAAGTAATACAATGACAAGTCCTAAAGTTATTAGTGTTAGTGAGTGTCCGTGGAACCATGCTGCAAGGCCTCTTACCATCACTATGGCTCCTGCGGACCCGATGATTGGTCAAGGTCTTATTTCTACTAAGTGAAAAGGGTTGATTATGATTTTTGATGACATTTAGTTATGGGTTTGACCTTGTTGCTTAAAAATAAGCTTGTCATAACTTAATTTTATAGTAGTTTAAATTGTTGGTTGTTGGAGTTTAAAGTATTTTGTTAACTCTTAAAACAAAGATCAAGTAAGCTAAGTTTAAGCGACTGGGTTCATACCCCAGAGATGGTGATTTAAATCCCCTTGATTTGTAGAGTTTTGCTCTGGCTTTATATCTTTTTTGTTAGGCTATATTTTTAAAATGTGCATGCCAGGTTTTCCTTTCCGACGAGAAAATAGATTACTAAAAGTGAAGTGATAGAAAATCAGGATTCGATAAAGTTCAATAAATTTCGTTAATGCAGTGCATGGTTTTGTATATATTGGCGACAGCCAGTTACAGTAAAAAATAAGTTATGAGTGGATAAACCTTGTGCCAGCATCCGCGGTTACACGGGTACTCAGAGTTTAACTATTAGGTTATATGGTTAAATTGTTTATAGAAAAATAATGTATGAAATTAGTGGTATAATACTTTATATTTTATGTAACTACTTTTTCTTATTATTGACACCATAAAAATCAAATGTATGACTAGGATTAGACACCCTATTATTATTGATAGTAAAATTAGTACCAGGGGATTACGAGCTGTTTGCTTAAAACCTAAAGAGCTTGGCGGCTTTCTATAGTCTCAGGGGAGCTTGCCCTATAAACGATAACCCCCGATAATTTTTACCTCACTTAGAACATCAGTTTGTATATAGCCGTCGGTAGTTAACCTTAATAAAAGAGTAGTAGTTAGCAATATAAGCTGAATGCTTATACGACAGGTCATTATGCAGTTTATAGTGAGGAAGAGGTGAGCTACTTTATTAATGTAATTAATGGATCTGCTGTTTAAAAATAGCAGTGAAACAGTACTTGAAAGTAAGTTTTAATTTAACATGTTAAACTGAATTATTCTTAGAAAGTGCACAAATCGCCCGTCGATCCTTCTTATTAGGAAGGATAAGTCGTAACAAAGTAGACGTACTGGAAGGTGTGCCTGAAAGCTTAGATTAAATTTAGATTTAGAATCTAAATAATGCATGGTTATGCACTAAGTTAGTTAGCATTTTAGGTTAATAAAACCTTTGGCTTTCAAAGCTAAAATTGAGAGTGTTCTCAAGTGCTGAGCTTGATGTTCGGTAGGGCATGTTAGTTTATGAATATATTATTATTGAGTGGTGTTGCTTTATCTATGAGCATTTTGGTTCCTTTTATGAATAGGATTTTGAGAATGGGTGTTTCTTTGATTATTTGCACGTTAGTTATTGGTTGTAGAGTTAGAATAGTTGTAGGGTCGTGATTTAGGTTTATTTTATTTTTAATTTATATTACCGGTTTACTTGTCTTGTTTGGTTATATGCTTGCTATAAGTTCTAATAATTATTATTCTAAGTCTAGATTGGTGAAATTTTCTTTTATATTTATCTCTTTAAGAGTTTTTATTTTTATGTTTAATAAGATCGATTTAACTGGTCTGCGTTTTAGTGGTGGTTCTTTTGATGAAATCATTATGTTATTTATAAATTTTAATATTATTGTTTATTGATTGATTGGTGTATTGCTTTTTGTTTCTTTAGTGATGGTGGTTACTTTGTGTTATAAAACGCCTAAGCCCCTTCGTTCATTTCTTTAAATGATACACTTACGTATATTAGAAGTAGAATAGTGGTGTTAGTAAGCATAAAAACCTTAAAATTAAGGTAAGAAAAGATTTTCAAGTAAGTGATATAAGGGTATCATACCGTATTCGTGGGTAAGAGCCACGAACCCATAAAAATGCGTATCTTACTAAAAGAAATAAGATTATTGACATTCCACCTAAATTTTCTATATATTTACCTATAAATAAAATTGTTGTTAGTACTCTTATAAATAGAATTCTTCCATATTCAGCGATAAAGAGAAGTGCGAACTCTCCACCTCCATATTCGATATTAAAACCTGAAACTAGCTCTGATTCTCCTTCTGCTAGGTCAAAGGGTGATCGATTGGTTTCGGCTAATCTAGTGATATACCATATAACGGCGATCGGGGGTAACAAAATTATAAACCATACGCTTTGTTGAGCTAAATGGATATGGTATAAGTCGAAATTGGAGCTAGCGAATAAAATGGTGATGAGAATTAGGGCTATAGAAACTTCATAAGAAATTGTTTGAGCTACGGCACGAATTGCACCTAACAAAGCATATTTAGAGTTTGATGATCATCCTGACAATAAAACGGTATAAACATTTAAGCTAGATACGCATAGGAAGAAAAGAATACCTAAGGAGAATGTGGTGTGTCCAAAAGATGAGAAGTAAAGTCTTCATAAAATTAACATAATAGCTACAGCTAGTACCGGACTGAGGCAGAAGACTGTCTTATTGGCAAGGGAGATTTGGATGTTTTCTTTGGTGAATAGTTTAGCGGCATCGGCTAATGGTTGAGGTAGCCCAAGAAAACCTACTTTATTAGGGCCTTTTCGGGTTTGGATATATGATAATACTTTACGCTCTAGGAGAGTGTAGAAACCTACGGCTAAAGCCACTCCTAGGATGATTAAGATGGTTTTAGTTATTGTTAGTAAGTATAAGATAGCCACTAATAAAAGTGTGGCAGATCGTTGGGGTTTTCCCCTTTATTAGATTTCAAATCAAATATGCTTTAAGCTAACGACCTGTTAGATTAATATGTTGTTAGGTAATTTTCTAGTGTAAGCTAAGATGAGGAATAAAAAAAAGTAAATTACTGTAAAGGTTATACCAATTCCCTCATATGGGGTTTCAACAGGTTTACTACCGATTCATATTAAGATTGTAAATCTGGCGGTAATAGCTCAGAATACTAATTGGTTTATGATATTAAAAGCTGATGATCGAAATGTTGGTTTAATGTATAAAGGTAAAAAGTAGAGAATTGCAATAGACATAATTAATCCAATTACTCCACCTAATTTATTAGGGATGGATCGTAGGATGGCATATATCGGGAGAAAATATCATTCTGGTTGAATGTGTGTTGGCGTAACTAGGGGATTGGCTGGAATAAAATTTTCCGGATCAATTAGTAGATTAGGACTGAATAATACAATTATTCCTAAGATTAGTCAGATAATGAAAAATCCAAATAGGTCTTTAGTGGTGAAATAAGGGTGGAATTTAATTGTATCATTTGATGAGTTGATACCTAGAGGGTTACTAGATCCTTCTTGGTGTAGATAGAGGATATGAATGAGGCTTAAGGCAGCAATTAAGAATGGGAATAGAAAATGGAAAGCATAAAATCGTACTAAAGTTGCGTTACTGACTGAAAAGCCTCCTCATAGTCAAGATACTACATCTGTCCCTACATAAGGAACTGATGATACTAGATTTGTGATTACTGTTGCAGCTCAGTAGGATATTTGACCTCAAGGGAGAACGTATCCTAGGAACGCTGTAATAATAGTTAATAAGAGTAGTGTAATACCGATTGATCAGACTTCAATGTAATGAAATGATCTATAATAAAGTCCTCGACCTGTATGCACATATAGACAAATAAAGAATATAGAAGCTCTATTGGCGTGAATTGCTCGGATTAATCATCCATAATTCACATCTCGTGAGATGTAAACGGCGGAATCAAAAGCTAAAGTAATGTCTGAAGCAAAGTATATAGCTAGAAACAATCCGGTTAAGATTTGTGTGATTAAGCATACACCTAATAAAGATCCAAATCTCCATAGTGAAGAGATGTTTTTAGGTGCTGCAAGATCTAACACAGATCTGATTATCTTTAATACAGGGTTAAGTAGACGGTAGCGTTTAAACATTTAGAGCCCGCAAGGTTTCTTGCTTTTCTGAGTTAGAAGCTCAGTTTTATCAAGGCCCGTTCTTGAAGGGTTTGGAGTCATTAATTAATTTTATCATACTAGGATTAGCGGGATAGTAATAGTAGAAAATATAATACTATAATAAAAGTAAGATTTTTTTGCGTAATAGTTTAAATCTCACCTTGCTAGTATAGAAGGTACAATAAATGATAAGTAGTAGTAAGCGGATAGGATTGTTCCAATAATAAGTATAAGTGCTGGGATAGGATAAAAAACTATAGACTTAATAATTATAATTTTGATAAAAAAAATTGAGAAAGGAGGAATACCTGTAAGAGTAATTATTAATAGGTTAATTATTATAAAGTTGGGTGAGGCGGGTATTCTTGAAATGATTGACGAGGTATTTATAAAATAGAATAATGAGAAAGTGGTAGCGGTAATCAGTGTATAAGTCAAAAAGTACAAAAGAGAAATTTTTAGTGTAGCTGTTCATGAACACAATATTCACCCTGAATGGGCAATTGATGAGTAAGCTATAAGAGCTCGGAATTTTGTTTGATTAAATCCTAGTATACCTCTAATTAATACTCTTAAAGATCCGGCTAAGGCAATTTGGGGGTTTAATTTTGTTTGGGAGTTAAGGAGAGTAAATAATGGGGCTACTTTTTGTAAAGTTGAGACTATTAGGCATCCTATTCATCTTATGGTCCTTATCACAAGTGGAACTCATTGGTAAAAAGGGAATAGTCCTAGCTTTAGAAGTATACTAAGGAGGAATACGGATTCTGTATTAATATCGTTGATTATAAATGATAAAAGAAATAAAGAAGAGCCTCCAGCCTGGACTAGGAAGTATTTAATTATTCCTTCTATTACAAGTCTAATCCCTCTAAATATAGGTAGGAAACCTAGCACAGATAGTTCAAATCCTAGTCATATCATTAGACAGTTATCTGATGATAGTACTAGTGTTACACCTGTTAGTAAGCAAAGAAAAAATATGAATCAGCATGGGTAAATTTTTATAATTGAATAAAAAATTATTCAGCGATAGCACTGTTTAGTGTTCTTAAGTTTACAAGACAAATGCTTCTTTCAAAGCTTCAATCGCTATAGCACTCACCTTAATGAGCCTTGGTTTCACTCGTGGATAAGACCTAAAAGTAGGATAATTAGAAAGATTACTCCTGAAGTTATAGCATATTTGTAATTTATAGTAATAAATCCTACAATTACTGGGAATAATAATGCGATTTCAATATCAAAAATTAAAAATACTACAGCGAGTAAAAAAAATCGTATAGAAAAAGGAAGTCGAGCAGAGTCTTTTGGGTCGAAGCCACACTCAAAAGGGGTCATTTTTCTTCGAGAGTTTGTATGTCGTATTCCTAAAGTAAAAGATACTGCTAGTAAGATAAGAACAAAGATAATTCTTAGTAATGAGTGGTAAAAATATAATTGAATAAGCATATGGATGCTTGCCATTGGATTATAAATCTTCTTAACTGTTTCAGAGTTAAACCTTATATAGGCTACTATGGCATGACCCTAATTTCGGTTTAAATTAGAGTTAAAGTATTCTGTTGAGATAATTATGATCAGTATAGTTGATCAGATGGCTATGTATAAAAAAGTTCAAATGATTGGTCTTAGATGTGGCATTAGAAGTAGGCCTTAAAGGCAACTATAGTTTGACAAACTATTGATATAATTTAACTACTACTTCTGGAAAAAGGCAGTAGTGCCATCTTTTACGTCACAAGTAAATATTTTTTTAAACTATTCTTCCTTGTTAAAGTTGGGTGCTGTGCACATCTTTAATTTTGCAAATTAATATTTTTATAAAATACCAACTTTACGTTGGGGGCTGGTGCCCTGATTCTGGTTTACAGCCAAAATTCTATCCCACGCTGGTTATTAGGTATTAATTACGTCTATTGTCCAATTTATGAAATTTGATTTGCTAATTGCTTCTACTGTAATAGGTATAAACCTATGGTTTGCTCCGCAAATTTCTGAACATTGTCCGTATGAGATTCTTGATCGTAAGGCATTAAAATTAATCTGGTTAAGGCGCCCTGGCACTGCGTCAGCTTTCACACCTATGGCAGGGAGGGCTCAACAATGAAGAACGTCGGCAGCCGTAATTAGGCATCGAATGTTTTTTCTTACGGGTAAGACTAATCGGTGGTCGGTGTCTAAAAGACGAAATTCTCCGTTAGTTGTGGAATTTAACATATAAGCATCAAATTCTAGGTTTAAGTCCCTTATTTCATAAGATCAATATCATTGATGTCCTACTACTTTTACGGTTAAAAACGGGGAGTTTTCATCTATAAAGTATAAAATTTTTAGTGAGGGAATAGCTAAAAATAGCAGAATTAATATAGGAATAATTGTTCAAATTACTTCAACTATAGTAACAATTAGTCTGTCTGATACAAGTTTGTTAAGGATTATAGATATAGTTAATCCACCTACAAAGACTAAGATCATACTGATGATTGAAAGGGAGTAATCGTGAAATAAAGATAGTAATTCTATTACAGGATTAATTCTTTCTTGGAATAAAAGTTGAGATCATACTGACATTGTACTAAGAAAGGTATTAGAGTTTTATTGCGGATAAAGTGAGAGTTAAGAAGTATAAGGGGGTTGTGTGCATAACTCTGGCGAGGATTATATTAGATTTTATTCCGTACCTTTCTCTAACCATATTATTAACAGAGCCAGTCTGTCTGGCATATAAGAACAAGTTATATGAAGCAGCTAATAGTGTTCTAGCAATTAGAGCAGTAAATGTAAAGAACCTAATTTTTAGTGCCCTTATACAAATCAATAGTTCTCCGGCAAGGTTAAGGGAAGGAGGTGCTGCCATGTTTGCTGCTAATAGTATAAATCAGAATAAGGCAGAGATGGGATAAAGATTAATTAAGCCTTTTTGTATAAGAATTATACGTGAATTTGTTATTTCGTAGTTAAAGTTTGCTATTGAAAATATCCCGGGAGAGCTAATACCATGAGCAATCATCATTATTATGGCACCTATTCAGCCTACATATGAATAAGATAGAATTCCGATAATTATTAACCCTATGTGGATGACTGAAGAGTAAGCAATTAGTTTTTTTATATCAGTTTGTCGGATACATACCATACTGATTGCGATTACACCTCAAATGTTAATGCTTAAAATAAAATTTACTAGAGTGTTAAAACATTGATTAGAGTATATGTAAATTTTTATTAATCCATACCCTCCTAGTTTCAATAAGATTCCTGCTAAGATTATTGAACCTCTAACTGGTGCTTCTACATGCGCTTTGGGAAGTCACAAGTGAACACCTCATATAGGGACTTTTACCAAGAAGGCTATGATTAAAGAAACAAATAGAAGGTGTGATTTTATTTCTATAGATCATCTTAGACAAGGATATGTCATATCTATTTTCAAAGATGACAAGTCATTGTAGATTTTTATAATTATAAATAAAAGGGGGAGAGATGCAGAAATGGTATATATTATAAAATACGTGCCTGCTATTAAACGTTCAGGTTGATACCCCCATTTAAGAAGTAGAATTAGTGTTGGAATTAAAGAAGCTTCAAATGTGATGTAAAAAAACAAAAGATTATCAGTAATAAAAAATAATGTACAGATGAGGATTAAGGTAAGGTTGGCTAAAGTAAACCCTAATCTTCTATTTATTTGATATTGATATTTTACTCTTACTAATAATATTATTATAACAACGAATAATGTCAATGAAATTATGGCAGTGTTAAAAGAGTTTCCTTGAAACATTCTTGTAATTGTTGCAGGTAACAGATTTATTGAATTAAGGTTCGTTAATCTTATGAGGGTTAAAATACTTAAAGCTATAATAGAATTAAACATTGAATTTTTTGCTTTAGATGCAATTGCAAGTCAAAATAATATCACTATAGTAACAGTTAACATTTTACTGTTCTGATAAGTCTAAGAATATCCCTCCCTTTGGACCGTGTTATTCTTACGAGTAAACTCAGGCCTAATCTGGCCTCACATGCTCCAAGAACTAAGATGTAGAGGGCAATAGAAATAGGTTTATTGATTATAGCTAGATTAGTAGCCATAATAAGAAATAGCCCTAAAAGTACAAATTCTAGCCTTAGTAGTCTCATCAAAAATTGCTTTCGGAAATAAAATGCTCTAATTAGTCCAGACATAATAAGAGTAGTAGATGATAAAATCAGTGAAAATCAAGTTGTAGTAATATTCATTAGAAAGCGGCAATTAGCCAATGTTTCCTTTCTCGGTTTGAGTGTAAGCAGTTTATTTCATGTTTTTTTTGTTTTTTGTTTTAAGAGATGTCATAATTAGCTTAATTTTTATGAGTTATGCCGATGTGTTAAATAAAATTATAATTAATTTATTTTTAAGTTATGGGTTTATGTATTTAGTAATTTTTGTTGTGTGTGTAAATAATTTTTAATTTTGTTAATTTTAAGTCAATAAGATTTTTTTGAGTACTTTTGTCAATTCTTAAAATGATAAATATTATCTCTGAACTATGATTATGAAATAAGTCATGAATGTTCTTTGCTTTGGTGTAATGTCAAAATTTTAGGTAATGTTGAATAGTATAACGTGTTGTGAGTGAGTAGATTAGAAGGATTGTTAGTGTCCGTTTGCCTGTTAAGCAGAAAGATTGATTAGTCAACTAATTTATGTTATTTTTTATGGTAATGTTAAAGTATGGATTTTAGTTCATACTATTGGTGAGACCTACCAAAATTATCAATTTTACGTGTTATAGTTTTTGCTTTTTTATTTATTATTATACTTTGTTTCTTTTGATTAAAGTATAAACCACTTTATATAATTTTATTTAATACTTTAGATCGGTTCGCTGTTATTTTAAATGTTTTTTATCTTAGCTTATTGTTTAGTCTTGTTTTTTTGGGTGCTAGTATTAATTTTATCGATTTATGCAATAATGTTATTCTGCTTGGCCCTGATGAAGATTTAATTCATTTTGATTATAATATATTATTAGATTTGTTTATAGACCGTATTAGTTCGAGAAGTAGAATTAATAGCATTCCACTGAGAGATGATTTTATACAGTTTTCTTATATAGAGCCAGGTAATTTAAATATGTCTAACGATGAGATTGCTAGCGTCTCAAATCCTCCTTTAATTAATAATTCTATTCCTGATTTATTGCCAGATCCTATTACTTGAGAGATAGGAGGCGTTATGATTGACAGAACTAATACCAGTACGTCTAACTCGGAGCCGATAGAGTTAGGTAGTAATTGCTCTTCTAATACCAATATGCCAGTTAAGGGCGATGTTTTACCTATAGATTTTAAAGGACGCAAAATTCTTCACCCGTCTGGAATTGTGAGTTTTTCTCTTCGTAATTGCTATAGTTGTGAAATTATGCATAATATTGTTGATTGTAACGGTGCGTATAAATTCAATTTTGGGCTCGGGAGCTCTAACCAAAGTATTAAATTGAGTAATA